>JAEEGJ010032013.1_pt1 | contig 10132 bp, 6 predicted proteins | sample 8958761 | NCBI WGS metagenome assembly JAEEGJ01 (sample SAMN16246546, study PRJNA631951) | gut metagenome | biome: gut microbiome; feature: rumen; material: RS-attached | host: Bos | place: Iran: Karaj | collected 2018-10 | reverse complement strand
GGCATTCCTTCCTTACCTGATGCCTTCAATCGCCGTTGGCGCAGCCTTCTTCATCCTCTTCTCCAACGAGCACATCAACCTGTTTAACACATATACACTTCTGATAATCGCAGGCGTAGTCAAATACATACCCTTCGCCTCCAGAAGCTCGCTGAACTCAATGCTTCAGATCAGTAACGAGCTGGAGGAAGCTGCGATAATCATGAACACATCCTGGATAAAGAGAATGACAAGGATCATCATCCCGATCCAAAAGTCATCCATCATAAGCGGCTATCTGCTTCCGTTTATGACCTGCCTTAGAGAGCTGTCACTGTTCCTGCTTCTCTGCACGCAGGGCTTTATCCTTTCAACAACACTGGACTACTTCGATGAGATGGGCCTGTACGCATTCTCAAGTGCCATAAACCTCATCCTCATCGTGACAATTCTTATATTCAACACATTAGTAAACAAGCTGACTGGCGCAAGCCTTGACAGTGGCATAGGGGCTGGGGACCGTTCGAAGTAGCGCAGCTGCGAGTTACGGACCCCGTATCCGACCGGTATAAAACAATTAAACTATTACAAAATGGAGGAGGAAAGTGATCATGCCGGAAATCATCTTAGAAAATATAACCAAGCGTTGGGGAAAGTTCTTTGGCGTAGACAATGTTAGCCTTAACATTCCCGACAATTCATTCATAACACTTTTGGGCCCTTCAGGCTGCGGCAAAACAACCATTCTTCGTATGATCGCAGGTCTCGAGACTCCCACAGAGGGCCGCATCACCATCGGAGACAAGGTGGTATTTGATTCAAACGCCGGGATCAACGTTCCCGCCAACAAGCGTAAAGTGGGCTTTCTGTTTCAGAACTACGCCCTTTGGCCCAACATGACCGTGTACGAGAACATTTCTTTTGGTCTTAAGAACATCCACGAGGAGATGGCTGTACTTGACGTTGAAGCCAAGCAGACCTCCGACATGATAAGAGCGCTCCAGAACGGTAACAAGATAAAAGAAATAGTGGAGGAGTGCAGGGACAAGAACGGCAAGCTCGACGAGAACAAGGCTTACGTTAAGCTCATCGACAACTATAATCTCTCTATTTATACGGCAAAAGAGCTGTTCTCAATGAATATACATTCTGCAGGCGATCCTGCAACTGCAGCCAAGAGCAAGCTTTCCGAGTATGAGAGCAAGCTGGCCGGTATTAAGCGTAAATACGCAGGAGAGGGAAAAGACCTCAACGAGAAGTGCGAAGTAACCAAGAACGGAGAGGTGGTTCTTGAAAACAGAAAGCTCTCCAAGGAGGAGATAGATTCAAGGGTCCGCTCATGCTCAAGGATAGTTAAGATCGGTATGTTCATGGACAGATACCCCGCAGAGTTATCCGGCGGACAGCAGCAGAGAGTTGCTATTGCCAGGACACTTGCCCCGGAGCCACAGGTTCTTTTCATGGATGAGCCCCTTTCAAACCTGGACGCCAAGCTCCGTCTGGAGATGAGATATGAGCTCCAGAGACTTCACGTTGAGACCGGAAGCACCTTCGTATACGTAACCCATGATCAGATGGAGGCCATGACCCTTGCCACAAGGATCTGCCTTGTGAGCAACGGTGTTCTTCAGCAGTATGCAGCACCTCTTGAGGTGTACAACAGACCTTCAAACCTGTTCGTTGCTGACTTTGTCGGTAACCCATCAATGAACTTTGTGGATGCAAGGGGAACGCAGCAGAGCGATGGAAGCATCGGAGTAACAATTCTTGATAACATCAAGGCTAAGTTTGTTCCTTCAGAGAAGATTGATCTTAATGAGTGGAGAGAAGCAAGGGACAAGGAAGCCGCAGATAAGGCAGAGTTTGAGCGCCAAAGACTTACAAGAAAGGGCGCGGTAGAAAAGAGCAACAAGGATGAGGTATTCAAGTACCATATTCAGAAGGTGGAAGAGCAGGACGACAGCATTGTGGATGAGCCTGTAATAACCGATGAGGATTTTGTTATCGGAATCCGCCCTGAGGCTATTGATATCGATCCTAACGGCAAGATAGACACAACCATCTACGGCGCAATGCCCACCGGAATGGAGTCTACATTAAAGCTGAGAGTAGGCGAGTATCTGCTTACCAGCGTTATCTTTGGCGGAGTAATTTATCAGATCGGCCAGGAGGAGAAGATCAACATAGGCGGCGATAATATCCTCCTTTTCGACAGAAGAAGCGGAAAACTCATCTGTTCAGGCCGTATTGAGCTCTAATAAACACTTTTTCATATGCGGGAATGTGATAAAATATAGGGGAACAGCATTATTTCATGATGCATGGAGGAAACTTGTATGGATAACAGACCCGTTGGAAGAAAAAAGAATGTGGGCGAAGGAGGCTCCGGAGTCCACAAAAGAGGAGAAGGGCTGGGCACAGGTCCTGTAGGTAACAGCAGCGGCTATTCATCAGGCCCCTCATCTTCCGGTGGAGGCGGCTCCCAAAGAGCTTCCGGTGGCGGAAGAAGTCCTTTGTTTATGATCATCATAGTTCTGGTCCTCCTTCTTGGAGGAGGCGGTGGAATATCATCGCTGTTTGGTGGAGGCGGTGGCCTTGGCGGCGGAAACGTCAGCAATCAGGGCTCCGGCACCACTGTAACCCAGACTCAGACAGCTATGCCCCAGACAGGATCCGGCATGTCTATGCTAGGGTCCCTTTTGGGTAGCTATGGTTCTTATACCGGCTCTTCAAGCGGCGCCAATGCTGCCTGGAGTGCTGAGTCCAACACAGGCAGGCTGGACACTTCGGTTTCAAGCAAGGCCCGTGCTAAGCGCACCACAATACTGGGTAACGGACAGGACGTTGTAACCATCATGGTTTACATGTGCGGCGCAGATCTTGAGTCCAGAAGCGGAATGGCTTCCAGGGACCTTCAGGAGATGCTGGCAGCAAACCTCGGTGACAACATCAACCTCATCGTCTACACAGGTGGCGCCAAGCAGTGGCAGAACAATGTAGTTTCCAGCTCAACCAATCAGATTTACCAGATCAAGAACGGCAAGATGAATCTGCTTCAGGACAATCTGGGAAGCGTTGCCATGACCAAGCCTGATACTCTTACAGGATTCATCAAATATGCCGCTTCAACATTCCCGGCCAACAGAAACGTGCTCATATTCTGGGATCACGGCGGAGGATCGCTCACCGGTTACGGTTACGATCAGAACTTCAACGGGTCCATGACCCTCGATAAGATCAACAGGGCGCTTTACGACGGCGGCGTGAAATTCGATTTCATCGGCTTCGACGCCTGCCTCATGGCAACCCTGGAGAATGCGGTAGTTATCGACCAGTACGCCGATTACCTCATCGCTTCCGAGGAGACCGAGCCCGGCTGCGGCTGGTATTATACGAAATGGCTCACCGAGCTTTCCAAGAATACCTCCATCAACACGGTCACCCTTGCCAAGACCATTATCGACGACTTCAACGACGTCTGCAAGAAGAACAATGCGGGCGATTCCACGACCCTTTCCATTGTCGATCTTGCCGAGTTCCACAGCACGGTTCCCAGGGCCTTCGGAGATTTTGCGACGAGCGTCAGCGGTCTGCTCGATACCAAGAAGTATGACGTTGTCGCCAACGCAAGGCGCAGCGCAAGGGAGTTCGGCGCTTCCGCGGGCATCAACCACGTCGATCTTATCCACCTTGCCAACGGCGTCGGCACGAGCGAGGCGCAGAGCCTCATAAAGGCTCTTCAGGGCTGCATCAAGTATAACCGTACCTCCAAGTCCATGACCAATGCGTACGGTATGTCCATCTATTTCCCCTATACGAGCTTCTCGAGCGTCAACAGCGCCGTCAGCCTGTATAACGCCATTGGCGTGGATCCCCAGTATTCCGCCTGCATAAAGAGCTTTGCGAGCCTTGCCGCCGGCGGCCAGATCGCAACGGGCAGCACCTCCTCGCCTCTGGGCTCCCTCTTCGGCGACTTCAGCGGCACCACGAGCTCTTCCTCCTCTTCCGACGTTCTGGGCGGCCTGCTCGGCAGCTTCCTCGGCGGTGGCAGCTCCGGCGGAAGCGGCGATATAGCGGGCTCCCTCATCGGCTCCATTCTGGGCGGCAGATCCATGGGTGATAACGATTGGTTCGACGCGCAGAAGGTGCTCGACAACGCCGATTACTATGACGCCCACGCGATCTATGCGGATGATATGATGACCACCGTAAAGGGCGACAAGACCGTTCTCTCCCTCTCCAAAGAGAAGTGGGAAATGGTGCAGAACGTCCAGCTCAACGTTTTCGTTGACGACGGAGAAGGCTACATCGATCTCGGCATGGACAACGTCTATGAGTTCGACAGCGACGGCGATCTTTTGATAGACTATGACCGCACCTGGATCGCGCTCGACGGTCAGATCGTGCCCTATTACATGATCAGCAACGTCACCGACGGCGATGATTACGTCATCACCGGCCGCGTTCCCGCATATCTGAACGGGGATCACGACCATCTCGTTTACGTCATTATCGTATTCGATAACGAGACGGAGGATAACGAATACGGTTACGTCGCGGGCGTCCGTTACAACTACAAGGATGAAACGGATACCCTCGGCAGGGGCCTTATCGCCCTCAAGGAAGGCGATAAGCTCGAATTCGTCTGCGACTTCTACGGCTATGATAAGACCTATCAGGCGAGCTACTTCTTCGGCGATCCTCTTACCATAGGCAAGCAAATGCCCGAAGTCACCAACGTTCCCATCCCCGACGATCTTACCGCTCTCATAAGCTATTGTCTCACCGACATATACGATAACGAGTTCTGGACTATGTCCAAAAAGTTCTGAGCTTAAGATCCGAAGCCTCCGCTTGAAAAAGCGGGGGCTTTTTCATTATTCGCAATTTCGCCGGCGACCTTGTTTTTCACATTTCCTGTGCTATAATGAAAAAGTAAAAAATCATTGTAAAGAAAAGAGGCGGATCCATGGACAGGGGCTTGATAAACAACATCCTTTCGGCGCTTTGCAATGCGGTATCGGCGGCGCTTGTTGCCGTCGCAATGCTCGAATTCTATTCCGCAAAGGGCGGCAGGGCGAATATGCAGGTAAAAAAGGCGAGGTGCTTTGAGTATTTCACCGTCGATTCAAACCTTTTGGCAGCCGCGGCGTGCATCATAATGCTCGTGTTCAATATAATAGGCTTCTTTACGGGGGAGGCGATCCCCGAATGGGCCGCCATCCTTAAATTCGTGGGCGCCGCAGCCGTGGGAGTCACGTTCTTCGTCGTCATGCTGCTGCTTGCGCCTTATGCGGGTTACGCGCACATGCTGGAAGGCGGCAGCCTCCATCTGCACCTTATTGTGCCCGTGCTCTGTATGGCTTCCTGCATACTCTTCGACGGAGGCGGCAGGCTCCCTCTTTTCGCCGTATGGCTCGCGCTCATTCCCGTTGTGATATACGGCTGCGTGTATTTCAGGATGGTCGTTATCAAGGGCCCCGAAAAAGGCGGCTGGGAGGATTTTTACGGCTTCAATAAGGGCGGCAGATGGTATCTGTCGGTCGTTATGATGGCGGTTATGACCCTTGCGATAGCGTTTTTGATAAGATTGGGCCATAACGCGTTCTTCCCCGCGTAACCGATGGGGAAAGAGGCCGGGCGTCAGCCTGTATATGATGCCGAAGGGCCCATTTCCTATTGACAAAGCGGATACGCAATGCTATATTCATATTGGCAAAAAGCTTGCTGCGAAAAGGGAATGCGGTGAAATGCCGCAGCAGCCTCCGCTGCCGTATGCGGATACGAAAGCCCGGATCAAGTCACTGCGCATAATGCGTGGGAAGGCAGGGCGATTAGGTCAAGCCGCGAGCCGGAAAACCTTGCGCAGGAGCTCTATGCCGGGGGAGAATATTCTCCCTTATGGGCCGCAGACCCGGAAAATAAGACACGGAGGTTATGTCAAATGAAATCCTGCAAACGTTTCCTTGCCGCGCTGATCGCAGCCGCAATGCTCCTTCTCTGCGTTCCCGCTCTTGCGGAAGCTCCCCAGGTGCCAGAAGTGCCCGAAGGCTATGACGGTTACGTCGTATTCGGCGTTTCCGCACTTACGATGGGATGGGGCTACATCATGTATCCCGAACTCGTTCCCGTCCACGAGGGCGAGACTCTTGCCGCGGTGACGGCCCGCGTATTCGAAGAGACCGGCCGCGCGTGTTCCTATTACGGCACGGTGGAGGAGGGCTTCTATCTCACCGGCGTCGGCTGTGAAGACACTGAGCCCAACGTTCCCGAATATCTGATGAACGAGATCCTTGCCTATCCCGATTGGGCGGACGAGCAGTTTGGCTACAATTTCGGCGAGTGGACCGGCGAATTCGATGATGACCGTTCCCTTTCCGCGGGCGAGTACTGCACCATGTCCGGTTGGATGTTCGTTGAGGACAATATCGCTCTTTCGACCGGCGCGGATGCGACCGTCGTCAATATCGGCTCCGTCTATCAGTGGTTCTTCTCCGTTTACGGCTGGGGTATGGATTACGGCGTGAGCGACGGCTGGGGTTCCTTCCCCCTGTTCGACAACCCCATGGAGGGTGTGAGCCGCGTTGAAGCCGACCGCCTGCTTGCCGAGCTTAATGCTGATGAGGAGTCCATGGATAGGCTTGGCCGTGATTCCGAGCTTTTCAACAATTTCCTCGATGCGCTCTTTGACGTGAACGCCACCCAGGCAGAGATCGACGACGCCGCGCAGGCGATACGCGATTTCCTCAATCCCGTGTTCGAGATGGGCGACGTCAATCTTGATCTTGTTGTCAATTCCGAAGACGCGCTTCTCGTAATGCGCTATGGCATGGGTCTTGTTGAAGACTCCGATATCGCTCTCATGTATGCCGATTACAATGGCGACGGCGAGATCGACCTCAGCGACGCGCTCCTTATCCTGCGCGCGGTCATGTGATGAAGGCGTCACTTAAAAAAAGGTTTTTCGCGGTGCTGCTTGCCGTTTTGTTTACGGCGGCGGCGCCGCTTTCCTCATTTGCCGCGACAGATTATACCCGCCCTTATGAGCTGACTCTTGACCGTTTCGAGGGTATGACGCCTTCGTTCGGGTCCGTCGGCGGGGAATGGCTCGTTTTTGCGCTCGCAAGGAGCGGAAGAGTCGGGCCCGCGGACGCTTGGTGCTCCTCTTATTACAGCCGCATTGAGCGGATGATCGCCGCAAACGGGAGCGGAGTTATAAACTCCAATAAGCTTACCGAAAACTCGAGACTCGTGATCGCGCTCACTTCAATAGGGAGGAACGCGCGTGACGTTTCGGGGTATGACCTTGTTGAACCGCTGACCAACCAAAGCGGAGTGAAGCGGCAGGGCGTAACGGGAGCGGCTTTTGCGCTGCTCGCGCTCGATTCACGCGCTTCCTATGGCGAAACGGCGACAAAAAACGCTTACGTCGATTTCCTGCTCGGAAGGGAGCTTGCAGGCGGAGGCTGGGTGCTCGGCAGCGGCGAGGCCGATCCCGACGTTACGGGGATCGTTATAACCGCGCTCGCTCCGTATCAAAGGGCGTCCTCGGCGATAGAGAGGGCGGTCGCAAGGCTTTCCCTTATCCAGGATCCCGACGGCGGCTTCACCTCGTTCGGCACCGCGACCTGCGAAAGCTGTGCGCAGGTGGTGACCGCGCTTTCGACCGTCGGCATAGATCCGGATACCGATCAGCGGTTCATCAAAAACGGGCATTCGCTTTTAAGCGCCCTCACGGCCTATTTCAGAGGCTCCGGCTTCGCACATATATCCGGAGGCGTGGTTAATCAAATGGCCTCTGAGCAGGCCGCATACGCGCTCTGCGCCTATTCCAGATACAGGGCAGGTCAAAACGACCTTTATAACATGAGCGATGTGACGCCCATCGGCGGAACGACGCCTAAACCGACTTCGACCCCGAAGCCCACGGCAACTCCCAAGCCCACGGCGACGCCTAGGCCTACGCCAACGCCTAAGCCCTCGGCGACTCCTAAGCCCACGGCGACGCCTAAGCCCTCGGCGACTCCTAAGCCCACGGCGACGCCTAAGCCCACGGCGACCCCTAAGCCCACGGTGACGCCTAAGCCCACGGCGACTCCTAAGCCCACGGCGACCCCGAAGCCGACCGAATCGCCTGCTGCGACGGACGCCCCTCTGCAAACGCAGACCGCCGCTCCAACCGAAGCTCCTACGGATGCGCCCACGGATATTCCTACCGATTCGCCGACGGATGTGCCGACTGAATTGCCGACCGGATCGCCGACTTCCGTTCCGACCCCGGAGACGACCATACCTCCGGCCGGACCCACCGCCGGGCCGACGGCAATACCCGCGACAGAGGCGCCATCAGAGCCCGCGGCAGAATCCGAAACACCCGCGGCAGCGGAGGAAAACGGCGATACTGCCAAAAATGAAAAAAAGCCCGGTATCGGCTTCTGGCTGCCGCTTGCAGCGGCGGCGGTCACAGCCGTATGCGCGGCCGCGATAGCTGTAAGGAGAAAGAATGAAAAGAAGGATTAAGCTTTTTATAACGCTTGTGCTCGCATTGGTTTTCACCTGCGCTGCCTTCTCCTGCAAAAAGAATGACGAAGCGGGCGGGCAAGAGCTTTCCTGCACCCTCTATATAGACTGCAGGACCATCCTCGATAACCGCGATATGCTCGATCCGAACAAGGCGGAGCTTGTCCCGGAGGACGGGATAATATTGGATACCGTCACGTGCGTCTTCTCCGAAGGAGATACGGTATTCGACGTGCTCCAAAGGGAGCTCCGCGCAAGAGGGATACATTTGGAATCCTCGTTCACGCCCGTCTATAACTCCGCCTATATAGAGGGCATAAACAATATCTATGAGTTTGACTGCGGCGAGCTCAGCGGATGGGAGTACAGCGTGAACGGCGTGTTCCCCAATTACGGCTGCTCGCAGTATAAGCTTTCCGACGGGGATGAGATAAGGTGGCTTTTCACCTGCGATCTCGGAAAGGACGTTGAAAACGCGGCTCACTGAGAAAGGGAAGCGGCGTTCGGGTTTTATTCGATCAAAGGCAATTGATTCACAATTCGGCCGTCTTTGGCAGGCGTATCGCGCTTGCAAAGGGCGGCCGAATGTTGTATAATTAAATTTGAATCCGTATGGCGTTTTATAAATTCTGCGCCTCGGCCCGTGGAGGATAACTGCCGTGTTTATGACCGAAAAACAAGCCAATATTGAGCGCATATCGCGCATAGTGCTTCTCGTTTTGATAGATTGCCTGTGCTGCTGCGCTGCATTCGCCTTTGCGACATGGTTCCTGCACAGCGCCGTAGAAAACGGTTACGGTTTCCCGTTCATGGCTTCAACCATTGCAAACGGCCCTCTGAAGGATTACTATACCTTTACTCAGATCGGCGTATTCACATTGCTCTACATAGTCTCATTCTCGCTTTTCAGGCTCTATTCCAGCATTTGGAGCGTATCCGGCCTCAATGAAGGAATAATGGCGATAGCCGGCGTCGGCGTCGGCGCGCTGCTCTGCATACTCGTAAACTACCTGTTTTCCAAAATACCCTTCCTGCGCAGCTTCGGCTTTTTGAACAGGGGCAGAGCGGGGATATGCCTGGCAGCAATGGTGCAGTGCGCGCTCGTGTTCATTACAAGGTTCGGCTACAGGATAATCAGAAGGGTCATAATCGATACGGAGAAGGGCTCCCGCACCCTTGACAAAAAGCCCACGCTTATAGTAGGCGCAGGCTATTTCGGCGCATACGTCCATTCCCAGATAATGAACGGGCACGGAGGCGAATCGGACTGCGTAACGGTCGGCTTCATTGACGATAACAAGGCCAAAAAGGGCATGCGCATAGACGGAGTGAAGGTTTACGGCACTTCGGAGGATATCCCCGCTGTGGTTAAGAAACTCGGCGTGCAGGAGATCATAATCGCGATCCCGAGCCTTACCTCCAAGCGCAGGGCGGAGCTCGTGACCATCTGCCGCGAAACGAAATGCCACGTCCGCCTTATGACTCCGCTGAAGGATCTGAACGATACCCCCACCATGCGCGACATAAGGGAGACGAACATTTCCGACGTAATGTTCCGCCCCGAAGTCGATCTCGATGTCCGCGCCATAGAAGGGTATCTGGAGCATAAATGCGTGCTTGTTACGGGCGGAGG
>JAEEGJ010032012.1_pt1 | contig 10132 bp, 9 predicted proteins | sample 8958761 | NCBI WGS metagenome assembly JAEEGJ01 (sample SAMN16246546, study PRJNA631951) | gut metagenome | biome: gut microbiome; feature: rumen; material: RS-attached | host: Bos | place: Iran: Karaj | collected 2018-10 | reverse complement strand
CACTAGATACCAGAGGGCAGCGGCTCATCATTCTTGATGAGGGTGTAGTCCCAGTTGCGTGACGTCCAAATGATGGAATTCCTCTCAATGCTCTTGACCAAGCCTGCATCGACCACCTTCTGCCTGCGGCACTCCTTGGGCCAGCCGTTGATGAAATAGCCGTAGTACTCGTTGACTGTGGCCACCATGTTCTCAGGGAACACGCTGGTGCTGTTGAGGCTATCAACAATCACCTGCTTGTAACGGTCCAGACTGTCGGCCAACTGCTCGGTAACCAGCCATCCAGCCAGTTCAAACCCCATCTCCAGGGCGTCGGTCATGGGCAAGGTGGTCACCGACTGGGTCGCTACGGCATAATCGCCATCGTAGTCGCCCTCGTCCTCGATCTCGGTGTAGCCGCTGTTGATGATGATGTGGCAGGGATAGCCGCCATCGGTGTCGTCAACTTCCTTGATGCCCGGAGTAAAAGCAATGCCATGGTAAGCAAAGAGCATGTCCAGTTCTTCATAGGCGTCGCGGATGCCCTCCTCGCTGGAATACTTGATTGACAGCATGCGCTCGAGCTGTTTGCGCGACATGACGCTGTCAAGCTCAGGCGTGTCGTTAAAAGCCTTGTCGATGGACTGCTTGAGGATCGCCTTCAACTGCTTGCTGATTTCGCGCCAGTTCTCGATGTGCTGGATCTCGCCCACCTCGTTGGTGGAGAAGATGCATCGCACGTCCTTGAGTATCGACCACCCCAGGCGGGTGATGGCACTGGAGGTAGAGTCTTCCTCGGTGAACTCATAGCTGAGCGGTGTCACCTCCATGCGATAGCCTTGACTGGTAGAGTCGATGACCGCGATTCTGAACTCCAGGCTGAATGATGATTCCCTCGTTGTATCACCCTCCCTGATTTTTATTTTCTCATGAGAGTAATTATAAGTCATCGTGTCACCCTTGTCAAAGTAGGAGATAATATTGATGGCATCCTCGTCAGTCTCGCTTTCAGCGAGATTATAGACCTGAGCGGCTGCAGTCATCGCCAGGCAGCACAGCAGCAGTAGTAAAATTAAGTTTCTTGTTTTCCTCATATATAAGATGGATAAAATTGTTACTATAGATACTTGAGACAAAAATAGGGGGATTTTTTACTGGAAACAAGAAAAAAACGATTTTTTTGCCGAATCAATAACAATTTTCTTATTGTAAAACATTATCAAAACGGAGAAATCACGCTCATCAGATGCAGCCTCATCGCTTCCACATGGGTGAGAAGCGGTGAATCAGGTGGTCTTGAGGCAATGACTGGTCTCAAGACACTATTTCCGGGCAGTCACGACTTGACCTGCCAGTGGATTTCCTGAATCATCTCGGCAATCTTTGAGTTAAAGACGATCTCGACGGGCCACCCTTGAGGGTCAAATGATGCCTGCGTCCGCTCGATCCATACAGGGTCGCCGAGTTCGGCAGGGACGTCCATTGTGATGGTTTCGTCATACTGGATTGACCCATCCTCGCCCCGTGAGGTAGTGGCCTGGTGAATGTATCTCAGCTCCAAGTCGGGCAGGTCTTCATCGGCGGCATTGTCGGCATCATCGGGTTCAAGGAGCTCCTCCTCGGGTTCACCCTCGACCTCGGTCCATTGAGCCTCGCCCAGCGGCAGCGTGCGCCCATACTGGTCAGTAAATGTCGAGACCATGATTTCCATCAGCCTCGTCGCTTGTTCGTTCAGGAAGGCATCGGTCAACTGCTCGTCAAGATATTGCTGCAGTTGATCCGGGCTCATCCTGCCATCGTTAAACATTGTGTAAAACTTGGTGAGATAGTTCCTCAAGGGCTCCTTCATCTCGTTGCCGCTCACGCTGTCCACAGCCAGGGTGTGGCGGTTGATGAAGAATTTGTAGCCAGTGTTACAGAAGAAATCCATGAATTGATAAGCCTGGCTTTCAGGAGCGCCTTCAGGGATCTCACGTTGCACGCTATCGGTAATGAAAAGTATGCCGTAGTGGTCCTCGTCGGCCGACACCACCGTGAAACGATGGTTGGCCGACACGGTTTCGGTATAAGCGCCCTCCAACCGGTTGACGGTGGTGACATGAAAGGTGCGGCTGTCGCCCACGTTGAAACGGGGCACGATGCGCACCGAGTCTACAGCCGCCTGGGCATTTAAGGCCGTTGCGATGGTCAACAACATCAATCCTAGTGTCAACCCCCTGCTGATGATATGGTGATGCTTCATTGCTGTGAAAAATGTATTGTTCTCTATATTGAGCCAAAAGTAGGTGTTTTTTTTACCTAAATCAAGAAAAAAGATGATTTTTCTTTCATCTGATTGTCAAAACGGGGATTTTAGACTAATTTTGTGCACCAGATAACATCAAAACGAAATCACAAAATGGAAAGTAAAGCTACTGCTATCAGATTGTATTCACTGGGGTGGCGCGAGATGCGCACCTATCTGTTCGCTGCGTTGTTTATTGCCGGCAACATCTTGCTGCCGCAGTTGTGCCATCTGTTCCCGCAAGGTGGCCTCATCCTGTTGCCCATCTATTTCTTCACGCTAATCGCTGCCTACAAGTTCGGTTTCCGCGTGGGACTGTTGACGGCCGTCCTCTCACCCCTGATTAACTCATTGTTGTTCGGGATGCCTCCTGTTGCAGCGTTGCCCATCATCATGGTCAAGGGCGTGCTGCTGGCTGCTGCCGCCTCGTGGATGGCCAGCAAGAGCAAGGGTGCCTCGTTGTTGGCACTCATTGGCGTGGTGTTGGCTTATCAATTGGTGGGAGGTCTCATCGAATGGGCCATGACAGGCAGCCTGGCTAGCGCATTGCAGGATTGGAAACTGGGCTATCCCGGCATGATACTGCAGGCCGTGGGCGGTTGGCTGGTCATTAACCACCTGCTGCGCCGTTAAGGGCCTAGCAACCTGATTACAATCACTCAAACTACAAGTATCACCAGCATTAGGGCTGCCGATAGCGACAGTAAGGCAAGCCATTTGCGGTGATACTTTTTATATACGACAACTGGAAGCAGGCTCAAGACTACCGAGAGCATTCCATATAGAGCAATCGAGAAGATATTGCCCACAAACGCCAGGAAGGAGCCCCCTTCGAATATATCCACATTGCAGATGAACAGGATGGACAGCATAGCGGTTTTGCAGCCATTGATTACAGACTTGGGCACCAGTTCCTTGTTTGCACTCAGGAATTTGCCGGCATAATAGAATCCCTGAGCTACCAACAGGATTGAAATGACTGCAATCACCCAATTCTCTGCTTTACTGATATCTTTTTCCACAATGATTGAGGCAAGTGAGCCCACCCCAACAGCCAACATCACTGCGACAACAAAAGTGAGCAGTTGATGAACAAGGGTCGATTTCCATGACAAGCCAAAAAATTGCCTGAAATCAAGCAGTAGCAGGAAGCACACGGCACAGAAATAAACAGTGGCCAGGAAATCAGTAACTCCCATGAGTCCTGAATATACTGTCTGCATAAAGGCAGATGGTGTTCCCGTACTAGCGGCGGTCTGGATGCCGTTCTGTATCCATGATATCACGTCACTGGGTATCATGCATAACAGGATTTGTGCTAACACATAGGTCAGAAAAATGTACGTCTCGACAAAATTGTACCGATTGACGCGAATGAAAGCGATCCAGATGCAGATGAATAATGCGGTTCCGATAAACAGATACTCATAGAGCAGATTATGGGATAAGAACCACACCAGCCACGTGATGGCTGTGGCAATTGAGAGCAACGCGCTTGAAAGCTTGAAACGCGCGAAATGAGTTTCGGCAAACACCTTCACGTCTTCCCATCCGTTGGCTTCGCTCAAGCCTAAATCCTCGGTAATTATCCCAAGAAGGGAATGATCTGGATTGCCTGTCAGCAAACCCACAAATAACAACAGCAGAACGGATACGGCAACCAGCTTGAAAGGCGGAAAATAGAATTGGCGGTGACCTTCCAGATAGTCACGAATCATATATCCCGGACGCCAGAATAGCTCCTCCATCGTGCGGAAAATCGGCCGATTCCCCAGTCCCCAGATATCCAGAAAATTAAGCATTGCCTGGTGCCAGGTGTAGCGACGCCACGTGCCGGTCTGCCCGCACTGCGGGCAGATGCGTCCCGTATATTGCTCGCCACAGTTAAGGCAAGTGCGACGGGTGTTATCCACTTCAATCGAGGCCGTAGTACATTGCTGTAGACGACAGTTCAGCCGAATGTTCCAAGCCTTGACGTTGCGGTAGCATTTGTTCACGATGGAGCGAAGTTTTTTGGCTTTTCCGTTCTGGGATGCCTTGTTCTTCTTTTTTCGCTTCATCGAGGTCTTGAGTCTCGTAATTGCTTTCATGTCGCAAAGTTAGAAAAAATCCCGCACAGATAATTATCCATGCGGGATTTTTCTATGGTGAGTGCACTCCGGAACGGAATTCAGAAGCGTCTCAACTGGAAATGCTTATTTGTTGAGCTTGATGTCAACAATGGTGCCCTCGTCATTGGACTTGCGTAGGGCATCCCAAAACGCATTGGCCGTCAGCCCGCGGTTATACCATTCTACTTCATAGTTCACACCATCGATGCTCTTGTTGGTGGACGGTACGCACACATAGGTTGTCCCGAAGGAGATGCCTCTGTACCCCAGCACTGACACTTCAAAGAGTTCATAGGTCTTTTTAATGTTGTCACCTGTTAGGGTAAGATTTCGACCGGAATAAGTCCATGACTTGAAATACCACTCCGTCTTGACGCGCAGCAGGTCGTCATTCACTACGGTGATTGTGCCTTTCACTGCCTCACTCTCATTGAAAGCCCAAATCTTCTTGTTTGGTTCACCCAATGTGTTGTCAAATGCTAAAAAAAGTGGAGTTGTCAGGTCTGACTTGGTAACTTCTTTTACATCCAGAACGGGGTTATCGCCACAAGATGACAAAAACAGACTAAAAGCGACCGCAATCAACGGTAATAGATAATGCTTCATTGTGAAAGTTCAAATGATAGTTATTAATCGGATTTAGAACATCTTATCGGGATAGACGCCCGTGGCGTGTAATTCGGCAAACTTGTCCACTACGCCCTGACGGTCGGCGGCATAGGTCACGCCGAACCACTTGCTCTCGGTAGTGAGCACCTTGACTTGGGCAGTGCCGGCGGTTACCATTTCATTGACCACTGTGGGGATAAAGAACTCGGCCTTGGGCTTGTCGATGTTCTCCTTCAAGAAGTCGATAAAGCAGCGTTCGCTGTGCTCGAAGTAGTCGGGTGTGAAGCCCCAAAAGTTCATCGATACCGGGGTCTCGAATGCCAACTGCTGCACTTCACCGTTCTCGTCGGTGAACACGATATTGTGGTCTGCATCGTATCCAATGCTCGTGCGCTCGACAACGCCGGTGAGCAAGCCGTCACGGGTTTCGCACACGCCACGAGCCACTGTGCCGCTCTCGCTCATGGTGTTACCCACTTTGAACCCCACCATGCTATAGTGGGCCTTGCTGCCCTCGGGCAGTGACGAGAGTTCGGCTGCCATGACCTCAAAACTATTGCGGCCATAGTAGTCATCGGCATTGATGATGGCAAACGGCTCACGGATGACGTCCTTGCCCATGAGCAGTGCATGATTGGTACCCCATGGCTTGGCACGCTCGGCGGGACAGGTAAAGCCCTCGGGCAGGTCGTTCAGCCCCTGGAAGACGAGTTCCACGGGGATGTGTCCCTCGTATTTGGATAGTATCTTCTCGCGGAAGTCGGCCTCAAAGTCCTTGCGGATTACAAAGACTACCTTGCCAAATCCACTCTTGATAGCGTCATAAATCGAATAATCCATGATGGTCTCGCCGTGGGGGCCCAGACCGTCGAGCTGCTTGAGGCCGCCATAACGGCTACCCATACCTGCAGCAAGCACAAATAATGTTGGTTTCATTTATTGAGTTTTTATGTTGTTAGTTCTAAGTGCAATTACTAAAGTCTGATAGCTAAAAGCTAGTTTTTAAAATCAAAGATGATGATGCGGCGGTACTCCTCGTCGGGACGCAGCAGTTGTGACATGAAGTTGTCGTGGTTGGGGGCATCAGGCATGCCTTGGCACTCGATGGCCACACCATCGTAGTCATGATACTGCTTGCCGCTCTTGCTCACAGGACAGCCCTCCAGCCAGTTGCCGGTGTAGACCTGCGCTGCAGGTTGGTCGGTGCTGATCTCGACCCTGCGGCCAGACTCCTGGTCACACAGCACGGCAGCCAGATGCAAGTCGCCATCCTCATAGCCGTCGACAATCCAGCAGTTGTCATAGCCCTTACCATAGTTCAATGCTGGGAAATCCTGCTTGATGTCACGGGCAATCACCTTGGGCTGGGTGAAGTCCATCGGAGTGCCCTCGACAGATGCCATCTCACCCGTGGGAATGAGGTCGGCGTCGGTCACCAGATAGCGCGAGCAGTTGAGCTGGAGCACCTGGTTGAGTGCCATTCCCTCCTTGTCCTCACCTGCCATATTAAAATAGGTGTGGTTGGTGAGGTTAAGCACCGTGGGCGCATCGGTCACAGCGCCAAGCACAATCTTGAGCACATTGTCGTCGCTCCATGAGTAGGCAACACGCGCATTCAAGGTGCCAGGATAGTTCTCGTCACCATCGGGGCTCTCGAGCGTGAACACAACGGTGTCACCCTCCATCTCGCATTCCCAGATTTTGTTCTGGAAACCCACATTACCTCCATGCAGGTGGTGTTTGCCCTGATGGTTGCAGTTGAGCTGGTAGGGTTTGCCGTCAATCTCAAGGTGGCCCGTGCAGATGCGGTTGGCAAAACGGCCGGGGACCTTGCCGGCACAGGGGCCGTCAAAGAAGTAATCGTTCAGGTCCTTGTAGCCCAACACCACATCGGCCAGGTTGCCGTCACGGTCAGGAACCTTGATCTCGATGATGCCGGCACCCAGCGACGACAGTTTCACGCTTGCTCCGCTGGCGTTGATGAGTTCGTAGGTGGTGATTTCGCCACGCTCGGTCTCAAAAGTATCAATACGGATGTTTTTCATATCAAATTACCTCTTTGTGGGCACCATCGCTGATGATGACATTGATCACCTCAGGCTCGTGTCCGTATTTTGCATTGAATTTCTCCTTGGCTGTAGCAATGAAGTGGTCATAGCGCTCGTCCTTCACCAGGTTGATGGTGCAGCCGCCAAAGCCGCCGCCCATGATGCGCGAACCGGTCACGCCGCACTCGCGGGCCACATCGTTGAGGTAGTCCAGCTCCTCGCAGCTCACCTCGTAGTCACGCGAAAGGCCGTCGTGTGTTTCATACATGCAGCGACCAACGGTCTCGTAGTCGCCACGCTCCAGCGCGTCGCAGACGTCGAGCACGCGCTGCTTCTCGCCGATGACGAAACGGGCACGGCGATAGTCCTCATCGCTCAGCTTGTCGCGGATGTCAGCGAGCATGGTATAGGTGGCGTCGCGCAGGGTGTCCACACCCAGCATAGCGGCCACGCGCTCGCACGACTCACGGCGCTTGTTGTAAGGCGAGTCAACGAGTTCGTGCTTTACCTTGCTGTTGAGCAGCACGAGCTTGTAGCCCTCGGGATGGAAGGGGAAGTACTCATGCTCGAGCGAGCGGCAGTCGAGGCGCATCAGACAGTCCTTCTTGCCAAACACGCTGGCAAACTGGTCCATGATGCCGCAATTCACACCGCAGTAGTTGTGCTCGGTGCTTTGGCCGATTTTAGCCAACTCAAACTTGTCAATCCTGTTGTCGTTGAACAGGTCGTTGAGCGCAAAAGCAAAGCAGGACTCCAGCGCTGCCGAAGAAGAAAGGCCGGCGCCCAGGGGGACATTGCCTGCAAACACGGTGTCAAAGCCCTTGACCGTGCCACCGCGCTTGATGGTCTCGCGGCAAACGCCGAAGATGTAACGAGCCCACTGATCCTTCGGGGCATCCTCCTCGTTCAAGCCGAACTCACAGTAGGCGTCCAGGTCCATGCTGTAAACGCGCACCTTGTCGGTGCCATTGATATTGATTTCGGCCATGATGTACTTATCGATAGCTCCGGGGAACACAAACCCACCGTTGTAGTCGGTGTGCTCACCGATGAGGTTGATGCGGCCAGCCGAGGCATAGATGACGCCATCGGTGCCGAAACGCTTCTTGAATTGTTCTTTGATTCTCTCTTTCATGATAATTAATTGATGATGTTTAATATGATTTCTTAATGAATGGTTTTGACCGAAAGGAATCACCGCAACAACAATAGGAATCTACCAGAACGGTTAATTCCTGACATCATTGCACTCCCCCAATTCAATTCTACCTCTTGAAGATGCTGGGATCATTGATGATTCTCTCTAGGTTCTCGATGTTGATATGTCCGTTGATGACAACCATCGCATCGCTCATATCACTGGCATTGGCGATGACGAGCTCGTTGACATACTGGCCGTCACGGCGCACGAGCACCGTCTTCTGCTCACCATAGCCATGCTGGGTGGTCATGATTTCCTCATAGGTGTGCTGCCTGCAAAGATTCAAAAGGCGCTTGCGGAATTTCTCGCGAACGTTGGGACTGCACTTGCTCAGGTCAAGCAGTTGCACCGAGTTAATGCCAAGACCGGCTTCGGACAAGGTGGGGGAAATCAGGCGTCCAAGGCCCAATAGGCCACTGCCCACAGTGACATACTGTGCATGCCTGGCGTCACGCATATCGTCGATGATATCATCGGCATTGCGAGTCAGCATGCTGCAGGACATCACTATCAGCGACAGTAACAACATGGTCACTGTTCTCATTGTTTTGTTCATAAGGGTTTCTTTTAAAACATTTAACTATATTGATGACAAAAGTAGGAAAAAATGTGAGATGTTGCACATTATCTTTTCTTAAAATTCCCAAAAAGATAGTTTTATCCATGTAATTCTAATAAAAACCCATGAAAAGAGGAGCTATCAACGCTGATTCCCCAACGGGGATTGAGCACTATGGCAGTGACGTTGTTACCCAATAGCCGTTTTTTACAGCACATTATCTGAAATGTACAAAATATTTACTACCTTTGTGCCGTACTTTAATTAAGAAACAACCAAAATCACAAATAATTCATATCTTATTTAGAAATGGCTAACATCAATGACTTTAATTTTGCCGGAAAGAAGGCAATCGTGCGCGTTGACTTCAACGTGCCCCTGAATGAAAAAGGAGAAATTACCGATGACACCAGAATCCGTGGCGCGGTTCCTACATTAAAGAAAATCCTTGCTGACGGCGGTGCGCTGATCATCATGTCACACATGGGCAAGCCCAAGGGTAAAATCAATCCCAAACTCTCCCTGAGCCAGATCACCAGTGCTGTTGCCGCTGCTTTGTGCTGCCCCGTACAGTTCGCTCAGGACAGTGCCGATGCCAAGAATCAGGCCGACGCTCTCCGTCCCGGTGAAGTATTGCTGCTCGAGAACCTGCGTTTCCACCCTGAAGAGGAAGGCAAGCCTGTAGGTATCGAGAAAGACGATCCCAACTATGACGCAGCCAAGAAGGAGATGAAGGCCCGCCAGACCGAGTTTGCCAAGACCTTGGCCAGCTATGCCGACGTGTATGTGAACGATGCTTTCGGCACCGCTCATCGCCGTCATGCCTCGACCGCTGTCATTGCTGACTTCTTCGATAACGACCACAAGATGCTGGGCTACCTCATGGAGAAAGAGGTGACCGCTATTGACAACGTGATGAAGAATGCCCAGCACCCCTTCACCGCTATTATCGGTGGCAGCAAGGTATCCTCCAAGCTGTCAGTCATCAAGAACCTGCTCGACAAGGTGGACAACCTCATCATTGGTGGCGGTATGGGCTATACCTTTATAAAAGCACAGGGTGGCCACATCGGCGACTCGCTGCATGAGGACGACCTGATGCCCGAGGCATTGAACGTTATCGCTGCTGCCAAGGAGAAGGGCGTGAACCTGAGCCTCTCGGTAGCTACCGTTGCCGGCGACAGCTTCTCCAACGACGCCAATCGCCAGACGGTTGACATCTACAACATCCCCGACGGCTGGGAGGGCATGGATGCCAGCGAAGCATCGCTTGAAAACTGGAAGAAGATCATCCTCGACTCCAAGACCATCCTGTGGAACGGTCCTGTAGGCGTATTTGAG
>JAEEGJ010032008.1_pt1 | contig 10133 bp, 6 predicted proteins | sample 8958761 | NCBI WGS metagenome assembly JAEEGJ01 (sample SAMN16246546, study PRJNA631951) | gut metagenome | biome: gut microbiome; feature: rumen; material: RS-attached | host: Bos | place: Iran: Karaj | collected 2018-10 | reverse complement strand
GGGCATGCGATAATGACGGAGACGCGCGGGGGTGGCGAGGAAAGCTCGGAAAGTTCGACGTGCTGGTAGTAGCGGATGAGGCGGAGGCGGTAGAAGATGGCGAGGGTGTCAGTCATCACGGAACGCACGGCTGCGAAGTTAAGTGCGCCCATCTTGTCGCCAAAGTGCATCTTGATCGGCGCCTCGCTGACCTTGAAGCCGTGTTCGTAGGCGATGGAGAGCATTTCAAGGTCGAATGCGAAGCGTTTGACCAGCATGCGGTCGAACGACCACTGCAGCGCCTCTCGTTTGAAAAGCTTCATGCCCGTCTGCGTGTCGGTGGTTGGAAGGCCAACGAGCAGTTTGACGATGCCGTAGTAGACGCGGCTTGCCAGCCGCCGCATGAATGGGTAGTCGATTTGCGAGTCGGGGTGCCGCTTTGAGCCTATGACGATGTCCGCGCCGTCGCGCTGCATCACGTCGAAGAATCCGGGAATCATCTCGGGAAGAAGATCGAGGTCGGCGTCAAGAAGAAGGATGTGCGTGCCCTTGCTGAAATAAAAGCCACGACGGACGGCATTGCCCTTGCCGGCGTTTGCTTCGAGAATCAGCGGACGAATGACATCTGGCGATTCGTCCGCGACCGTCTGGATGGCGGCGGCCGTGCCGTCGCCGCTACCGTCGTCGACGACTACGATTTCAAAGGGTATCTGCCCAGCTAGCAGGTCACGGACACGCCGAACGTTGTCTGCGATTGTACCCGCCAGCCGATACGCCGGCATCACGACGCTCAACAGACCGGATGGACCGAGGCATTGCCTCGCCGAGGCGAAGTTTGACGCTTCCGTTTGGCCTTTCGGCTTTTTACCTTCAACTAACACAGCCGTTAACTCGGTTAAAAGGACATGACGCCCTCGCCATAGCGGACGATGGTTTCGTCATGCGTGAGAAGGACTATTTTTTCAGCACGAGCTTGCGCAATTAGCATTCTGTCAAACGGATCACGGTGAATCCAAGGCAGTTCTCCCACTATTTTAGCATGCGCGGCGGTAAATGGAAGGTGTGTAAGGCCGGAAGCATTGGACTCCAATTCAACTTCCTCAGCAGAACACGGCATCGTTTCTGGTTTTAGTGAGTGCTTAATGGCGATTTCAAAAATCGATACGGAACTATATTGTAAAACTGTTTCCGGGGAAATCAGCCGTTGTCTCAACTCCATTGGGAGTTTTGTGTTGTCCGTCAGGAACCAGAGAAGTGTGTGCGTATCAAGTAGGATCCGCATAGAAATCTGCCTCCAGCTCCTTGTCCAGCGCCTTGTCTTGTGCTTCCCAGTCATCCGGGAAAGTCCATTTTCCCTTTGCAAGGCCTATTTTCACTTGTTTATTTGCCGCAGACGTAACTGAAAGTGGAAATGGGATTCCTCGTTCAGCGCGGCAACGCAGAAAAAACATGCGTACCGCCGTGGAAATGTCGAGACCTACGGATTCCAAAATCTGGGACACATCTTCCTTAAGCGGACGATCTATGCGAACTTGTATCAATGATTGTGCATGCATGTTGGACCTCTGAAATTACGATATCATGACATTGTGATGATACTCTCTTTCAAATCGCATGTCAAGCAACTACGGAAAAAATAACAGGCAGACTAACTGACTTACCGTCAAACTCCTGTTGACCCGTAACCGCCTGCGCCACGTTCGGAGGAGGACAGGGTGTCTGACACTTCCACGGTGACGTTGGCCACGGCGGCGATTACGAGCTGCGCAATGCGCATGCCTGGCTCTACCTGGAACGTGGCTTCCCCGAAGTTGGCAAGAACCACGCCGATTTCGCCGCGGTAGCCGGCGTCAATCGTGCCGGGAGCATTCAGCACCGTAACGCCGTTTTTGAGCGCAAGGCCGCTGCGCGGCCGCACCTGCCCCTCGAAGCCCACGGGAATCTCAACGGCCAATCCCGTGTGCACAAGTCGCCGCCCGCCTGGCGCGATTTCGGCGGCCTCGATGGAGACAAGGTCCATGCCCGCATCGCCCGGATGCGCCTGCTGCGGGATCGTGGCCTGTGGGTTCAATTTCTGAAAACGGATTGTCATTGCCTTATTATACATCAAAGATGCGGAAGATGGAGGGTTCCGGAGGAACATATCCGTGCGTGGAGTTCTGGTAGTAGGCGGCGCGCTTGGGGCCGCGGACGGCGTTGTAGACCATCGTCACGCCAGATGGCGGACAGGTGTAGTCGCCGAGGCCGATGCGCTCGAAGTCGACGAAGCAGGCCGCCGGGATGCGCGCGGCGTGGAAGACGGTGTCGTAGTAGTCTAGGCCGCGCACGTATTCCGGATGCCAGCCGGGAAGGCGTTTGTCGAGCGCCGCGCCGGCCATGTTGCTGCACCACGTGATGGAGGTTTCGCAGCGCGTAACGCCGGGGACGAGCGAGGCCGCCCATATCGCCTGGAGTCCGCCCTGGCTGCCTCCCGTGGCGATGAGGTCGTGTCCGTTCCATCCGGGAAGCGTCTTCGCGAAGTCGAAGGCGCGCATCACGCGGAGCGCCATGCCGCGGAAGTAGGCCGTATTTGGGTCGCTGTTTTCCTTGGGCGACATTCCGTAGGCGGGGACGTCGCGCTCGTAGGGCGCGAAGAAGGCGTCATAGTAGGCCTGGTCGCGGAAGAAGTCATAGCCGTGGGCGTTGACATGCAGGGTTATCACGCCCTCGGTCATGAAGCGGTGCGAGAGCTTCGGTTCTTTGCTGTAGCCGTCGAAGACGATTCGCACGGGGTATTTGCCTTCGGCCTTTGGCACGGAGAGGAAGGCCGTGACGGGATGGTCGCCGGCGCATGCGACCTTGACAGTCGACAGGATGAGTGATTCCGGTATCTTCACGCCGTCGGGAAAGCAGGTGCCGAGCCATTGATGGACTTCGGATTCGACAGGCACGGCGTCAAGCAACGCGCGCTGTCGCGTCCAGAAGTCATCGAAATCGTCGGGACACTCGGCCGAAGGCTTCAAAGTGGCGATGTCCGCCCCGGCCCCGCCTTCGAACTGAAGAAGCTGGGAGGCGTCCGACGGCGTCGGAATCGATGTTACGGATGCCAGCATATGCACGAAGCCGGAACGCGAGATTGATGTGCGCACGCGGGCCGGCTTCTCAAGCGAGATTCGCTCGAAGCCAGAGGCAAGGATGCCGTCGTCGCCACGCCGGTTCCAGACGAGGAAGAGCGGGCGTCCTGATGAAACGGCGCGCGGATCCTTGATTGAGAAGACGAACTCCATCTCCTCGCCGACATGGTAAGACAGAGGATTCCGTGTTGTGTTTCCGACGAGTTGGAGGTCTGCGACCTCGAACTCGGAACTTTGAAATCTGAAATCTGAAATTTGAAATTGTCCCCCTGCAAGGGGGATGATGCCGGTGCCGATTGACCAGAAGGTTCCACTTTGAAGATGGAAAGTGATGATGTTGGCGCCCTTGTGGACGTTGATTGGGAAAACCCAGTCGGTCTTCAGGAAGGTGCCGCGCGAGTTTCCGTTCGCACACTTTGAACGTGGACGGCCGAAGACCATTTCGCCGTTGACGTAGCATGTCCACCACCAGTCCGCGCCGGCGCCGTAGATCACGATGCCGTCCTCCTCCGCCTCAAGGACGCCGACGAGAAGGCCGCATGTGCCGACGGGGAACATACGGCCAAGAATCTTGTTGAGATTGGCGCGCTCCTCCTCGAAAACCACATCAATAGGCCTGATCACCTCGCCCGACGGCAACGTATACGATTCGATGGGGAAGGTCACGGACGCCGGAGCATCCTCTGGAATCTCTTGCGAGACAAACAGCTTCCACACGGGCGAAAGCTTGGCGGAGACGAAGTGCATGGCTAGTGGTTAGTGATTAGTTGTTAGTCGTTAGTGGCTTGTTTCGAGTTTCGAGTGGCTAGTTGGCTGGAGAACTGATTCGACGGCCCTCGATGGCAATCGAAAGCCATCGACCGCATTCGATATCCGTTATCTATTATCTGTTATCTGTTATCTGCAAAGCACAAAGGGCCCGCTTCACGCGGGCCCTTTGTCGCTTTGCTACACGATGCCCTGGGCGACCATGGCGTCGGCGACCTTGACGAAGCCGGCGATGTTCGCGCCAACGACGTAGTTGCCCTTGTGGCCGTACTTCTCGGCGGCCGCGTAGGCGTTGTCGTGGATGGCCTTCATGATGCCCTTGAGGCGGTTGTCGACCTCCTCGGCGGTCCAGCTGAGACGCTCCGAGTTCTGCGACATCTCAAGGCCGGAGGTGGCGACGCCGCCGGCGTTGGAGGCCTTGCCCGGGCTGAAGAGGACCTTCGCGCCGAGGAAGGCTTCGATGGCCTCGGGGGTGGAGGGCATGTTCGCGCCTTCGCCGACGAGTTTGCAGCCGTGCTTGATGAGGTACTTGGCGTCGTCGCCGTTCAGCTCGTTCTGGCGCGAGCACGGGAAGGCGCAGTCGACCTTGTCCGCGACCTGCCAGGGGTTCTTGCCGGCGATGAACGTCACGCCTTTGGACTTGATGTCCGCGAGCTCGCCGCGCTTGACGTTCTTGAGCTCCATGATCTCGTCGAGGAGGGCCTGCGTGATGCCCTTCTTCACGTAGAGCGTGCCGGAGCGGTCGGAGAGGGTGACGGGCTTCGCGCCGAGCTGGATGAGCTTCTGCACGGCGTAGGTGGCGACGTTGCCGGCACCGGAGACGACGCAGACGCGGCCGTCGATGGACTGCTTCTTGACCGCGAGCATGTTCTGGGCGAAGTAGACGTCGCCGTAGCCGGTGGCCTCGGGGCGGATCAGCGAGCCGCCGAAGGAGAGGCCCTTGCCGGTGAGGACGCCGGTAAACTCGTTGGCGAGGCGCTTGTACTGGCCGAACATGTAGCCGACCTCGCGGCCGCCCACGCCCATGTCGCCGGCGGGGACGTCGGTGTAGGGGCCGATGTGGCGGTAGAGCTCCGTCATGAAGCTCTGGCAGAAGCGCATGACCTCGCGGTCGGACTTGCCGCGCGGGGCGAAGTCGGCGCCGCCCTTGCCGCCGCCCATCGGGAGCGTGGTGAGGGAGTTCTTGAAGACCTGCTCGAAGGCGAGGAACTTGAGGACGGAGAGGTTGACGGTGGAGTCGAAGCGGAGGCCGCCCTTGTAGGGGCCGATGGCGCTGTTGAACTGGATGCGGTAGCCGCGGTTGATGTGGATCTTGCCCTTGTCGTCGGTCCAGGGCACGCGGAAGATGATCGTGCGTTCGGCGGCGACCATGCGCTCGAGGATGGCGTTCTCCTCATATTTGGGGTTGGATGCGATGACCGGCTCAAGGGAGGTGAGGACCTCCTCGACGGCCTGAAGGAATTCCTTCTGGTCTGCGTTTTTGGCGCGGACGTCGTCCAGCACCCGTGAGATGTACTCGTTCATGGAATGACTCCTGTTTTTGGTTAAAACGGCTACGCATCGTAGCCGTTGGGATTGCTAGACTGCCAGCGCCATGCGTCCTCGCACATTTCCTTCAGGCCGCGTTCGGCCTTCCAGCCGAGGATTTCGAGGGCGTGCGACGGGTCGGCGTAGCAGGAGGCCACGTCGCCGGGACGGCGCGCGACAATCTCATACGGGACGGGGCGTCCTGAAGCCTCCTCGAAGGCCTTGACCATTTCGAGGACGCTGTAGCCGTTGCCGGTGCCCAGGTTTACGGTGACCAGTTCGCCCGGATGCTCGGCTAGTCTTCGGATGGCGGCGACATGTCCTATGGCGAGATCTACGACGTGTATGTAGTCGCGGACGCCGGTACCGTCTTTCGTCGGGTAGTCGTTGCCGAAGACACGCAGCTTCGGAAGTTTGCCGATTGCGACCTGCGAAATGTACGGAAGCAGATTGTTCGGGATGCCGTTCGGGTCTTCGCCGATGCGGCCGCTCTTGTGGGCGCCGATCGGGTTGAAGTAGCGCAGAAGCGCGATGCCCATGTCGGGCTCCGCGTGGTGGACGTCGCGCAGGATGTCCTCGATCATCAGCTTCGTGCGACCATAGGGGTTCGTCACGCTCAGCGGGAAGTCCTCGGTGATCGGCACGGTCTTCGGCACGCCATAGACGGTGGCCGAGGAACTGAAGACAAGGTTCTTCACGCCGTACTTCTTCATCATCCTGAGGAGGACGAGCGTGCTGATCAGGTTGTTCTCGTAGTAGCGCAGCGGGATGGAGACGGATTCGCCGACGGCCTTGAGGCCGGCGAAGTGGATGACGGCGTCAAAGGCGTTGTTGGCGAAAATCGCCTCCACTGCCGGGGCGTTGACAAGGTCGGCCTTGACAAAGGCCGGGGCGCGTCCGGCGATCTCCGCAACGCGGCGCAGCGACTCGGGCTTGCTGTTGACGAAGTTGTCGACAACCGTCACTTCGAAGCCGCGCGTCAGCAGCTCTATTACGGTGTGGCTTCCGATGAATCCGGCTCCGCCGGTCACAAGAACATGCATGGTCTGAGTTCCTGGTTCCTAGTTCAAAGTTCTTAGTTCAACGACAAAACGAATAAACGATGCAACGATGCAACGATCATGCGGTCGGCTGCTCTACGACGAGTGCCGGCCGCAGGTCGGCTACTCGTCGTAGAGCAGCCGGCCGCACATCTGGCAGGTGACGAGGTTTGCGCGCTTGTCGCCGGCCGGAACGAAGTTCATGCGGTGGACGAGGTGCGCCACGGCGGGAGGCTGTGTGAGATGGCAGCCGCCGCAGACGTCGTCATGAAGCGGGACCACGGTCGGGCGGCGGGACTTGCGCAGGCGGTCGTAGATGATGAGGTGCTGCGGGAAGACCAGCTTGGCGGCGTCCGCCCGCTGGGCCTGGAGTTCGGCCAGACGAGTCTTGGCCTCCACAAGGCGCTCGTCGAGCTCGCCGATGTAGCGCTCGATGTCCTCGGCCTCGGCCTTCATCTGGGCCTGCGCGTCGCTGACGCGCCGCTCCGCGTCCGGCAACGCCTCAAGCGCGCTGAGGTGCTCCGCCTCCAGTTTTTCCTGCTGGGTCTTTGAATTGGCGATCTGCGCGTCGATGGCGGTAAGGCTCTTGACGGACTTGAGTCCGCTCTGATGGTCCTTCAGCTTCTCGGCGTAGTCCTGCGTGGCCTGGGCCTGGAGCGCAAGGCTGTCGGCCTCCGACTTGGCGGCGCGTAGGTCGTCCTGGGCGGCGGCGAGACTGCTTTTCGCCATCTCCAACTTATCCATCTCCGCCGCCTTGCGGGCGGGTATGTCGTTGATTTCCTGCTCAAGTTCGTAAATCTGGTCGTCGATATCCTGCAGCGCCAGAAGTGGTTCCATAAAACTCACGGGAAAACTCCTTCGCGCACCGGCAAGGGCAACATTGCTCCGTTTGGTGCGTCTATCAAGTTACATGATAATTTTATCCGACAAGCATTCTTTCGTCAAGAAATTCTTGACGAAAGCGCGCTTGTCGGATATATTTTCATAGGTTGAAAACGAGCCGCCCGGCGGCGTTCCTTTCCTTGTGATTTTGGAGACCCCATTATGAAAATTGCATTCGGCTGTGACCACGGTGGATTCCCGCTCAAGCAGGCAGTCTTCGATGCCTTGAAACCCTACGAGGGTGTCGAGATCGAAGACTGCGGAACCTTCGACAAGTCGCCCGTCGACTACTCGGACTACGCCCGCGAAGTCGCAGAGCGCGTCGTGGACGGACGCGCCGACCGCGGCGTCCTCGTCTGCACCACCGGTATCGGCATGGCCATCGCCGCGAATCGCTTCGTCGGGATCCGCGCCGCTCTATGCGAGGACGAACTCGTCGCCCGCAAGTGCCGCGAGCACAATGACTCCAACGTCCTCGTCCTCCCCTGCTGCAATGTCAAGCCGGAGGCCGTGAAAGGCATCATCGACGTCTGGATGACGGCCGAGTACACCGGCCGCACCGCCGACGGCATGCGTCACGCCCGCCGCCTCTACAAGCTCGACCGCGGCGGACGCCTCAATGAAATCGCAACCCTCGGCCGCGCCGATCCCGAAGTCCACGCCGCCCTTCGCGGACACCTCGCGCAGGAGGATTCCACCTGCAACCTCATCGCGTCGGAGAATTACACATCCCGCGCCGTCCGCGAGGCCTCCGGCTCCGCCGTGACAAACAAGTACGCGGAGGGCTACCCCTCCCGCCGCTGGTACAACGGCTGCAAACACGTCGACGAAATCGAGCAGCTCGCCATCGACCGCGCAAAGGCCCTCTTCGGCGCCGAACACGCAAACGTCCAGCCCCACTGCGGCTGCCTTGCCAACTTCACCGTCTACAACGCCGTTCTCAATCCAGGCGACACAATTCTCTCGATGAGCCTCGACCAGGGCGGGCACCTCTCCCACGGCTCGCGCTTCAACCTCTCCGGCAAGCTCTTCAACATCGAGTCCTACTGCGTCGACCCCGAGACCGAGACGCTCGACTACAACGCCATCGCGGAACAGGCCGCCCGCGTCAAGCCGAAGCTGATCCTGGCTGGAGCATCCGCCTATCCGCGCGCGATCGACTTCGCCAAGTTCCGCGAAATCGCGGACAGCGTCGGCGCCTACCTGATGGTCGACATGGCGCACATCGCCGGACTCGTCGCCGGCGGCGCCCACCGCAGCCCGGTGCCCTTCGCCGACTTCGTCACCACGACGACGCACAAGACCCTCCGCGGCCCGCGCGGCGGCCTCGTCCTCTGCAAGGAGAAGTACGCCAAGGCCATCGACAAGTCCGTCTTCCCCGGCCTCCAGGGCGGTCCGCTTGAAAACATCGTCGCCGCCAAGGCCGTCTGCTTCCGCGAGGCCATGCAGCCCGAGTTCATCAATTACGCGTCACAGATCGTCGCCAACGCCAAGCGTCTCGCCGCGCACATGCTCACCAACGGCTTCCGCCTCGTCTCCGGCGGCACCGACAACCACCTCATGCTCGTGGATGTCACCTCCGTCGGCCTCACCGGCGACGTCGCCGCCGCCGCGCTCGACGCGGCCGGCATCATCACCAACAAGAATGCCATCCCATACGACAAACAGAAGACGTCCGTGACCTCTGGCATCCGCCTCGGCACGGCGGCCGTCACCACGCGCGGCCTCACGGAGGCGGACATGCTCAAGATCGGCGGCTGGATCACCAAGATCCTCGCCCGTCCCGATGATAAGTCGCTCCAGATCCGCACGCGCAACGACGTGATGGACTTCATGGCGCAGTATCCGACGCCCTAAAAGAGGGATCAGGGATCAGGGATTAGTGGGCGGCCGCGCAATTTGCGCGGCCGCCATTTTAAATCTGAAATCTGAAATCTAGTTCTAGCTCTGGCCCCTGGCCCCTAATTTTTCGCCGTCGTCGTTCGTTATGTCTTGTGGAAGGCATGCGCCTTCTGAAAGACGAGGTGGCGAATGAACGACGACGCAACCAATCCCGAATCCCGAATTCCAAATCCCGAATTGCCATCTGACTTCCCCGACAAGAAAACCGCCTTCAGGGAACTCATGGCGCTCTACCGCGAACGAAACGTCTTCCAGCGTTTCCGCGCCATGGTTTCGGGCCTGCGCTGCCCGCGCGACACGCGCGAATACAAAATGGCCCGCATCGAGCTGCAGCGCCTCGCCGCGCCCGCCGCGGCCTTTTTAATCCCGCTGCTTCTCGTGGCCTTCCTCGCCATTTTGCCATCGGGCAAGGAAGAGTTGGTCGTCGACTTCAATACGACCATCATGGAGCCTGACACCATTGAGGAGCCGCCACTCGATCCTGTCACGCCGGAACCACCCGAGCCGGTGACAGAGCCAGAAAACTTCCCGTCAACCATAGTCACCTTCGAGCCGCTCAACCCGATTTCAACGGAAACGCCTTCGCCTGAAGCCCCGGTCAGCGCCCAGCCGGAGCCGCTGACATGCTATGTCACGCCGACAAGATCGCCTGTCATCCTGAAGGGCATCTTCGCGGAAACGCGCGGCATCGGCGCGATACGCGCCGGCCTGGCGCGGTTCGGCGGCAACAAAAAGACCGAGGCCGCCGTCATCCGCTCGCTGCGCTGGCTCAAGTCCGTCCAGAACGAGGACGGCTCATGGCCGCAGAACAAGGTCGCCATGACCGGCCTCGCCATTCTCGCCTTCCTCGCCCACGGCGAGATGCCGGGAAACTCCCCCGAGTTCGGCGAGACCGTCCAGAAGGGAATCCAATTTCTCCTCG
>JAEEGJ010032004.1_pt1 | contig 10134 bp, 5 predicted proteins | sample 8958761 | NCBI WGS metagenome assembly JAEEGJ01 (sample SAMN16246546, study PRJNA631951) | gut metagenome | biome: gut microbiome; feature: rumen; material: RS-attached | host: Bos | place: Iran: Karaj | collected 2018-10 | reverse complement strand
TTACATCATAATAATAGATTTGTAGATATGGCTGGATTGCATTTACCAATGCCTTATAAAGAAGGCGATATCCTTACCATTGACTGTCGTCCTTTCCATACGCCATTTCATGCTATAGTAATCTGGTCACATGATACTATGAATGAATGCTGTACCCCCAACTGCCTAAGTTATTTTTTTGAGCCATGCTACGGTCGTGTACTGTCTATAATGCCAATTAAACATTTTTATCTTGGATTTGACGAATTCTCCCCTCTTATCAATATCAGTAAATTCAAAGGAGAATTACCTCAAAACGAGATAATCATAAGAGAAGTTAGAAGGTATATAAAATCACACGAAAATGGAGCAAACGAAATAGAAAGAATGTATTTAGAATTAGATTTTGCAGAATTTGAAGAAAAACTAAGAAAGCTTATAAGTTAACGATACCAATCGTCCAAACAAACTAATAATAGATTGCCACTTGGTATTGTTGAATGTTAATCTAAGTTTTTTAAACATATTTCAATGCTTAAAATACGTAAAACTTATAAAATATAATTATTCCGCTATGGAAGGAGCATTATTATGGCAAACAATGTAAGTATCTCGTTACAGAGATGAGTTCCTTGCAATAAGAGATAAATAAACTGAGAGAATGGCGCTGAAATATTTTGCATATATTTCTCTGAAACATAAAAAAATAGCAAATGCTTCTAAATGATGCTTATTTCGTCACGAAGGCTTGACAAGCAATTTCAAATGCAGTATAATACAGGCGTGGGTTTCGTAAGAGTGATACATAGGATGATCATTCTCCTTTCAAGAAAACAACGAGAGCTTGCCATTACTCCAATTGATAATGGCAGGTTCTTTTTATGACTTGCAAAGGAATTACACTTTTTGATCTAGGAGAAATATATGAATTTAGGATTATTAGAACGTAAACATATTATAACATTTTGGCGTTTGACGTTATTAATGGTATTGCTAGAGATATTATTGCAAATATACCCATATTTCCATTTTTATTCCAAATCCGAATATACTCTCGGCGAATATACACTATCTTCTTTTTATAATGAAACCCAAGTAAGAAGCACAAAAAAGTATAGTATATTTGTTGATGAAAATGGAAATACCGTCAAAATTGAAAAAGCCTTAAAAGATTACATAGGTAGAAAGACGAAACTTTATGTAAAAGATAAAGATCATGCATTCAGGGTTAGATTCGAATTGAAGTATATAAGTATTTGCGACATAATTGTTATTTTCTGGATTATATTGATATCAGTAATTACAGTATTATGGTTAAGATCAAGAAATAATAAAGAGATTATTTTGTAAAAGGAACGTTATTATAAAAATGAAAGAACTCCTCATGTAATCAATGACATAGGGAGCCCATCTATCGAAAAAGTCCAGCTTTCGCTGGACTTTTTCGATAGATGAGATATATTTGATAAGTTTACGACTTGATCTCGATGCCGCCCCATTCAACAACTGTGAAAACCTTTCTCTCAAAGGTCTCAAGGCGCTGCCTTCATAATATTACAATATCTCTATGAATGCAAGAGACTGTAACATTTTTGGTGCCTATATTTGTTTTAACGTTTTAACGCATCATAAAAGTGCTGGTTGTAATTGATTTTTGGGAATATGTGATGTATAATTGACATGTATTTTTATTTATTTAAGGTGTGAGACTATGAAAAAGATATTGGTAATGATAATTATAACCGTACTGACATTAGGAGCTAATATATCATTTCCAGCTTATGCGGCGGATGTAGATTCAGTTTTGAATGATCCTAATTGGATCGATTATGTTGAACACTCCATAGATGTTGATAAAACTCCGGGGCTTGCGGTTGCAGCATTAAATGGTTCGAAAGTTGGTTTTAAGAACTGGGGATACGCCAATATAAAAGAAAAAACGCTGATGACTGAAAATACGCCAATACACATAGGCTCATGTTCTAAAGCTTTCACTGCACTGTCAGTCTTGCTTTTACAGGAAGAAGGAAAGCTCTCAATAGAGGATAGCATTTCCGACTACATTTCATGGTGGCACGTTACATACAACGGACAGGATGCAGATATAAAGATATGGCAACTTCTGAATCATTGTTCAGGAATTCCCAACGCAGCAACGATGGCAAAGTATTCGTTAGAAAAAGATGCAGGCGAAGAAAAAATTGCGCATATTGCTGAAAATCTTGAGCTGAAATATGCTCCGGGGGATACTTTTGAATATTGTAATCTTGGTTACTGTATACTTGCATACCTTACTGAAACTGTCAGTGGTATGCAATTTGATGAATATGTAGTAAAAGAGATAATGCAACCTATAGGAATGAATCACAGCGGATACGACTTACCTGTTGCACAGGGATATATTTACTTCTTGGGCAGACCTAAAGCCTACGATAATCCTCATGCAAAAGGAATTGAAGGAGAAGGTTTTGCAGTAACAACTGCTTCGGACATGGTCATGTGGATGAAAGCTCAGCTGGGACAAATCGACCTTCCTAATAAGCTGAAAAACGCAATTGCTGCATCTCATAAAATAATTGAAGAACATTATCCAAAAGACGGAATAAGATGTGACGTAGCTGACTGCAGTTATTTCAACGGATGGTATATCACCGATGACGGAGTGATAGAACATGGAGGCTGGAATCCAACCTTTAAGGCTCAGGTAATATTAGATCCAAATAAAAGAACAGCTGTTTTTGCTGATTGTAATTCAACTGCAAATACTCAATGGTATGCAATGAATAGCTGCTACGGAGAACTTACCGATAATAGGAGCTATTTAGATATTGTAAGATGTGATATGTTCATAATTGACATCATTGCGTCGATTCTATCGCTCATAATAGTTGGAATTATTCTTTTTATTGTTATTATGTTCCTGACACAAAAACAGAGACTTGCAGCCAAAAAAAGTACAATAAAAAAAGAAAGTTTTTTATTATATGCAAGAATAATTGCGCTGCTAATCTTTCTGTGCATATCTATAATGATTCCTTATGTCTTAGGTGCAGCTTTTGGATATCCGGGATTTGGATATCAGCAAGTATGGACATGGGGCGGACAGTCAGCAATCGTATTGTGTCTGATACTTGATTTACTGATCATTTTTCTGATCATAACAAGTATCGCAAGATATATACGTAGAAAAAAAGCCATAAATAAGGCAGATGAATATGTAAAAATAATAAGTACGTTGAATTCTATAAAATAGGAGAAGCATAATGCAGTTGAAATTACTTCCACAAAACTCAAAGGATAAGCAGATAGCAGACACTATAAATGAAGAAGCCTTTCCAGAATGTGAAAGGAACTCTCTTAATGATATGTATGCTTCCGATGCAGCTGATAGAATTGAAATTCTCGGCATATTTGAAGATAATGATATCGTCGGATTTTTAATAGTACGCAAATACGAAAACATACGTTATCTCGCGTATTTTGCTGTCAGAAATGATAAACGTTCAGCAGGTATAGGAAGTCGGGCGCTAAAGCTTTTAAAGGAACGCTATCCTGTCGCACAGATAGTAGCAGAGTTTGAAACGCCTGATAATAGCTGTGATAATAATACTCTCAGACTACGCAGACGAGACTTTTACCTGAGAAATGGCTTCTATGAAACAGGTTGGTACAGCTTCTATGATGATACTGAGTTCACCATAATCTGCTCCGAATCTGTTTTTGATAAAGAGGGATTTGAACGATTTACAGCATATCTTAGTTCAATAGTACCAGACCATATACCTAAACTGTACAAAAAATGATACGTCTGCCAATTGATCTTGATTTAACCAAAACTATGTAATATAACCCGAGTTTGATACAAAAATGATAATGTTCTTCTGTATAAGATGTAAATTCGAGAGATCACTGCTTGTAAAATATATTACAAATCAATCAAATCATTTTTCTGAGAAAAATCTTTCTTCACTTAATCCTGCACAACAACTTGATACAGGGTATTTACTAATTTAATTGGCAAATGCAAATGCATATTTTTTAACGGTAATTCTCTGTTTTTATTGACACTGTAATAAAATAATGATATAATTATATAAGATTTTTATATACAGGAGGATGATTATATGAACCGAACTAAACTCATCGCTACTGTTCTGGCAATGTCAATGTCATTCAGTACCGTTCCTTTTGCGAACATTTCCGTTCATGACAATGCCGTAACGGTTAGTGCAGCCTCGACCGAACAGGTAAATGTTCTTCCCTCTCTTAAAGCGACAGATAAAAGTAACGCTGTGTGCTATTCAAATTTGGATGAAGCTGCATTTCACATGGATGGAAGAAGCTATTATCAAGGCGTAGTTCTTACAGGAAAGTCGAGTATAACTTTCAATGTTGAAGATATCAACAAGCTTTCTTGGAAACTTGGACATGTTGACAATACAGACAAGTATAATATGACCATGAAGGTATATCTTGATGATGAGCTTGCTGATAGCGTACCGATTTCATGGTATATGCTTGCCATAGATTATGATATTGATGTTTCCAAGGCTTCAAAGCTTAAAATAGTAATGGAAGGCTCAAACTACGGCAGTTATGCTATGGGAGATGTATGCTCCGATAAGGAATCCCCTTCTGTCACTGCAAAGGCTCGTGAGTACAGCAAAGTCGGTGATATCCTTGCAGGCTGCTTTGATAGCAGTCATATTAATGTTTATCAGGGGAACGACAAAACAGCAGGCTTCAATATGAACGGCAGAACATACCATCAGGGAATAGTTCTTACAGGTTCATACAGTAATGAATACACTACTGTTTCAATGAATATTGAAGGCATCTCAAAGCTCAGCTGGACGATAGGTCACGTCGACAACGCTGCAAGATACAACGGTAAGATAAATGTATACGTAGATGATGAGCTTACCGAAAGCAGAAATCTTACATGGAACATGAACCTTGAAGAATTTGAACTTGATCTTCCGGAAGGATCTAAGGTAATTCGTATAGAGCTTGAGCAGAACAGTAACCAGTATGCGATAGCAGATATAAAGGCTGATTCTCTTGATGCAGGCATAGAATGTAATATTCCGTCATTTTTAAAGGCAAGTGCTTTTATAGACAGCGGTTTTAATAAGACAAATGTTACGAAGTACACAGGTTCGAGCAAAGCTGACAGCTTTAATGTTAACGGACGTACATATTATCAGGGTCTGGCGTTCAAGTATACTTACAGCACAGATATCCCAACGGTGACATACAATGTTGAAAATATCGACAAAATGTCATTCAACATAGGAAGAGTTGATAATAGTGGTGCTCAGAACGGAATTCTTTACATTTATCGTGATAACGAAGAATACGATGCAATCCCGCTTAAAGCATATATGCCGATAAGTGACTGTGAGGTTGACCTTAAGGGCACAAAGAACCTGCGCTTTGTATTGAAAGCAGACAGCCAGTGTACTTATGCACTTATGAATATCCATGCAGATGCTCTTGCGCCTGAGATAGATTATACTCAACCTAAATATGAAAAGGTAAACAAGTTTATTGACAGCATATTCAATACTAATTATATCAATGCGTATAACGGAAGTACCAAGGCTGACTATTATAATATGAACGGCAGAACATACTATGAGGGAATTATATTTACCGGTGATTACAGTTCATACGATTCGGTTGTATGTATGAATGTTGAAGATGTCAATAATTTATCATGGACTATCGGTCATCTCGATAATTCAGGATATTACAACGGTACAATGTATGTTTATCTTGATGAAGAGCTTGTTGACAAGCTTGATCTCCAATGGTGGATGAAATTGCAGGATTACAGCATTGATGTTTCAAAAGGTAATGTATTGCGTGTTTACTTTGACCGTAATGGTGGAACAAAGTTTGCACTTGCAGATATCGCAGCCGATGACAGAAAAACTTCAAATTCTCATGTCGTTCCAAAGTATGAAACAGCTAAGGATTTTCTTAAATCCGGATATAACTCGGACAGAGTCACTATCTATAACGGCGAGAGTCCAAAGATCAACAAATTCTTTATGAACGACAATGAATATTCTCAGGGAATAAGATACTATGGTGAATATAGTTCATATGACTCTGCTGTAAGTTTCAACACAGAAAATATAAATAGCATTAATTTCAAAATTGGTCATGTTGATGAAACTGGTAAAAGCGATGCTAAGCTAATAGTATATATAAACGGAGTTGAAACTGAGAGCATACCTCTTAAATCAGATATGATTGTAACAGACTATACCATCGATACAAGTGAAGCTGAATATATTCGTTTCTACCTCGATCGTGAAGGCGGTTCGGAATATGCTATGGCTGATATAAATCTTGTCGGTGTTGAGACAAATGCAACAACTACAACTGCAACCACAAAGGCAACAGAAACTACCACAACAACAGCTGCAACCATAACTACAAAGACACCAACAACTACCACAAAAACTGCTGAAACCACAACTACAAAGGCACCAACAGCTACCACAACAACTGCTGCAACCACAACCACAAAGGCACCAACAACTACCACAACAACTGCTGCAACCACAACCACAAAGGCACCAACAGCTACCACAACAACTGCTGCAACCACAACCACAAAGGCAGCAGGAACTACCACAACTACTGCTGCAACCACAACTACAAAGGCAACAGAAACTACCACAACTACTGCTGCAACCACAACTACAAAGGCACCAACAGCTACCACAACAACTGCTCCTGTTCTTACAAATGAACAGCTTTTCAAAAATGCGGATGTAGACGACAACGGACAAGTTGATGCTAGAGATGCATCGCTTTTGCAATATTTCTTAGTAAATAACAATATTTCGAATATATTAAGAACGCGTGGCTTACCTGATGATGCAACGCTTCCTGAAGATTTTGGTGATGCAAACGGCGACGGAAAAACTAACGTTATTGATATGATGGCTATGATAGAGTATTATGCAACTTTCTCGAGGGGTTATGATGTAAGTGAATTTTTTATAAACCTTTCAAAGACGCCAAGGACCTTGGAGAAGAGCGTTACAATTAGTCAGGAGGTTGCTTCGGGCAATGAGAATGATGAATACTGTGAATTTGTATTAAATATGAACTCAGAGTCGCCAATCACAGCTGCCGACGGTATATTATTGTTCAACGGAAAGACGCCTTCTGAGGCAGGTATTAAGACGATAGAAGACGAAAGTAAGAAGTATTCTTTAGTCATTAATGTTAAGAACGGTTACTTCAATATCTATTCAAGTTTACAAAATACTATTACTAAGGATAGCATTACTTTCCGCGTTTATGGTGTTAAGGCAGGAGAATATTCTATCTCTTATGACAATCTCAAATTCTACGGAACTGACGGTACAGAGTACAGTGGATACACCAAGAAGGATTTTGCTCCTTTTCTAATTGTAAATGCAGCATCGTCGGAAAACAAAAGGTATCTTGGTGACGTTGATGGCAACGGCCTACTTGATGCAGTAGATGCATCAAAAATTCTGGCAAACTACGCAAAGTATTCAACAGGTACCGCAACTCCTACAGAAGACGATTTAGCTGTATGCGATGTAAACAAAGATGGTTATATAGATGCAGTTGATGCATCTAAAGTTCTTGCGTTTTACGCACATATTTCCACAGGAGGAAAACTTTCTTTTGAAGAGTTTATGAAAAACAAGCAATCATAAATTTATTTCAAAGATAATTATTATAACGACAATGAAGAAAAGGGGTAGTTCACAAGTTTGAACTGCCCCTTTTATAATCTGCAACGAACAATTTCCTTAAGAGTTTTTATATCATATATCTATTATTATTTTAGCTCGATGATATTAGACATAACCACTGTGAGATCTGATTGCAATAACGTCCATACATTTGTACGGCTTGATCTGTCTCTTATCCCCCCCCATAAAGCAAATATCTAAAATACATAAATGTAGGTCTGCATATTCAATTATAACATACTATGTTTCAAAAACGACAATTCTCATTTGTATGAATTTCTGATACAGACATCGTTTTTCTCCAATATCCGTATTTGCCGTGTGTAATTCCTTTCTAACTTCAATTATCGGAGGTTAGTATACAGTGTGGACTAAAAATAATACTAGGAAAGCTGCTCATTGAAAATCACCACAAAAGCAGAAAATATTACCTTCCTGACATTGATGCAGCAGATAAACTATTTGATATGTGTTTATGAAAATGCCGCCAAAATTGTGGCGGCACTTAATTTATAAGGTAATTATCTTAAATCAACTTACACACAAACGGTTCAATGTGTTCTCTTATGAAATCAACTCTGTCCATTACAGTTGGCTTAAAATATGACGCTACAGCTATAACGATATTCTTTTCAGGATTGACATAGATAACATTTCCGCTGTTTCCTAAAGCAGCATATATATTCTTTTTACTGTCTAATATCCACCACAGATAACCGTATTCCATGCCTCGCCAGTTCTGATTTTCAATGATTCTGGGATGCGTCATTTCTTCTATCCAGCTTGAAGAAACAACATACTTATCGTTATAAACGCCTTTATTCAGGCATAACAGACCTATCTTAGCCATATCTTCTGCCGACATACAAAGTCCGTATCCGGGAGTTCCTAAATCCTCGGTATCGCAGAACCAGACATTCTCTTTAGGAGTTTTCTCTATGGTAAATTGCTTGTGCTCCTCAGCTGATCTAGCTATGTAAATCGAGTACGGTCTGATACCGAGCGGTCCAAAAAGATATTTGTTTGCGTAATCAACTGTCTTCATACTTGTTGCCTTGTATAGTATTCCCGTCAGAATATGCAGACACACCGTCTTATAGTTGAATTCGTCCGTCAGACCATTCCTTCCGCCAAGGAAGTCAAGAGAAGCGTATGTCCAGTTATCGCTTGAACACACCTTTGACCACGGATCGCCCTTGCCCTTATACGGTGCTCTCATTGTCAGCAGATGCTTGATAGTAACATCGTATATGGTCTTTTCGCCGCGTTTGACTTTATAATCAGGGAAATAGTCCAGAACTATGTCATCAATACTTCCTATCTGTCCCTTATCTATGGCAATACCTATAAGCAGCGACATAACGCTTTTTGTAGCGGACATTATATGTACGCAGTCGTTTTTCTTGTAATCATGCCATGTGTCACTGTATACCATCTGCCCGTCTTTGTAAGCACAGATCTGGCAGATGTTGCTCTCATTGCCCTTGCTTTCCTCAATATATCTATGAAGTTCGTCTTTGGCCATAATATACCTCCGTATTGATAGAGTCTGTATATTCGATCGAAGTTTCATACAGTATCTTTATTGTAGCAATATCATTTTTAATTGTCAATACTTTTTTCTAAAGAAGTATGAACCTAATACATGAATCATCATATGGAGGATAAATGCTTGTACAAGAATTATTCATGTAGATATCTGCTGATATCTTTATAATATTCACGGATTATTACACGAATAGATTCTAAATTAATGCAGTAATTGACATGAGAAGTAATTCTAATCTGAACAACTGTGAGCAAATAAGTGATTGAAAAATACATATTCTCATGATATAATGAAGAAAATATGTTTTCACACAAGTGGGGGAGAATAATGGACAGAATAAAGAGATCACTTAAGAATATTAATGGAAGATTGTTTCTGGCGTTATTAATCATGGGACTTTGCCCGACGCTGTACACAACGCTGCGAACCTTTTTCCTCGGGCAGCTTCCCGGAGACTGGTCCTACTCAATTGCAGGACAGCTTTCATGGGTAAACCTGCTTTATGAGGTCATAAACGAAGCTATAGTCCTGCCGCTGTACTTTTTTATGGGACAGGCTGTTTCGGATAAAAAGGAGTACTCCAACAGGATACGAAGCGGATTGCTGGTGTCACTGGGTATATATACGGTATGTTCTGTGCTGGTCATGATATTTGTTCATCCGCTTCTGAGGTTCATGGCAGTATCACCTGATATATTATCGGAGTCCGCAAGCTATATCAGGATAGAGTGTGTTGCAAATATCTTTGGCATACTGCATAGCTTCATATGCGTAGCTCTTATTACCATAGGAAAGGATAAGCTTGTCTATGCAATAACTGTGGCAAAGTTGATACTCAGCCTGCTCCTTGATACA
>JAEEGJ010032003.1_pt1 | contig 10135 bp, 11 predicted proteins | sample 8958761 | NCBI WGS metagenome assembly JAEEGJ01 (sample SAMN16246546, study PRJNA631951) | gut metagenome | biome: gut microbiome; feature: rumen; material: RS-attached | host: Bos | place: Iran: Karaj | collected 2018-10 | reverse complement strand
GCATGACGCCTGCCCTGTCTATAAGCTGTCCGACGCTGATATCGCCTGCGGATGCGGCTATGTTGATATTTTCCATTCCGTTTACGTGCAGCAATTCGGTCGTGCCGCCGGATGCGTGAAAGCACATAAAGGGTGCGGAAAGCAGATGTTCGCAATGCGACGAGAAAACAGCCGCGGCAATATGCCCCTGCTGATGGGAAAAGCGGTATACCGGAACACCGAGTGCCGATGCGAGAGTTTCGGCGACTGAAACGCCGTACATAAAACACGGCATATAACTGCCGTCAATATTTCTCGGGCGCGACGATACGCCTATCGCACGTATATCCGCTTCAGCGATTCTGAGGCGTGAAAAAACATCCGCAAACTGTTTGACGTGAGAAAAAACAGCATCGCTCTGTCTCAGTCCGAGTGTTCCCGGCGCAACAGGTAAAAGCTGTTTTTCGCTTTTGCAAGTGCCGTCTGTCATCACAGCTGCGGCAGATGTGGTATAATTGCTCGTATCTATGCCGAGCGCACAGAAATCACTGCTCACGGCATTTGACATATGAGCCTAAAACTCCGTTTATATACTGAGCCGCAGCATTATCCACATCATATTTTTTCACAAGCTTAACCGCTTCGTTTATGGCGACCGAGGAAGGAACATCTTCTGAATTATTGATCTCATAAACAGCGATCCTCAATGCTGCAAGAGCGGTTTTTGAAAGTCTGTCAATAGTTCTCGCAACAAGAAACGGTTTGATTTCGCTGTCGATCTCTTCTATATGTTCAATAATATCCGAAAATGCCTTTTCACAATATTCATCCGTTTCGTGTCCCATATTCTCAGCAGAAAGAGAAATGATTTTTTCAGGATCGGGATTTTCGCTGAATGAGGCTTCAAAAAGGAGAAGAAACAGGCTTTCACGAGATTCGGTGCGTTTCATTTATTCAGTTTTCGCTTTCTCTTCAATAACACCCGCAACGATGATGTTAGTTTTAAGCACGTTTATACCGGTCATGTTAGCAACGGTATCTTTAACGTTTGTTTGAACCGCAATTGAAACATCGGGGATCTTGTAACCGTTTTTTACAACGATCTGAACAGTAAGTTCAAGACCTTCTTCATTTCTGATAATGCCGATGCCCCTGCGTACATTTTTGATGTTGCCGACAACATTTTTTGCGGATGGAAGCAGTTTTTGCGGCACGCTTGCAACTCCGTCTATCTCAAGAGCGGCATTTGCGGCAATGGTCGCGATCACGTCTTCGGAGATTTTTATGCTTCCGTTGTTCAGTTCATCCATAATCATATATTCCTTTCAGATAAATTATCAAAATAAGCAGACTGTATACTGCTACATATATATTATAACACATTTTTTTTGTTTTGTCACTATTAAAATGAATAATTTTTATAAAATCCTGAAAAATTATGATATTTTCGTATTTCCTCGGGATACAGCAGTATCAATTTTAATAGCAGTCTATTGAAATTCCGGTTATTTTATGCTATAATGTGAAAAAAAACACGGAGGAATCAAATGAAACTCAAAAGGATTTTTGCGCTTCTTTTGTCTTTTGCGATCGCGGCGGCATGTTTAACGTCGTGCGCGGATATTGATGTAGAGGGAATTCTTCAGGACGTGGAAACGATCCTTCAGGAAGAGACCTTGCAGACGGAATTCCCGAATGAATCCAAACCCGAAGCAGAAACCGAAAACGAACAGAAGCCTGACCCGGCGGAAAATGCGGATACACAAAGCGATACAGAAACGGAAACCGAAAATAATTCCGACGTCGAAGCAACTGCGGACACACCGAGCGATACGGAAACGGCAAATGAAAATAAGCCCGACGCAGAGGAGAATGAGGAAGAACAAAGCGAACCTGCGCTTGATGAAAACGGTGTTTACACATCTAAAGAGGATGTCGCTCTTTACATCCATACATACGGAAGACTTCCGTCAAATTTTATAACAAAAAGCGAGGCAAGAGCGCTCGGCTGGGACGGAGGAAAGCTTGAGCCTTATGCGCCCGGCAAAAGCATCGGAGGAGACTACTTCGGAAATTACGAAGGTATTCTGCCTGAGAAAAAAGGCAGGAAATATACGGAATGTGACATTGACACTCTAGGAAAATCACGCGGAGAAAAGCGTATCGTTTTCTCAAACGACGGTCTTATTTACTACACGGATGATCATTACGAATCGTTCACACTTCTTTACGGTGAAGAATAAACAACAGAAAGGCATTTTTTATGATAGAAATTATTATTGACGGAAAAGATCTTCGCACAAAACAGCAGGCACATGAATTTTTTGCCGAGCAGGAGGGCTTTCCGGCTAAATACGGAAAAAACCTCGACGCGCTCTTTGATGTTCTGACTTCAATGCCTGAGGTAAAAGTAACGGTAAAAGGACCTCAGAGTATCGTTGACAATCTCGGCGAATACGGAAAGAAACTGCTGCTTGTTATAAAGGACGCATGCGACAGGAATCCCGGCATAATCCTGGAAGCTGTCGAGGACGAAGACGACGACAGCGCAGATGATCCCGAAAACGGCAGCAACGAATGCTGTCCGGGAAAAGACAGCTGAAAATCAGTTGCGGTCGAGGCAAGACAAGCGACCCGACAATCAATTCGCGGTTTTCAAGTTTATTCTCAGTTTATAATTTTGTTATATTATAATATGATTGAATTTTACTGAGGACAAAGCGGAAATCAGCTGTAAATTACGTAAGCTTTGTCCGGAAGGACAATGTTTATGGACTCACAGACGGTAGACGGAACACTTTTTGCAAAAATGCTTTCAGGGGGTCTCTCCCTGCTTTCTGCGCACGAACGCGAGCTTAATTCGCTGAATGTATTCCCCGTTTCGGACGGAGATACGGGATCGAATATGATCAAAACTGTCCGTGGAGGAACTGCAGAAATAGAACGCCATGATTCCGACGGCAAAATATGCACGATATCGTCTCTTTTTGCAAACGGCGCTCTTTTAGGCGCACGGGGAAATTCGGGCGTGATACTTTCGCAGATATTTGCAGGCATAAGCAAAGGACTTGCAGGAATAGACAAAGCGAATGCCTGCGATCTGGCAAAAGCGTATGCGAAAGGCATTGAAACATCCTATTCAGCAGTAACTCACCCTGTTGAAGGAACGATCCTCACGGTTTTCAGAGAGAGCGTTGAATACGCGATCGACAGAATCGACAGTCAGTCCTCAATCAAGGATTTTTACTCCCTCCACATAAAAAAAGCGGAACAATCCCTTGCGGAAACTCCAAATCTTCTTCAAGTGCTGAAAGATTCCGATGTTGTCGATTCGGGAGCAGCAGGATACCTGTATTTTGCAAAAGGAATGCAGGACATACTTGAGGGCAGAGAGCATACCGCCGTTTCAGGCGGCGAATCGCATGAAACAGCCGTTGACATAGAAAAATTCACAAGAAACAGCGTTCTGGAATTCGGATACTGCACCGAATTTCTTCTCAGGCTGACCACATCAAAAGTAGATCCTGACAGTTTTGATATAAACCGTGTTGTCAAGGACCTTGAAGGGCTCGACGGCGAAAGCATTGTTGCATACAAGCAGGACGACATGATAAAAGTTCATGTCCATACCTTCTTTCCGGGCAGAATACTCGCTAAAATGCAGGACTACGGAGAATTTTTGACCGTCAAAGTTGAAAACATGATGCTGAGTCACGACGAAACGAATTTTTCCGCAAAAAAACCGGAAAAACCGTATTCTGTTGTTGCGGCAGCGTCAGGGGACGGAACGGTAAAGCTTTTTGAAGAGCTGGGCGCGGATGTGGTCATCAAAGACGAAAGCCCTTCGGCAGAAGAATTTATCGAGGCATTCAAAAAATGCAGCAGCGAAAAAATCATAGTGCTGCCAAACCATAAAAATTCTTTTCTCGTTGCACGGCAGGCGGCGTCTATGATGAACGGCACGGATATACGGGTAATTGAAACGAAAAGCTTTATGCAGGGTTACAGCGCACTATCTGTTCTGACTCCGGGTCTGACGGATATCGACTCGCTTCAAAAAAGCGCTGCTCTCGCGGCAGAAAATGTTGTTGACGGAGATGTTGCGATGGCAGTAAAAGATGCCGAGATCAACGGGTTTTCGGTTAAAAAAGGCGAATATATCGCAAGAGCAGGCGGAGTTATAACCGCGGTCGAAAAAACAGCGGGAAATGCATTGAGAAAGCTCCTTGAATCATCCGTAACCGCTCTCACTGAACTGATAACGGTATTTGCAGGCAAAGACATTTCCGATACAGAAAACTTAAAATCCGAAATAAGCGACCTTTATCCCGACTGCGAGGTGACGGTAATAGAAGGCGGTCAGGATATTTATGATTATCTTATAGCCCTGGAATAAACCATACGGAAAACATCCTCAAAAAAGGAGATATTGAAAATGAAAAAAATCATTGCATTAATAATCGTTTTTGCCGCAGTTTTTTCGCTCTGCGCATGCGGCGAGGCAGGAGGTCCGAAAGGGAAATATGTTGACCCCACAACAGGCGCATCCATAACGTTTGACGGAAGAAAAGCAGTATTTGAAGGAACTGACGGAGTGAAGGAATATCCATACAAGATGGATGGAGATACGATCGTTATCACCCTCACAAAAGGAAAAAAAGCAACATTCTGTTCGTATAACGAAGAAGAAGATATCGTATATATGAACAAAGAAGACGGCACTCAGGTCTCGTTTTTAAAAACAGAAGATTAAAATCCACTAAAACAATATAAAAATAACAGGAGCATAACAATGGCAAAAATCAAGATCATGTGCACCTCTACGGGATGCATTGAATACGCGCCCGAACGTTACAGAAACCTCGGCATAGAGATAATAAGAATTCATATTCTTTTTAACGGTAAAGAATACAAGGAGGGAACAGAACTTGATCCTGTAAATTTTTACAATCAGCTTGAAACGATAAAAGACCCTAAAAATCATCTGCCCTCAACAGCGCTGCCTGATACGGAAGATATCCGCGCGGCTTTTGAAAAAGCGATCGACGAAGGATATGATGAATCCATAGTTTTCACGCTCTCCTCCGCGCTTGGAGGAACATACAATAAGATATGTTTGATTGCAAGAGAGTTTGAAGACAGACTGAAAATACATGTGGTAGACACTAAAATAACATGTTTCGGAGAAGGACTTCTTGCGATAAAGGCGGCGAAATTTGCCGCAGAAGGAATGTCTTCGGAACAGATACTTAAAGAGACTGCATGGATGATGAAACGTCAGATATTTATAGGCATAGACGGAAAGCTTGACTATCTTATCTATAACGGACGTCTGAAAGGCGGCAAAGCGTTTATGGGACAGATGCTTAATATCTGCCCGGTCATTCATTTTTCTGAAGAGGGAGAAATAGTTGCTCTTGAAAGTGTTCGCACTCCAAAAAAAGCTCTGATGCGCACATGTGAGCTTCTTAAAGAAAAAATCGGGAACCGTGACCCGAAAGACTATCTTTTATGGCATGTATACACCGGTCCTTCAATGATAAAAATACTTCGCGAAATTGAAGGCAATTACGGAATTGAAACAAACCACGAGGACGTTATTATGTCACCTGTAAGCGGATGCCACAACGGTCCGTGGCTGGCAGGCTACGGCGTTGCGTATTTGCGAAGAGAGGACGAACCGCTGGAGAGCTGAAATGATCGAAGTATATGAGGTAAAAACGGGCAGGGACATAAAGGAATTTATAGAATTTCCGCTCCGTCTTTACAAAAGCTGTCCCTATTTTGTTCCGCCTCTTTACGGAGATGAAAAGAAACTTCTGAAAAGCGGCGGTGAAAACGAAAACGCAAGCGCAGTTTTTTTTCTTGCAAAAAAAGACGGAAAGACTGTTGGAAGGATCCAGGGACTTATTCAGAAACAGCACAATATAAAACACGGATCCTCCCAGATGCGATTCACAAGATTTGACTGTATTGACGACGCCGATGCTGCAAGGGCGCTTTTTGACGCGGTTCAATCATGGGGAAATGCAAGAGGAATGACGGAGATATGCGGTCCGCTGGGATACAGCGATCTCGACAGAGAAGGATTGCTTATTGAAGGGTTTGAAGAGAATTCGACATTCGAAGAACAGTATAATTTTCCTTATTACGGACCGCTGCTTGAAAAGCTCGGATTCAGGAAAGACGTTGACTGGGTTGAGTATGAGCTGAAAAAACCGGAAAAGAAAAACGAAACGCTCGCACGTGTTGCAGAGCGTGCACTCAGGATGAACGGACTGCATATAGCAGATACATCGTTGTCAAAAAAAGCATACATTGAAAAATACAGAGACGGTTTTTTTGACTGTCTTGAAGAATGCTACAAAGACCTTTACGGAACCGTGCCTCTTGACAGAAAAGCGCAGGATGAACTGATCAGTCAGTTTCTTATGATCGTCAACAAGGAATTTCTCGTTTTTATCTGCGATGAAAAAGAAAATGTTGCCGGATTCGGTCTTTGTTTTCCGGGTATCGGAGACGCAGTAAAAAAAAGCGGCGGAAGACTGACCCCCGCTGCGCTTATAAAAATACTCAAAACAGTCAGAAAGCCGAAAACTATCGACCTGGGACTTGTTGCGATCAGGCCTGAATATCAAAAAAAAGGTGTCAACGCCGTTATTCTGAACGGACTGATGGATATGCTTTTTTCAGGGAAAGCGGAAAGGTGCGAAACAAATCTCAATCTTGAAAACAATCTCGCCGTTCAGGCGCAGTGGAAGTATTTTGATTCGCGAATGCATAAACGCCGCCGTTCATATATAAAAAATACAGATCAGTAAATATGATAAAAGCACCGGATCTTTAATTGATCCGGTGCTTGTTTGTTTTAGATCAGCCGAAAAGTCTTTTTGCTTCCTTCAGACTTTCCTCGGGCGGCATCAAAGGACCGTATTCAAGTCCGCAGCAGCCTTTGTACCCTGCTTTGTCGACCGCATCGAAAATGAAACGGTAGTTGTTTTCGCCGTTCTGAAGTTCGTGTCTGCCGGGGTGTCCCGCAGAGTGGAGATGAGCTATTTTATCGAGATTATTAATGATATTCGGTATGATATTTCCTTCGCTGACCTGCTGGTGATAGATATCGTATACCACCTTTACGAATTCACAGTCTGCTTCTTTTATTATCTCGAACGCTTCGACAGCCGATACAAGATAATAACCGGGATGGTTAACAAGCGTATTAAGCGGTTCTATCATCACCGTCACACCGCTCTCTTCAAGGATCGGTCGTGCAAGGCGCAGAGTCTGAACGATATTTTCATGCTGTTTTTTTCTTTCATCGCCGGTATCCTGACCGACCTGAGTGATCAGTCTCTTAACGCCTGCCGATCTTGCCGCGAGGCAGCTTTCTTTCAGCCCGTCGAGCCACGCCTGTCTGAATGAACTGTCAGTAAGACGGAATTCCGATGTGCACATACTAATAAACTCGACTCCGTTTTCTTCGCAGGCGTTTTTTACAGCAGGAAGATCAAGGGATTTCCAATTGTATGTTTCAATAGCGTCAAAACCGAGACTTTTGATCTTTTTTACGGCATCAACAAACGGCATACCGCCGAAAAAGCAAGGGACCGGAACACATAAACGCATAATAAACCTCCATGTTATTTAAAGTATATGACCTGACCTGATCCCATAGATTCGTTTGCGGCGAAAACAAGCTCGTGAGTTTTAAGAGCATCTGCATAGTCTGAACGGATACGGGATCTGTCTCCTGTTTTTACGGCATATACAAACGCTTCGTCAAGATAATAAGTATGGTCTATGCTTTCTCGTTTAATATCGTATGTATAATCAGCCGTTTTGAATATAAGGTTGTTTCTGAGTCTGTAATCTATAACCATATCCTCAAGAGTTATGACAAGTCCGCAATGGGCTCTTCCGGATAGCTGATAACATCCGCTTACAAGCGTTGCGGTATAATTGTTTTCGAAGCGAATCACAGCTGTGGAATGGTCATCGGTATCGTATTCGGAAGAACAGTTTACTCCGGGTTTGACTATTCCTCTTGAACATGTTGCGTAAACCGAAACAGGTTCGCCGAAAAGATAGCGAAGTTCATCGGCAAGGTGAATATTCTGTTCAACAAGCTGGCCGCCGCATGTGCTTTTTTTCTGCCACCACCACACACCGGGAATGCCGCCTATCCACGAACCGTAGACAAGTCCGCCCGGCTTATGCTTAGGCAGCTCATCACGTATCATCTCGGTGAGTTTAAGGTATCTGTCCTGAAATCCGACGGATGTGATCAGCCCCGTTTCGCGCACTCTTCTTGCGACATCTCTTATTCTGACAATATCCATGTCTACAGGTTTTTCAACAAGAAACGGTATGCCCATTTCTACCGCCCTTATTTCGGAAGATTCATGTGCGGTAGGTTCTATGCAGATCACGACAGCATAGAGAGTATCTCTTGACTCGTTGTTGTACAGCTCCGTGTAGTCATGATAGATGCGTTCGCAGCCAAACTGCTTCGCTGCGGCAATGCGTCTTTCCTCTATCGGATCAGCAACAGCGACGACTTTTACGTCATCCATTTTCAAAAAAGACTGTCTGTGAGAATTCGAGCGGCCTCCGCAGCCGATAAGACCTATTCTGACCTGTTTCATTTTTTCTCTCCTTTTCATATTGCTTGGCGATATTGTTTATCTGAATTTTGCTGCAAATTCATCAATTTTCGCATAATTGATCTGCGGTGCGGGAGCACCTGATTTTTTAATATTTTTAAGGACCGCTTTTGCGATAATTCTGTCTATGCCTTTCATTTCGTCCGGGTTTATTTCGGCGCCGAAGCAGCCGCATACGACAGCCTTTTTTACAAGGATCGGCGAAAAGTTGTTTTCGATATAGTTATTTGCGTGTGACCCGTCAGAGCAGCAAACGAAAATACCTACGTTCTTTTTCTGAATTTCGAGTTCGTTTGAAGATATGTACTTTTTCAGCTGAGAAGGTATTTTCCCCGCCCTGATGCCGCCGCCAAGGATTACATTGTCATATTTTGAGACGTCACATGTATCGATTGCAAGATTGAAAAGCACGGAATCCGGTATTTTTCTGTAAAGGTCTCTTGCGCATTTCGCAGATGAACCGGATTTGGAATAATAGATTATTGCGGTTTTCATTAGATCCCCTTCATATCAGCAGCATTGTTTTATGAGCGCATTATATCATATTTTTTTCATAATTTCAAGATACGAAACAATGTTTTTCTTTACGCGAAAAAAAATCAGGCTGCTTTCGTCATTATATTTATTATAACAATAAATTTTACAATTTGTCATAACGGAAAGCTATTGACACACGGTAAAAATGCTGTTATAATTCAGTGTAGTAAATTCGAAAACGGAGAGTAAAAATGAGAAATATCGACTATGTAAAATCGTTTGATCCCGAACTCGGCAATGCGATACAGGCCGAACTTGAAAGACAGAAAAGAAATATTGAACTTATTGCATCGGAAAATATAGTTTCCGAAACCGTTATGGCGGCTATGGGAACAATTCTTACAAACAAATACGCGGAAGGATATCCGGGAAAGAGATATTACGGCGGATGCGAGTGCGTTGACGTTGTTGAAAATATCGCAAGAGACCGTGCTTGCAAACTGTTCGGCGCCGATCACGCGAATGTTCAGCCTCACAGCGGAGCGCAGGCAAACCTTGCGGTATATTTCGCCTTTCTTAAACCCGGAGACACGATAATGGGTATGGACCTTGCCTGCGGCGGACACCTTACGCACGGTTCCCCTGTAAATATGTCGGGTTCGTATTACAACATAGTGCCTTACGGCGTTGACCCGAAAACTCACTATATCGATTACAACGAAGTTGAACGTCTTGCAAAAGAGCATAAACCCAAAATAATCGTTGCAGGCGCTTCCGCATATCCCAGAGTTATAGATTTTGAGAAATTTGCGCAGATCGCGCATTCCGTCGGAGCCCTTCTGATGGTAGATATGGCGCACATTGCGGGACTTGTTGCCGCAGGACTGCATCCCTCTCCGTTCCCTCATGCAGATATAGTAACGACTACCACACACAAAACGCTCCGCGGTCCGAGAGGCGGTATGATCCTCTGCAAAGAGGAATTTGCAAAAGCTATCGACAAGGCGATATTCCCC
>JAEEGJ010032002.1_pt1 | contig 10135 bp, 6 predicted proteins | sample 8958761 | NCBI WGS metagenome assembly JAEEGJ01 (sample SAMN16246546, study PRJNA631951) | gut metagenome | biome: gut microbiome; feature: rumen; material: RS-attached | host: Bos | place: Iran: Karaj | collected 2018-10 | reverse complement strand
CCCTACTCCTTCAGCCGGGAATAGCGAGAGGGGTTCCGTCCGGAGGGGCGCTGAGCACCGGGATGCAGAAAAGAACCCTTCGGGGAATGCATCCCGGTGCTCAGCGCCCCTCCGGACAGCACGATCAAATCAACGAAAGATGCCGGGTGATCGCCCGGATACCCTCCTGGATGCGTCGCTGCATGGCAGGACGGGGATGCCGCTGACCGTTGGCATAGTGGCTCAGCTGGGCCTCGGCGATCCCGGTTTCGCGGGCCAGCGCCTTCCGGGAGATATAATTCCCGGAATACTTCAGCTGAGCCCGCGTGGTCAAAATGAATTCCGGTTCCCATTCACCTTGCAGCGATTCCGGAACGGGATCCCCGTTCCTGACCAAACCTTCCAGGTGAAATGCCAGGCACTCGATCATATTCCTTTCGACTTCATCCAAGGTTTTCCCCGTAGCCACGCAAGCTATACGGTCATCCGCAGGGGCTGCGCCGAAGTTCCGGCCCGCCCAGTCGACCCTGATTTCCAACTTTTTCATCTTCTGACTATTTCCATCCGGCCTGTTTCCAGATACTGTTTAATAATTCCTGACTCAGATCAGTATTGGGTTTCCCTGTGACGGTAACAGTCCCACTTTTTGTCTTATGAATAAACTGCCGGTGGTCACCCCTGATCCTGTCCAATACCCAACCGTCTTCACGGAGCAGACGTATCACTTGTCTGACCTTAAAACGTTTCATCCCTCCGAACCTTCACAAAGATATAGAATTATTTATCATTTACAAACGGATTCCTGCCATTTCTGTCGAATGACAACCCAGTTTGCCTGCAATGTATTCTATTTTCCGGAGAAGGAGATGAAACCCCAAAAAACAAACTCTAAAATTGTAAGTTTCTTTTGGGTTTTATGCTTTTCTTAAAACCCTGAAACGGTATCGAGATGGAGGGAGAAGGTGTTGAGGACGGGAGCGGCGAGGGCGGAGGTGATCCGCAGGCGGACGGCGTCGGTGGTGACGGCGGGGCCGCACAGGATGCGCTTATAGCCGATCGTCGTGCCGGAGGCCCAGGGGGTCCAGACGCCGTCGCGAAGGACCTCTATCTGGAAACCGGAGACCCGCTGGCCCAGGGGGATGTATTCCTGGAGCAGGACGCGGTTGAAGGTCTGCTGCCCTGCCAGGGCGAAATCAATCGTGGCGGTCGTCACGCCGTCGTCCGTGCAGAAATAACGGTCATAATCGCCGTCCAGCAGGTGCCGGGGGCCGAAACGGCGCTCACACCCGCCGCGCGTATCCGGCGATGACGCCGTCGCTCCGGCGGCCAGGTCCGTGGAGAAAACTGCCTCCCGCATACGGGTGAATTCCCCGATGATCCGCACTTCGGCGCTGTCGAGGACGCCCTGGGGCGAAGGCGGGACATTCATCAGGAAGACGCCGTTGCGCCCGACGGTTTTACAGTAGATGTCCATCAGGTCCGAGGCCGTCAGGCGGGGATCCGACGCGCCGTAAAACCAGCCGTTCGGGTCCGTGGACCGCTGGATGGAGAAATCACACTCGGCCGGGCACCAAGAAGGGGCTCCGCAGTCGCCCGAGCCCAGATAGGTCCGGTGGTCGCCCGGCGCATGGCCCGGGGTGATGCCCCGTCCCGCGATGTCGAGGGTGGACCAGTTCGTCTGCCCGGCCTCGCCCCGTTCGTTGCCGACCCAGCGGCAGCCGGGACCGCCGTCGGAGAAGATGATGCAGTCCGGATTGACGTCCAGGACCGCCCGGTGGACGGAAGGCCAGTCGAAACTGCCGGCGTGGTTGCCGTCGAACCAGAATTCCGACACCGGCGCATAGCGGGTCATCAGGTCCCGGACCGCCCGCTTGTAGGAGGCCTCATATTCCCCTGTCGGGGTGCCCGCCGTCTCGATCATGCGGTCCCAGGGCGAGAGGTAGATGCCCATGGCGACCCCGTAGCGGCTGCAGGCCTCCCGCAGACCCTGCAGGACGTCCGTATGGTTATGGCAGGCAAGGTTGGCGACGTCCGCCGTGCTCTCCGGGTTGTCCCAGAGGCAGAAACCGTCGTGATGCTTGGCGGTGAGGATGACCTCCTTGAACCCGTTCAGGGCCGCCACCCTTACCCACTGGTCCACGTCCAGCTGCGGGGCGGCGTAGTTCTTCAGCAGCAGTTCCTCGCTCCAGGGCTTGCCGTTGCAACTGCCGTTCTCCCCATCAAAGCCCGAGAACGTGGCCTGTCCAAAGTGGTAGAACATAAGCAGTTCCTGCTGATGCCAGGCCACCTGGGCCGGCGAGGGGCACACTCCGTAGGGAGTGGGTGGAGTTACCTGACTGCAGGCGCAGAGCGCCAGGACCAGGGCCGATATCCATTTATTCATACTGATAGGCTTTTTTCACCTTGTCGGGGGTGAGGGTAAAGTTGTAACGGTAGCTTTCGGTGCTCCAGAGGGTGCGGGTCTTTTCCGGGCGGGCACCCCAGCTGTCGTAGCCGCCCACGCCGCTCTGGCGGTAGTCTATGCAGACCTCGGTGTAGTCACGGGTGGGGACGTCGCAGAGGTGGGTCTGGGACTTGTACAGGCCGCCGTCCAGGTCTTCGATGCTCATACGGAGGGCATTGAATTCAAACGGTTCGGCTCCGCGCACCACGGTGAGCGGGCCAATGGCCAGCCACTCGGTCTCCGTGTGGTGACCGCATTCCTGCGGCCGCACATAAGGATAGTATTCATTGGTGGCCGATGAGTTCCAGATGCGCTTGAAGGTGCAGGAGGCACGGTCCCAGTAGTTCTCCACCGGGCCGCGGCCGTAATACCGGAAGGCATCTTCGGCCACGCGGAAGCGGAAGCCCAGACGGGGGATTTCCACGTTCTTGTCCGTGCCGGGAGCCGTCTCCACGGCTATCTTCAAGGTGCCGTCGGGATAGAGGGTGTAGGTCTCGGAGGCCCGGACGCCGCTGCCTTTGACGGTGATGACCACGGTGCCATCGGCCTGCTTGGCGGCATTCGCGGATTCGGGCTTGCCGGGCTCCTTGAACTGGGCCGTACGCACGGGGGCGAAGTTGCCGTAGTCGTTGTCAATGGGGGCGCGCCAGAAGTTGGGACGGATGCCGAAGGAGGGATCTACCAGATCCACGCCTTTCACCTTCCAGCTCTTCACATAGCCATCGGCCTTGTTGAAGACCAGTTCCACTGTGGTGCCGCGCACCACAATCTGGGTGTCTCCGTTGGTTATTTCCAGGTTCCCCTTGGCTACGCGCTGCTTGCGGGTGCCGGTGGACTGGATGAGGACCTCGTCGCAGGCCAGGATGGTGCCCTTTTCGATGAGGGGCAGGTCTTCGGCGGCCGATACTTCAAAGAAGATGCGGTACTCGCCGGGCTTCTTCATCCGGGGCAGCTTGACGGTGAACTGTTCGGCCGTCTGGGGGGCGGTCTGGAAATGCTTCCGGCGGGTGAACCACCAGAAGGGGCGCTTGCCGTCCCGCTCTACCCAGTATTTCACGCTGTATTTGCTCAGGTCCGTGAAGTAGTGGCGGTTAAATATCTCAAATACGCCGTTCTGGGCATCCACGGCGCGGATGCTTACGTTCTGGTACTGGTGCTTGACCTCATAGAAGGCGGGGTGCGGATCGCGGTCGGGGTTCACCAGGCCGTTGCAGCAGAAGTTGGCGTCGGAGGGAGCGTTTTCTCCGTAGTCTCCGCCGTAGGTCCAGCCTCTCTCCTCATCGTACAGGCCCTGGTCCACCCAGTCCCAGATGAAGCCGCCCTGCAGGTGCTTGTGGGCGTAGATGTAGTCCCACTGCCAGTCCAGCGAGCCGTTGGAGTTGCCCATCGCGTGCGAGTATTCGCAGGGCACCACCGGGCGGCCGCTCTCCTGCTCTCCCATCCGGCGGAACCATTCGGCCCCGGGATACATCGGGTTGATGAAGTCCGTGTTCCAGTCCCTTTCGGCCCTTTCATACACCACGGGACGGTTCTGGCCGTCTTTTTCCAGGGCCTTGAGGGCCTTGTAGGTCTCGTAGAAGTTGTATCCGTTACCGGCTTCGTTGCCCAGCGACAGAATGGTCACGGACGGGTAGTTGGCCGTACGGTAGTACATATTGAGGGTGCGGTCCATATGCTTGGTAAGCCACTCGGGCTTGGTGGCCAGGGTGGTCTTGGGATCGTAGCCCATGCCGTGGGATTCTATGTTGGCTTCATCGTACACATAGAAGCCCAGGGAGTCGCAGAGCTCGTAGAACTCCCGCTGCTGCGGATAGTGGCAGGTGCGGATGGCGTTGATGTTGGCCAGTTTCATCAGCTGGAGGTCTTCCAGAATGTTCTCCCGGGTGGTGTAGTGGCCCGTGTAGGGGTTGTGCTCGTGCAGGTTGACGCCCTTGAACTTGACGGGCTGGCCGTTGACCAGGAAGGCCTTCACCGTACGGGTTGTCCCGTCATTCCCGACTTGATCGGGAATCTCTGCAATCTCCAGGCGGCGGAAGCCCACGTGGAAACGGGTGTACTCTCCGTTGACGCGGAGCAGGAGGGTATACAGGTTGGGGGTCTCGGCGCTCCACAGGCGCGGGGCGGGGATGCTGTCCGTTACGGTGATGATGTCACCGGAGAACTCGAAGAGGGCGTCGGCCACCGTCTTTCCGTCCCGGTCCAGGAGTTCGTAGAAGACCTCGGTGGGGGCCTCTGCGCGCATCTTGAGCTGGAACAGGCCGGTCTGGAAGTCCGGCGTGGTGGTGGAGATAACCTGGAAGTCGAAGCCGCTCAGGGTCTTTTCACTGGAGAGGTAGACATCCCTCTCCTCGCCGGAAAGGCGCCAGAAGTCCTGGCACTCCAGCCAGGAGCCCTGGGTGTAGCGGTACACGCGCAGCAGAACCTCGTTCTCTCCGGGCTTGAGCGCGTCCGTGATGCGGAAGCGGGCCAGGTCCTTGGAGTCTTCGCAGTAGCCTATCTCCTGTCCGTTCACGTACACATAGGTGCCGCTCTTGGTGCCGGCCAGGTTGAGGAAGACCTCGCGGCCCTTCCAACTGTCCGGAACGGTGAAGGTGCGGTGGTAGAGGGCAGAAGGAACGGCCTGGGGCAGCACGCCCGGAACGGGATTCTGCGGGCAGAAGTCGTACGCGATGTTCACGTAGATGGCCGTGCCCCAGCCCTGGGTTTCCCAGTTGCCGGGGACCTGGATCTTGTCCCAGTTCAGGGGGCCGAACAGGTTCTCTTCCATCACCCGGTGGTCTTCAAAGTACTTGAAGTCCCAGGTTCCGTTCAGGCTCTTGTAGTTCTCACTTTGGCGGAAGCCTTTGGAGAGGGCGTCGGCCCGGTCCTGGTAATAGATGACTTCCGTGCGCCGGGTCTCTGCGTTGACGGAGGTGGTCTGGATGTCCTGCCAGTAGGGGAGGATGGCGGTGGCCAGTATAAGAAGGATGCTATTCATTGGGGTTGTAGGTAAGAGTCTGGGTTAAACGGATATCTTCCGAGGAGGCACCCACCTGGATTTCGAAGTCTCCGGCTTCCACCACGCGCTGCATCGCGGGGTTCACCAGTTCAAAGGCGCTGCGCTCCAGCGGGAGCGTTACGGTGACGGTCTGTCCGGCCGGGATGTTCTTGACGCGCCGGAAGGCGCACAGCTGCTTGCGGGGACGGGCCGTGGAGGCCACGAGGTCCCGGATGTATACCTGCACTACCTCGTCTCCGGCCATATTGCCGGTATTGGTTACGTCCACTGTGACGGTGATGGAATTGATGTTGGAACCACTTACCAGGAGGTTTTTATACTCAAACGTGGTATAGCTGAGTCCGTAGCCGAAGGGGTACAGCGGCGAGGCGCTTTCTTCCACGTAGTCGTGGCTGTACGGGACTTTGCGGTTGTAGTACACCGGAATCTGGCCCACGCTGCGGGGTACGCTCACGGAGAGGCGTCCGGCGGGGTTGTATCGGCCCAGAAGGACATCGGCCAGGGCAGTTCCGCCTTCTCCTCCGGGGTACCAGAGGGTGAGGAGGGCGTCTGCGTTCTCTTCGGCCCAGTTCTTGTCCAGCGGCCGGCCTTCTATGTAAACCACCACCAGCGGCTTGCCGGTGGCCTTGAGTTCTTTCAGGAGCTGCGGCTGCAGACCCAGCAGGCCCAGCGTGCTGCGGTCGAATCCTTCGCCGGCCTCCATATCGGAGACGGAAGTTTCGTCCACCACGGCGGCTCCGGTGTCAATGTACTTGGTCTTGAAATCCCGGGCCGAAGAGCCGCCCACCACCACTACGGTGACATCGGCCCTTCTGGCGGCCTGGACGGCGGCGGCTATATCGGCGGATTTGGTGTCGCGGATGGCGCAGCCCTTGACGTATGTTACGGCGGCGCCGGCATTCTGCAGGCCTTCCAGCATCGTGACCACATTCTCAGGAGCCTGGGGGGCGGTATAGTCTCCCAGCTGATTGTACTGGTTATCTGCGTTGGGGCCGATGAGCGCTATGCGGGTGCCGGCCCTCAGCGGCAGGACGCCGTTGTTCTTGAGGAGCGTCACGCTTTCGCGGGCGGCCTGGGCGGCTACCTCCACGTTGGCGGCGGAGCGCACCTCTGCGGCCGAATCTTCCGGCAGGTAAGGGTTGTCAAAGAGGCCGGCCTCGAACTTGCGGATGAGCACGCGCTTGACGGCGCGGTCCACGAAGGAGATATCCAGGCGGCCGCTTTCTACGGATTCTTTCAGGAGGGCGAAGCAGTGGGCTCCCAGGTCCACGTCCACGCCGGCCTTGAGGGCCATCTCACCGGCTTCCACGCGGTCTTTGGCCACGTGGTGGCTGGTGAAGATGCCGTCTATGCTTTCCAGGTCACTCACCACGAAACCCTTGAAGTTCCAGCGGTCGTGGAGGACGCCGGTAAGCAGTTCCTCGTTGCACGTTGTGGGGATGCCGTCAATGGTGTTGTAGCTGGTCATCACGCTGAGGGCTCCGGCGTCAATGGCTGCCTTGAAGGTGGGCAGTACGTTCTCTTCCAGGTCACGGGGGCCGATGTGGGAGGGGCTTCCGTTGTGGCCGCCTTCCGGAATGCCGTAGGCCACAAAGTGCTTGAGGGTGGAGATGACGCCTTCGGAAGAAGTTCCCCGCACCATCGCGGAGGCCATCTGGGAGGTGAGATAGACGTCTTCACCGTAGGTTTCTTCTACGCGGGACCAGCGGGGTTCACGGCTCAGGTCGATGACCGGTCCGTAACCTATGGTGCCGCCCTGGGCCATAAGTTCCCGGCCGATGACCTGGCCCACTTCTTCCACAAGCTCCGTGTCCCAGGTGGCGCTGAGGCCGATGGAGGTAGGGAACACCGTGGTGCCTATGGCCATATGCCCGTGGGGGGCTTCTTCGGCCAGGATGATGGGAATGCCCAGACGGGTGGAATCTATGGCATAGTGCTGCAGGGCGTTATAGGCCTGGGCCGAAAGCTGCGGGTTCAGGCCCGTCTCCAGGGTTTTGCGCGTCCAGGGATCGGCCCGGAAGGTAGCCCAGAGCATACCTCCGTGCTGCTGCTGGATGAAATCCCGGTAGGCATCCGAGATGCGCACGACAGCGTCTTCATTCCCGGCCTGACCGGGAATCTTCTCGTACATCGGCCAGCCCAGCGGGCACAGCAGCTGTCCCAGCTTTTCTTCCAGCGTCATCCGGGCCAGCAGGTCATCGGCCCTTTCTTCGGATCCTTTGGTGGCATCTTTGTATAGGGGAGTCTTTCCGCTGCAGGAGACCAAAAGGGCGGTGGCGGTAAGGCCGAGGACCCATTTTCCGAGCTTTGTGCGCATAATTCTGTAGTTTGGTAATTATACAAAGATACGGATTATTCCCTTAAAAGAAAAATGCCTATCTTTGCAGCAAAGATGCACAAAATGATTAACGATCTTTTCCTCGACAAGGCCGTCAGCGACCTTTTCCAAAACATTGAGTTTCAGGATGCCCCCAGCGGCCTCTACGACCCTCTTCGCTATATGGTGGCCATTGGCGGAAAACGCATCCGTCCCCGGCTCTGCCTCACCACTTACAGCCTTTACAAGCAGGAGTTCACCCCGGCCATTTTGCAGCCGGCCGCTGCCCTGGAGGTGTTCCATACCTTCACCCTCATCCACGACGACATCATGGACCGTTCGGCCCTGCGCCGCGGCCACGAGACGGTGTGGAAAAAGTGGAACGAGGATACGGCCATCCTCAGCGGAGACGTTATGTGCATCGATTCCTACAAGCGTATGATCCAGGCTCCTCCGGCCGTTGTGGCGCAGGCCCTGGCCCTCTTCTCCAAGACCGCCGCAGAAGTCTGCGACGGCCAGCAGCTGGATATGGACTTCGAGCTTCGCTCCAGCGTCTCCATGGAGGAGTATATGCAGATGATAGGCCTCAAGACGGGCGTTCTCATTGCCTGTTCGGCCCAGCTGGGCGCCCTCATCGGAGGGGCCGATGAACACAGCCAGAAGTGCCTGTACGACTATGGCTACTATCTGGGCCTGGCTTTCCAGGTGGCAGACGATTACCTGGATGCCTACGGAGACCAGAAGGTCTTTGGCAAGCCCATCGGAGGAGACATCCTCAATGAGAAGAAGTCCTGGCTCACGGTGAAGGCTATGGAACTGGGGGCCGAGGGCCTCTCGGAAGCATTGACCGCTCCGGCCGCTACGCCGGAAGCCCAGACCGCCAAGATTGCCTCCGTGATGGCCATCTACAACAGCGTGGGCATTGCCCAGGCGGCCCGCGACGAGATTGCCCGGCTTAGCCAGCTGGCTATGGACAAGGCCTGCCAGGCCGGTCTGTCCCAGGAGGGCTTTGACGCCCTGAGTCGCTTTGCTGGCGGACTGGTGGGCCGCGCCAAATAATGGATCGCAGAGAACTGGAAATCATGGCTCCGGCGGGCAGTTTCGACTGCCTGCTGGCCGCCATACAGGGCGGGGCCGACTCCGTGTACTTCGGCATCGGCCGGCTGAATATGCGTTCCCATTCGGCCAACAATTTCGCCCCTGAGGACCTGCCGGAGATCGTTCGCATCTGCCGCTCGTATGGGGTCAAAAGCTATATGACCCTTAACATCACCCTGTACGGAGAGGATCTCCAGGCGGCCCGCGACACTCTCGATGCGGCCAAGGCGGCGGGCGTCGATGCCGTCATTGCATCTGATATGGCGGCCATCCTGTATTGCTCTCAAATCGGCCTGGAAGTTCATATTTCCACTCAACTGAGCATTTCCAATGTCGAAGCCCTGCGTTTCTACGCCCAGTGGGCCGATGTCGTAGTGCTGGCCCGGGAACTTCGCCTGGAGCAGGTAAAGTCCATCCACGAAACCATTGTCGCAGAGCATATTACCGGCCCGTCCGGGCAGCTGGTACGCATAGAGATGTTTGCCCACGGGGCTTTCTGTATGGCCATTTCCGGGAAATGCTACCTCTCCCTTGCCGCCTATGGCGCCTCCGCCAACCGGGGCGAATGCCTGCAGGTCTGCCGCCGGGGTTACCGGGTCACCGATATGGAGACCGGCTTCGAACTGGATGTGGACAACAAATACATAATGTCCCCCAAAGACCTATGTACCATCGAGTTTATGGACAAGATCATCGATGCCGGGGTGAAGGTTTTCAAGATTGAGGGAAGGGCCAGGAGCGCGGAGTATGTCAAGCGCTGCAGCCGCTGTTACAGGGAGGCCGCCGATGCGGTCGCCGACGGGAGCTACACCCCGGAACTGGCGGCGAAGTTGAAGATGCAGCTCTCCGAAGTCTTCAACAGGGGCTTCTGGGACGGCTATTACCTTGGTCAGAAGATGGGTGAGTGGAGCGCGGTTTATGGCTCCCAGGCAAGCCGCCGCAAACAGTATATCGGCAAAGTTACCAACTGGTTCGATCGCATAGGGGTCGCTGAAGTCGCCGTCGAGGCCGCTCCGCTGCACGAAGGAGATGAGATAATGTTCATCGGCCATACGACGGGTGTCCTGGAAATGAAGATAGAGGATATGCGGGTGGATTTGAAACCCGCCGCCGTCTGTCCGCAGGGCGAACGCTGCTCGATTGCCGTTCCGCTCGGCGATATGCCCGTGGACCAGGTCAACCGCCATCCTGAAATGAGTCCAGGGGAGCGCATCCATCCGCGCCGCGGCGACAAAGTTTTTATCTGGCAGGAGTGCCCGCCTAAGCTCCCCGTCCAATAATCTCCCGGCGGCAGGAAAAC
>JAEEGJ010031998.1_pt1 | contig 10135 bp, 8 predicted proteins | sample 8958761 | NCBI WGS metagenome assembly JAEEGJ01 (sample SAMN16246546, study PRJNA631951) | gut metagenome | biome: gut microbiome; feature: rumen; material: RS-attached | host: Bos | place: Iran: Karaj | collected 2018-10 | reverse complement strand
GCGCTGCAACCGTGATTCTCGCCATGGGTGAGGGTCGTCGCGCTGCCGCTGGCATCAACGAGTTCTTGAAAAAATAACCGTCGCGATACGGCGTCTCCCCATAGAGGATAACTCCACTAAGGGGCGATGCCCCAAGTGTCGTATAGCTCGCCCCCTCACGTACGGGTTGTACGCTACGGGGGCTCGACTCCTGGTCTCGCTAGGTTCTTTTTCCAATAACGATTTTACAAAAAGGAACGGCAAAGCGCCGTTCCTTTTTGTCAATTATTCCATTTTTCTGACATCGCCTTTTCCCAAATCTTTTGATTATATTCAAAGAAAGGTTATTTAAGGAGATGTTATGGTTAGATCAAAATTTTTTGGAATTGCCTGTGGCGTAGCAATGCTTGCAGGCTCCGTTTCTGCAGCGACGCTTCCGACTGCAAAAGATGTTCAAGCCAAGATGGGCTTGGGCTTCAATATCGGCAACTCGATGGAAGTGCCGAACAACCCGACTTTGTGGGGCAACCCTTTCCCGACTCAGGCTTTGCTGGATTCCGTGAAGGCGGCGGGCTTCAATACGGTGCGTATTCCTTGCGCTTGGGATAGCCACACGAGTGGCGGCAAGGTTACCGAAACATGGCTCGATTCCGTGAAGACGGTTGTCGATTACGCCATGCGCGCGGGCCTTTACACCATCCTTAACATCCACCACGAAGGTGAAGGCGGTTGGTTCCAGAGCAATATCGGCACGAGCGTCAATAGCAACATCGACACCAAGATGAAAACTTACTGGACGCAGATTGCGAATAAGTTTAAGGACTACAACGAACGCTTGCTTTTCGCGGGCGCCAACGAACCCGGTCCGAACATTAACATGTGGACTTCTCAGCATGTGCAGACGCTCATGCACTACTACCAGACTTTTATTGACGCTGTCCGCGCTACGGGCGGCAACAATGCAACGCGTACCTTGATTATTCAGGGCCTCAATACTGACATCGACAAGTCCGTTGCAAATGCTCCGGTAAGCACATTCCCGAAAGACAAGGTCGAAGGCCGCTTGATGTTCGAAGTGCATTACTACGATCCGTACCAGTATACGCTGATGACAAGTGAACAGAACTGGGGCGCTAGCGAACCGATCCAACCGCAGTACTACTACGGCGATTACCAAAAGGCTGGCGAACCTAAGCGCAATGCGGGTTACAACGCCTGGGCAGGCTCTGTCGATGCCAAGCTCGGGAGCATTGTGCATCCGCAGGAACAGTTTGCTAAGATGAAGACGAATTACGTGGACAAAGGCTACCCGGTCATTGTCGGCGAATTCGGTGCGAACATTCGTTCTCCGGAATTGAGCGGCAGCGACTTGAACCTCCACAAGCAGGGACGCGTGCAGTGGCACAAGGATGTCGTTTCGGCGGCTAAGCAGTACGGCCTTACCCCGATTCTTTGGGACATGGGCAACGAAAGCAATACCGGTTACGACAATATGGCTTACATCCGTCGTCAATCTTCTCCGATGGGCAAGGTCCTCGAAGTAGATGTCATCAACGCCATGCGCAGCGTGTACAGCCTCGGCAATTACGTGAACACGGGCGTTACGCATGTCGAAGATTTTATCACGGGCGGCACGGAAACGCCGTCTAGCTCCAGCAGCGCTCCCGTTGCAGAATCAAGCTCCAGCAGTTCTACCATTGCGCTTCACCCGGTCGCTCGAGTCGCTGGCTTCGAATTCCGTCGCGATGGCAAAACGCTTTACGGCGCCGGCAGCATTATGCTGTTCGATGTGAACGGAAATCTCGTCCGCTCCACGAATAACGTGTCCGCTGGGCAGGCCCAAATGCAGCTGCATGGCCTCCGCCAAGGCAACTACATTGCCAAATGCCAGGGCAAGGTGATGCAAGTACAAATCCGCTAGTTCTCGCGGCTGTCTCGCTTTACGTGCAACAGAACTATTGAATGAAGGTCTCCGCTCCGGCGGGGACTTTTCTCTATTATTGGACTTCGCTTTATTTTGTCCTATATATGATTGTTTTGTATTTTTGGATAAATAAAAAAGGAGTGAGTTGTGAATTTTAAATTTCCTGTAGGCATTTTTGCCGTGTTTTCAGTTTTTGTACTGATGTTTTCCGCCTGCGGAGATGACTCTGGCAGCTCGGTTAGTGATGAATTCCCCGAAAGCGTTGAACAGTTCAGCGATATTAAGAATATCGAATGTAACGCAGATCGCGAATGCGCTCAAATATACATCGAAGAGCACGATGACTACGTGCAATGTATCGATTCCAAATGGGAAACGGTCATCGCCTCCAAAACGAATAAAGCTTGTGCTGAAGCAAAATCCAGTAGCAGCAAAGGAAAGTCGAGTTCTAGTGGAAAAAAGCAATCGAGCAGTAGTGAGAAAAACAGTTCGTCTTCTAAGAAAAGTAATGCAAGTTCTAGTAGCGTAAAGGAATCGAGCAGCAGCGTCAGGAGTGACTTGGTTGGGAAAGTCAATTGGCAATATCTAAACCCCAATAAAGAGTATGGTGAGATAACGGATGACCGCGATGGGCAGGTTTACAAAACTGTGAAAATAGGTGATCAAGTGTGGATGGCGGAAAACCTGAATTTTAACTATAATGAGGGGTCTGCTAAAAGTTCTTGCTACCAAGATGATGCGGATTCTTGTGCCTATTACGGTCGGCTTTACACATGGGCGGCTGCTATGGATTCTGCCGCAAAGTTTAGTCCTGTTGGTGAGTTTTGTGGTAATGGTATATTGTGTTCTCCAGAAGGTGACGTTCGCGGTGTTTGTCCTAGTGGCTGGCACTTGCCTAATTCCGGAGAATGGTCTGTTTTGGAATACACTGCTCGCGATCATAGTTCTGAGAATCCTAGGGATGCTAGTAAAGTATTAAGATCTGTTAATGGTTGGCCTGTTAAATGGTGGTATCATATAGGTACGGATGATTTAGGTTTTTCTGCTCTTCTTATAGCTGGTGGGTATACTTGTTTTTGGATAAACGGTGAGCTTGAGGGGCATTTTTCGAACGTTGGTTATGGTGCAAAAGCATATATTGTAGATTTAGATGAATACTTTAAAGAATTGGGTCATCGCAACCGTGATAAGTTTAAAGAATGTTCAGTGCGTTGCTTAAAGGATGTTGATAGTGAAGATTTGTTGTCTAGTTCTTCTGCAAAAAATAGCTCTTCTAGCATTGCCTTGGTTGATTCTTCAACTGTTAAAAAAGGAACAATGACAGATGAACGTGATGGAAAAACCTACAAGACTGTGACTATCGGCAAACAAATTTGGATGGCTGAAAATTTGAATTACGATTATGATGTGGCCTCTAGTTTCTATAGAATGAGTGCTTGCTATAATGACGTTGCAGACTCTTGTGATAAGTATGGTCGCCTATATACATGGACGGCCGCTGTTGATTCTGCTGCTGTATTCAGTGATGCTGGTGTGGATGTGTGTGATGGTGATTTTTTATGTAAGTTGAAAGGCCCTGTTCGCGGCGTTTGCCCAAGTGGTTGGCATTTACCGGATAGCACTGAATGGGAAGTATTGTTTGCCGCTGTAGGGGGAATCCGTGTTGCTGGGAAAAAATTAAGATCCAACAGCGGGTGGGATCCAAAGAATGGTGGTGAAAATGGGTTGGATTCTTATAGTTTTTCTGTTTTGCCTGCAGGCGGCCGTTATGCTGGTGATTTTTTTGATATTGGAGAAAATTCTGCTTTTTGGGTGGCCGTTTCGGCTGATCGGGATAATGCGTGCGGTTGGTCTTTCAGTGATATTCGAACAAGTGCTGAGTATGCCCGTAAAATTAATAAAAGAATTATGCACTCCGTCCGTTGCATCAAGGACGAAAACTAGTTTATTCTGCCGACAAAGCGAGCCCTTTACCGTGCATTTCGAATAGTGTATATTAATTCGCGGACCAGATCATCCCGCTGACCGAGGCGTACGCATCCACGGGCGGGTTCTTTCACTCTCGCAGTCGTAGGTCCGGTTTTTAAGTGAGGCTATGAAAATGAGCGACCACAATTATGAACTCTATGTCGAAAAGAAAAACGCCCGAGCCGAGGGCCTTGCAGAAGGTCGCGTGGTAGGCCTTGCTGAGGGTCGCAATGATGAACGAACTGCGGTAGCTCTTGACATGCTCGCTGACAATGAACCGATTGAAAAAATCGTTAAATATTCGCACTTACCCGAAAGCAAAATTCTTGAATTACGGGATTCTAGGGCGACTTACAGCCGTAAGTAGTGTCGTTACACATTTTCTTTAAGAGGGACGGTGTTAAAACCGTCCTTTTCTGTATTATACAAGGCGTATTATATAGCTTTAAAAAGTTGAGCTTTTTTATAAAATCACCCCTTTTATAGCCTAAAAATATAGTTGCGTGTATAATACAGATATTGCTTTTAGAATTGTAAAAATTTATTTTGTGTATTATGAAGTCCATTTTTGAGTACCGGGATTACCACGTCTATTTGCAGGAATACTACGACGAACGCAAGCGTCTAGGTTCGTTCTCGTGGCGCGAGTTTTGCCGAAATGCCGGGTTTTCTTCGCCGAATTTCTTGAAGCTCGTTTGCATGGGGCAGAGCAAGCTCAGCAAAATTAAGGCTTGCCAAGTGGCAAAATCCATGGGACTCGTTGACTACGAAGAGCAATATTTTTACCAGCTCGTTGCTTTCGGGAATGCAGAGACTAACGAGGCGCAAAGAGCGGCCCTTCTCGAAATGCAGCGAATAGCCTTGGAGCACGAAGTTCGCGTTGTCGATAAAGAGGCGTTCCAGTATTACGAATCTTGGAAATATCCGGTTATCCGTGAACTCGCCCCGCTCATGCCGGGGGCGACCCCTCGCGATATTGCCGAAGAATGCAAGGAATACGTTTCTGCAGAAGAAGTGAGTGATGTGCTCAGTTTCCTCGTGAAGGCCGGCTTCTTGAAAAAAGAAGACGAAAAAGTTTACTCGCAGACCGCGCAGACGGTTATCGGTTCCAAGGAATCTCTCCCCATTGCAATCCGTGCCATGCACAAAGAGATGGCGATTATGGCTGCTCGTGCCGTGGACCGCTATTCAGCAAGCGAACGCTTCTTTAACGGCATTACTCTTGGCGTAAATCAAGACGCTTATAAGAGAATTGTCGAAGAAATTAAGGCTTGTTGCAAAAAAGTAGTTGCAATTGCGAATGAATGTGGTAATTTTGATCAAGTGTGTAGAATTAATTTTCAATTTTTTCCCGTCACCAATAAAATAGTTGGGAAGAAACATGCTTAAAAAGTGTTTTTATTTAATTGGATTCGTATCGTGGCTTGCATTGGTTGCATGCTCTAGTGGAACTGTTGACCCAAACGCAAATCCGCTTGCGGTGGGTGGGGATAGTAGTTCTTCGGAGTGCAGCAGTTCTTCAGGTGATATTTGGGTTGGTCCGCCAGAGATTAGTGTAGATCCGGAAAGCAGTTCGTCGGCTGGCGAGGAAGGATTGTCAAAATCTGTTAAAATAGCATTCGATACGAAGGTTACTCAAGTTGTAGCTATTGAAATTAAGAGTGGCGCAGCTTCTAAATCAGATGGTCAAATTCTTGTTTATGGTGAAGAAAAAGGAGCGGCGGCATCTTGCGCTGGAGATGCAAAATCGTATTCTACAAAGTTCAAGCTTGGACCGGGCAATCGTGTAGAACGGAGTATTGTGTTGAATAATTTCGGTGCTGAATGTGAAACTGTCTTTGAAAATTTCAAAAGTTTGTGTTTGATTAAAACCGCAGAGGACCCGTTTGTTGGATCATGCGATGATAAGGGAAATTTGGATGCTTATTGCGCTTACACAGAAGGAGATGCCGTTTTTGAATCGGTATTGAGCGAATTCACCTTGGAATCGAAATCTGATTGCGGTGAGAGCGTTTCCTTAAATTCCTTTGGATTGTAAAACCCTTTTGTAGAATTGTCAAAACTATTTAATGAGGCGCCTTAGAGGGCGCCTTTTTTCAATCTATTTTCTAATCAGGGTTGGTGCTCTTTGCATCGTCATCCCCGCGCAGGCGAGGATTTTTAAAAAAAAGGTGGAAACAATGAAGTTAGGATGGTTTGGTAAACGTGTTCGCACAGCTCTCGCTTTGACGGGGCTTGTTTGCGGCCTTGGATTTTCGCAGGATTTGCTGTACCCCGACATGTTCGCATTGTCGGATGTGCAGCTTTTGGATGGCGTGCTTAAGGAACGCCAGGACTTGAACGTCGAAACGCTCCTCAGTTACGATGTGGACCGTTTGCTTGCTCCGTTTTACGAAGAAGCGGGAATGAAGCCGAAGGCAAGCAAGTTCCCGAACTGGGCGGGGCTTGACGGCCATGTGCTTGGGCATTACCTGAGCGCCTTGGCGATGCATTACGCCGATAACGATGACGTCCAGGTCAAAGAACGCATTGAATACATCTTGAAGGAACTCAAGACAATCCAGGACCAGAATTCCAAGGATGCAAATTTTGTGGGGTACATTAGCGGTGTGCCGAATGGCAAATCGATGTGGCTCAAGATGAAAAACGGTGATGCGGGCGCGCAAAATGGTTATTGGGTGCCGTGGTACAATATCCACAAGCTTTATGCGGGCCTCCGCGATGCTTATGTTTATGCGGGTTACGAGAGCGCAAAGACGATGTTCTTGAAACTTTGCGATTGGGGCATTACAATTACGAATGGCCTCAACGATTCCAAGATGCAGCAGATGCTCGGCACGGAACACGGTGGCATGCCCGAAGTTTACGCTGATGCGTATAAACTCACGAATGATACGAAATATTTGAATGCCGCAAAGAAGTGGTCGCATCAGTGGCTATTGAATCCGATGGCGGCGGGCAACGATAACTTGACGAATGTCCATGCGAATACGCAGGTTCCGAAAGTTGTTGGCTTTGCTCGAATTGCTGAACTCTCGGGCGACCAGACTTTTGTGAAGGGCTCCGATTATTTCTGGAAAACCGTGGTGAACAAGCGCAGTATCGCGATTGGCGGTAACAGTATTTCGGAACATTTCCCGGCGCTCAACAACCATAAAAAGTTTGTTGAAGAACGTGAAGGACCTGAATCTTGCAATACGTACAACATGCTCAAACTCACGGAACGTTTGTTCAACATGAAGCATGAGGCGAGCTACGCTGACTTCTATGAACGTGCGCTGTTCAACCACATCCTTTCGACGATCCACCCGGAACATGGCGGCTACGTGTACTTCACTCCGGCGCGTCCTCGCCATTACCGCGTGTATTCCAAGGTCAATGCGGGCATGTGGTGCTGCGTGGGTTCCGGCATGGAAAATCCGGCAAAGTATAACCAGTTTATTTATACGAAAGATGGCAATTCGCTATACGTGAACCTCTTTGCAGCATCCATGTTGAACTGGAAAGACAAGAACGTAAAAATCAAGCAAGAGACTGCCTTCCCGAAGGGCGAAAGTTCCAAGTTCACGATTACGGGCAGCGGCGAATTCGATATGCAAATCCGCCATCCGTACTGGGTCAAGGAAGATGCTTTCAAGGTTATCGTCAATGGCGATACCGTTGTGAAAAAATCTACGCCGTCGAGCTATGTTTCAGCAGGGAAGGCCTGGAAGTCTGGTGATGTCGTCGAGGTGCTTTACCCGATGTACACGCATGTCGAAGATTTGCCGGGCGTGACCGATTACGTAGCACTTTTGCACGGCCCGATTGTGCTTTCGGCAAAGACGGGAACGGCGAACTTGAATGGTCTTGTTGCCGATGATGGCCGCTGGAGCCATATCGCATCCGGAGCGTTGGAATCGTTGGATCAGGCGCCGATGCTTGCAAGCAAGAAAGAGGATATTCCCTCGAAGGTGGAACCCGTGAAGGGCGAACCGATGCACTTCAAGGCGCCTTATCTTTTTGCGAAGCAAAAGGACGCGAAGCTGCTTTTGCAGCCGTTCTACGAAGTGCACGATGCGCGTTACATGATGTATTGGATGGTGCTGACGGACCCCTCGATTCTCGACCGCCTCGAAAAAGAGCAAAAGGAAGCTTTGGCGCTTGACGAAAAGACCGTTGACAAAGTCGCTCCCGGCGAGCAACAGCCAGAAGTTGATCACAAGATGAAAACTGAAAATTCCACCTCGGGCACGCACCAGGGCGAATTCTACCGCGATGCCGGTAAATGCTCCGGCGGCGATGGCGGCCTCATCAGTTACGAATTCGAGACGAACAGCGAAGATTCCTTGAGCCTCATGGTGCGCTACTGGGGCAACGAAGGCTGCACTCGCACATTCGACATCACGATTGACGATGAAAAGCTCACGACCGAAACCATTTCTAACCGCTGGAAAAAAGACGAATTCGTGAACGTGACGTACCCGATTCCAGACAAAATGGTAAAGGGCAAGAAAATCGTGCGCATTGCATTTACGGCAAGTTCCGGCATGGTGGGCGGCGTCTATAGCGTGCGCCTCCTCCGCAACAAGCCGAAGCCGGAAACAGTAAACATCAAAACAGTTGCTGCCGCAAATCAGGGACTCCGCGTACGCGCCACATCGCAAACGCTCCAAATCGAATCGTCACTCCCGCTTTCCAAAACGATGAGTGTGAAAATTTATTCGATGGATGGGCGCCTCAAGCTCACTCAATTGCTCCCCGCAGGCGCAAGCGAATTTAACGTCAACATTGCAGGCCTCAAGAACGGTAATTACATTGTGCGGCTATTCCAAGACGGTCTCGTGCGCGGCTACACGTTGTTCAATAAAAACGGCTTGTAAATAATACACTCCTCGACACCTCCAAAAGTCCTCACAATCGTGGGGGCTTTTGTTATTCCGAACATAGAAATGCTCGGATCGCTCCGTTCCGTTCACAATCACTCCACGAAGACTTTTGTAACTTTCCATAAACCTTCGGATTTCGACTGCAATATTATTCCTCAAAGCCCGCCAAGGCGGGCGACCTCACCCTCTTCTCCCCCCTAATCTCTAGCCTCTAGATTCAAATTTCTAACCACTAACGGCTTTCAGCCTACTGTTTACTAACCACAATCATCTTTCGTCTATAGGGGCGAAGTCCCGTTCTCTCGTCTAATTTATGTTTCCTAAAATAAACAATTGTTGCGATATCTACAATGCGTTGTTAGAGTAACCAACGTGTAATTATTTTTTTCAAGAACGAAAAATGTACTTTTATTATTTTTAGCGTGGGTTCTACAGCCTGGAATAAAAAAATTGGGTGAGATTCGCCCAAATCCGAATCAAAAAAGCGGATTGTAATTTTTTTGTTAGTCCATTATTTACATAATTTCGAGTGTGAATTGCTTGTTTTTAAGTAGATTTTGGGGGAACAGGCAAAAAAAAGAATTAATTAACGGAGTTATTATGCTTGACCTTCTTGCTGTCCAGTCCAGCTCAACCAATGCAACGATCATTACGCTTGCTTACACCTTGATCCTTGCTTTCATTCTGTCTTCTACTATTGCATGGACGTACGAGAAGACATTCCTTGGTCTTTCTTACTCGCGAAATTTTGTGCAGGGCATTGTGCTCAGTGCGGTGGTCGCCGCCATGGTGATGCAGGCCATCGGTGATAACGTCGGTCGTGGTCTTGGCATGATGGGTGCTCTCTCGGTGGTCCGCTTCCGTACGAGCTTCAAGGATCCGCGTGACATCATGTTCATCTTTGCCGCACTTGGCGCCGGTATCGGTTGCGGTGTTTACGCCTGGGGTGCCGCAGTAGGCGGTACGATTGCCTTTAGCTGTGTGGCGTTCCTCCTTTCTCGCACGGGTCTTGGTACCAAGCACTTCTTTGACGGCATGCTCCGCTTTGCCCTCCCGAACGAACCGAAGGTTCGCGGTCAGGTTGAAGATATCATGAAGGGCAACCTGAAAACGTTTATTTTGATTACGATGCGCGAAGTCGATGGTGGCGCCCGTCTGGATGTCGCTTACCAGATCCGCCTCCGTGCAACAAAGCCCGCTGCCGAAATCCTTACGCTCCTCTCGAAGGTCGAAGGCATTTCGGATGTCCAGTTCATGATGCAAGACGCAACGACGGAAATGTAAGGAGGTTTGAAAAATGAATAAGCTCGAAGATCTTCTCGACAATTTCTGGAATACCCACAAGAACAATGCGGGTGTCGCTTACGTCTATACCCACAAGCTTTCTATTGCCTGG
>JAEEGJ010031997.1_pt1 | contig 10135 bp, 10 predicted proteins | sample 8958761 | NCBI WGS metagenome assembly JAEEGJ01 (sample SAMN16246546, study PRJNA631951) | gut metagenome | biome: gut microbiome; feature: rumen; material: RS-attached | host: Bos | place: Iran: Karaj | collected 2018-10 | reverse complement strand
ATTGGTTCAAAACCGACACGATTACCATTAAAGGGCGCATCGAGGGCTTCGATGCAGAACGATTAGGCTTCGACTTGCTATGCTATTATAACCATGATGAATTCGAGAAGGGAGATGCTGCACAGGTGCTGGACATTGCGCCCGACGGCACATTTTGCAAGAAGTTTAAGGCGAGTTATCCCATTCGAGATTTGTTTTGGACTACGGAAGCGAAAACGCAATTTGATAACATCCCATTTTTTGCCCGTCCTGGCGAGACTATCGACATCACCGTTCGCATACACGAAGATGGATGGTATGATTACACTTTCAACAGCGGCGGCAGCCACGATGTAGAGCGTTGGTTGCGTTTTAGCGACGAGTACATCGCTGTATTCAGGCCACTTTATTCTTTTAAAGGTAGGTTGGAGGAAGGTAACAAATTGGCTGAAAGTATTTTCCAGGAAGCGCTGTACCGCCTACGAACGGAGAGCCGCAGATATAAATATACTCCGATTGAGATGCAACTGGCATTGGCCGATTTGCAAGCAAACTTTGTAGAAAACTATTTATCGTATGTCGATAACTATGCACAAACCTTGGTAAAGTTTGAAGAGCGTGACGGCAAATGGAACGCAGAGATTGTTGACAGTGTGGAGCGTGAGAGGATTTTCGATGCCAGGAACTACTACCCGTTGCACCGCATCGACTTCGACAATCCGCTGCTGCTCGCGAGTTATGCATTCAATTTAACGCTCAATCGCATTCAGTTTGCCAATTATGCCATGGTATGCAGATACAATGGAATCGATGATGAGAATGACGGCATGGAGGCGGAATATCAAAACTACTCCACAGCACTCAGCAACTACCTTGCAGCCCTTCGCGACCTCATGGGAACCGATAAGGACAACTTAATAGTACAACTATGTGCCTACAAGGATATGCAGTCAAACTTCGACAGCAAGATGTTTCCGTTATACCTTGCCACTTTTACACATCCATTTATCCACCAGAAGGCCGAGCAGTTTTATAACAAACAAATCGCGCAGACAGACATTGCTTCACCTCTGCCTGTTACGCCGATGGCCGACCTTATTCGATCACTTTGCGCCAAGTATCCAGGCAAGATCTTGATGATAGATTTCTGGGGTATGAGTTGTGGCCCCTGCCGTGGTGCCATCCAATTGAGTAAGGAACTACGTGCCGAGATTGCCAAGCGCGACGACGTGAAACTCATCTTCATCGCTGGCGAGCAGACTACCGAGGGCAGCGATGAGTATAAGAAGTATGTATCAGAATGGTTGGCTGACGAGGAAACTATTTGTGTGACAAAGTCCGACTTTGTTCGTCTGCAAGAGTTGTTCCAGTTCAACAGCATTCCCCACTACGAGACCATCACGCCCGACTGCCGCCGTGTCCGCGATGACTTGCGCATCAACGGATACGACAACTTCGATGAAGAGTTGCAAAGGCTAAAAGAGAAACTGAAATAATCGTGAAATCAACATAATGTAGAACCATTTAACGAAGAAAAGTGTCATGAGCCCATAAAATAGTCACAAAAAATTTGGGTGTTTCAAAGAATTGGAGTAACTTTGCACCCATACGTAAGCAACCAGCTTTCTTGTAGGTCTCTCGAATTAACCACTCACAAGACCCATATTCAGAAAAGACGGCTGCCGCGCTCACGTGTCCTCTCGGAGACGTGGGCTTTGGTAGTATCAATATGAATATGGGGGCCAGGTTAAGCCCGAGAGACATATTGAGAGCCCATAGCATCCAAACCACGTTCTCCGTTTTTCTCCAGAATCATCTTATTGTTTAATTTTAGAGAAAAACGTGAATATGAATCACAATGAAGAAGTCCCAGACTTTCTGGGAGGGCTCGGCGACATGCTGCCCGCCGAAGTAATAAAGAGGTTGAACGAACTGCTGGAGCAACTGCACTGGAAAGACAAAGATTACGAAGGTAGACCCGTGTTCATCTATGCCCCAGGCAGCCAGTATGTGGATAAACAGTTTAATTTGGGGGATAAGATGTCTGGAAAAGCAACCAACATGAACCAAACGGAAGGAGAGCCCAAGTCAGAGATTCCTTCGCCCGAAGCGATGGTCTGGGCTGTGGAGAATACCATTAAAAAGGGACACTGGTGGGGCAACATCTCGTGGAGCGTGGTCTATCGCATCTATCAGATGAAGGGTTATCAGGGTACCGTAAGCCAGTTTGTGCGCGACGTGTCACGCTGGTCATTCACCATGCACATCCGCTATGATTGCAACGACGATGCCGTGGGCAAGCCCATTCGCACAGGGAAAATCTCGCGAAGTCTTGACAAGTGGGCAGAGGATGGTGCATCGTCACAGTTTATCATTTTAGGCGAAGCACTGATGAAAGCGCTGGCGCAATTCCGAAAATGATTCCGAAAGTTCCGAAAAGTGTTCCGAGGCTCCGACGATTTTTGTCGGAGTCTTTTGTTTTTCGTAACTTCGCGCTCAGAAGAGTAACTAATGAAATGAATTTATGGACAAGATTGTAATGAGTCAATTGGATGCAGAACTGGAGCATGCGGGCGAGGAGACGGCGCTGAGTCCAAAGATGCTGTTGCTGGAGCAGTTGAGGATTACGCCGGAGAAGCAGTTGAAGCCGATGGAATTCCTGTTCCATTTGTTCGGCAAGCCCTGTTTTCCGAGACGGGAACTGGTGGCGATAACGGGTAAGGCGAAGTCGGGTAAGACGTTTGTCACGAGTATGCTGATGGCGTGCTGTCAGAGTCGCGACGTGCTGGCATTTCAGAGAATTGGTGATGAGCCGTTCAGGGTGCTGTGGTACGACACGGAGCAGAGCGACGAATCGACACAGGACATTCTGAAGAACCGAATAATGACTTTGATTAAAACGACCACGGATTTAACGGATTCAACGGATAATAATTCGTGTAATTCGTGCAATTCGTTGTTTGAAAAAAACATCGATGTCTTCAACGTGCGGGGTGTGGCGTGGAAGGAACGGCGCGACCTGTTGCGCGAGGCCGTGACGCGGTGCAAGCCCGACCTGGTGATTGTCGATGGCATCCGCGACCTGGTGAACGACATCAATGACGGTGTGCTGGCACAGGAGGTGATGGAGGAACTGATGCTCCTGGCCACGGAACGCAACTGCTGCATCGTGTGCGTACTCCACCAGAACAAGAGCGGTGAGGACCACAACCTGCGCGGATGGATTGGTACGGAACTGATGAACAAGGCGTTCGAGGTGTACAGCTGTGAGAAACTACAGCCACAGCGTATCTTCTCGTTGGAGCAGACATTGACGCGTAAGTACGACATCGAGCGGACAATGTACTTTGAGGTGGGTGACGACGGCCTGCCTGTATCATGTGGTGTGCCAACAGACGGGGGCAGCAAGGACAAAGCGGACAGCTATCCGCAATTGAATGCCGACTATATCCGGCACGACGAGCACGACCAGTGGCAGGTGGATGTGCGGCGGCTCTTCAGCGATGCTATCGGCGGACGGCAACAGGTGACAGGTGCAGAACTGCGCTCGGAGGTGTGCCGACTGTCGAACATCCGTTCGTGGAAGTTCTATAACTCGCTGTTGGAGCAGGCTGTCAACGGTGAGGTTATCATGAAGTCGTACGACCATGCGGCTCACGTCATCTATGCCCTGAGGCCGCAGGCTCCCGTGCAGACAGAACTGTATCAGGACGACGGCGAGCCCTTCTGAAGCCCCTCACCCCCTCCATATTTCCGTCCCCCTATATGGGGGACTCCAATATGAGGGGAGGGCTTCCACAGGGAGGTTTTCCAAATTGAGAATTGAGAATTAGGGCGATGACGATGGAAGAGGTATTTTCACATACGTTCAAGGCGATAAGTAAGCGGCTGGACGAGCGGCGGGCCGAGGGTCGGCGGCTGTGGCAGCAGCGACTGGGCACTGCATCGGAGTTCTGTCGGGCGGTGGTCAGCAATGGCTATCTCAGCGAGGAGCAGATGCAGCGGGCCGCACAGCGCTACCGATTGGGTGCCAGTCGTGACGGCGGCGTGATCTTCTGGCAGATTGACGAGTTCGACCAGTTGCGCGACGGCAAGATCATGCACTACCGCCCCGACTGTCACCGTGACCACGACCGCAAACCGACATGGACGGCCTATCTGCTGCGTAAGCACGGCCAACTGCCGAAGGACTGGAACACGGATCACTGCTTGTTTGGACTGCACCTATTGATGGAAGATGTTAGATGTAAGATGGCTGATGTGAAAGTGGGCGTAGTCGAGGCAGAGAAGACCGCGGTGATTATGTCCGAGGTGAAGCCTGAATATATTTGGCTGGCCACGGGCGGCAAGACCGAACTCAATGTCGCCAAGTTGCGCCCACTCGAAGGCCACCGCATCATCCTCTTCCCCGACACCGATGAGGACGGCCAGACCTACCGCAACTGGTACGACGTGGCCGAGGCCGCCAGCGACGTGTTCGGGCACCCTGTCACCGTAAGCAGTCTCCTTGAACAACGTGCCACCTCCGCCCAGAAAGTCGCCAAGATTGACCTCGTGGACTTATTATTTCAGAGTTTATAGATTAGTTTATAGATGATATGAAAGCAATGTCGAAACAACAGTTAGCCGATGCGGCTGGAGTGAGTGTGAAGGTGCTGATGAATTGGTGCCGACCGTATAGGAAAGAGTTCGAGGCGATGGGACTGAAGCCGAAAGACAGGGTGCTGCCGCCGAGAATCGTGAAGTTCATCGCAGAGAAGTTCTGCATAGATGTTGATAATTAGCCTGTCATATTAAGCCTGGCAGGCTTTTTTGTGCCCTGTCTGCCCTAATGCGAAAGTGGCCCTCAGAAATGTATTAATTTTGTATCGTGATTGAGGAGGCGGAGGCTCTAAGGCAACGAGGCACGTAGCTCGACGGCCGCGACCCACGTAGCTCGAAACCCACGACCCACGTACCTCGTCACAGCGCGCGCAAGGGCCGCAAGGCCCGACTTAATCATCAATTTTCAATTATCAATTATCAATTCTTTAAAAGTATGGCATTAGTTAACAATCCTGTCATGGGAATCAATCTCAGACAGAACAAAAACTCAAAGAATGCCGGTTACGGCAAATACTACCCCGAGGTGGACTTGCAGAAGACACTGACCATCCGAGGTTTCGCACAGCACATGATCGACCACGGCTCGAAGTACAACCGCGGAGACATTGAGAACATCCTGTCGATGGTTACCGAGTGTCTGCCCGAACTGGTGGCACAGGGCATTCCAGTGCAGCTCGGCGAACTGGGCATTTTCCGACCGACGTGTGAGGCAAAGGCATCGGTGGCTGACATCGCCGCTATGGAAGGACTGAATCCGAACGAGGTGGTGAAGGCCATCCACATCCGCTTCATCCCGAACCAGACGAAGCTCGACAACCTGGCCGGTCCGGCCTTCAAGGATCAGTGCTCGCTGGAACTGCGTAACATCATCGACACTGAGAAGGTCGTTGTCGACGGTAAGCTGAAGAGCATGACCACACTGCTCCCAATCGCTACGGCTGTGGCTCGTCTGAAGTCGGGTAACGGCAATGGTGGCGGCTCTCAGAGCGGCAACGACAATGGAGGGTCTTCCGCAGGATCAGAATCAGGCAATAGTAGTGGGCAGAGTCAGCAGACGAGTTACAACCTGACCATCGCACGTTCAGGCTCAGGAACCTCAACCGTGAAGGACGACAGCGAGAATGTCATTACCGGACAGCGCAGTTTCGCCCCTGGCACTAACCTCAATATTGAGATTATCCCCGCTGAGGGTCAGATTCCTACCGCTACGATCAATGGCAACAACATTGCCCTGACCGAGAATGACGGTACTTATAACGGCTCGTTCCAGATGCCCGCACAGGGTTCGGTGCTTGAACTTAACTCAGGTTCGAACGGCGATAACGATGATGACGGCCTCGACAAAGACTAGTATTTACTTTTAACGATTTACAACTATGAAATTGCTTAAAGACATGAAACGCTGGAAGACCATCATCCAGTTCATCATCACCGTGCTTACGGCCATCATCAGTTCGTTTTTCGTACAGTCATGCGCCACATTGATCTGATTGTCGTCCATTGTTCAGCCACGCGCTCGAACCAGAACTTTCCCGTGACAGCCCTCATCCGCTGTCACGCGGAAAGATTCGGATTCACGGGCTATCACTACTACATCACCCGCGACGGTCGGACCTACCAGACGCGCCACGAACAGTTGGTCGGTGCCCACGCCGTGGGCTACAACCAGCACTCCTTAGGCGTGTGCTACGAGGGCGGTCTGAACGAGCACGGCAACGCCGCCGACACCCGTACCCCGAGGCAGAAACGCGCCCTGCTCAGGCTGCTGAAAAAATTGAAGGCCGCACACCCCGATGCCCAGATCCTCGGTCATCGCGACCTGCCCGACGTCAACAAGGACTGCCCCTGCTTCGACGCCATCGCAGAGTATCAGGATTTGCAGCCCGCCAATGTCTAACAACAAAAACGAACGATTATGCACTACATCAGAGATCAACAATGAGATATAATCTTATATGAAGAGGATTGTCAAATACGGCAAAGAAACTCTTCATGCTTAGCTTCCCAAAACACAAAGAACAGGATACCATATTATAAATATAGTACCCTGTTCTTTTTTGAGAGATCAAATAACTAGCGCAGTCGATTCATTCCCCACAAGAGAATTTTAGTATAAATCTCTTGGTTCATAATCAGCCTATCGCTCTGCTGACAATAAAAGGCTTTTTGATAGGCAGATAATCCACTGCAATTCTCTATGTCACGTTTTGCTGCATTTCGCTTATACTCGAATGCATCGTGAACATCTTGAGATGTTGTTGTCACTTGCCAATTTCCGCAAAATTGATTTGCAAGAAAATTGGCGAATCCTTGCAATCCATGTGCGCTTAGGCACATCTTTGCATTGTACTCGTTAATCTTTCTGTTGTACATAGCGATTGTGTTTAATTAATACTATTTGCCTCACAATTTTACGTTGTTCAGCAGATTTCGGGTACAAAGATAATCTGACTTTTCAACACTTCCAAACTAATCACGATAAATAAGATGTCAAAATCTGACACTAAAATTAACAGTAATTAATAGGGGCGGAATTTCAAAAAACAGGCAATTTAAGCCTTCCCATGTGCAAAATCAGCATAATTTGCTATTAAGGTGTTTATAATATGTTTTTGGTGGCGATTGTTTAACAAAAATATTCCATATAGCCAAATTTTTCGATAAAATTCAACTGCAAAATTTTGACACTAAAAAGAGTGAAGAAACAAAGAATTCCACCATTTTATGACAAAAGTTAAGTATTATACTAAGTTTGGGACCCACAACTGGTATGCCGTCCCAATGCCCAATGTTACGCTGACTTTCGAAGAACTTTGTCAGGAACGTGCGAAAACACGAGCATCAAGCCATCGACTATGCGGGCTGCGGTGACTGAGTACATATGGGGGGGAAGCGGAATATGCTGAAAGGCTTCCGTGTTCCCGTTGGTGACCAGTTCATTATGGTCTATCCAAACTTGAACTGCTCAGTGAAGGACATGAAGAACCAAGACAACACGGTGAAGGAAACTGCCACGGCCAAGATGATGCCAGCCCTCGATGGGCAATAGCCGTTTGGATGCGTCGGTCAGCATCAAGTTCAGTCAGAAGTTTGCCTGTCAGGTGAGTTGGCAGAATATCGACGAGACTGGCGCAGCCGTTGAAGAAGACATCACCGATGGCGGCTCCGAGTCTGGCGGTGGCGGCGGTGGTGGCACCAATCCTCCCGGAGAACTCGAAGAGTAATCCGCTTATTCCACAACAAGCAAAATCAGGAAGATGCTTCGTCGTTGGCATCTTCCCGATTTTTACATATTTGAGTAGCGTGAACTAATACTATTTCACAATGCTATTATAGATAAGTATAAGAGCACGGGAAATATGTCCATTATGCTCTATCTTTTTTACCCTTACTTTAAGTACACTACTACACGGCAAATAGAACACGTGAGAATGTATTCTTTTCACATGTCCCAACATCTGGCCATTTTTATACAATGCCACAGCCATTGGGTCATATTCATTCTCAGGCTCTAACTTCCACTCCAGTTCATCGCCTTCTTGGATGCAGTCATTTTCTAACTGATTTTCTGATAAGCCTGTTAATTCAGAAACAAACCGAACCCCCTTTACGCCATAATACTCTGCAAGGAACTCAAAGTTATCTGTAGGAAGTATGCCCTGTGTATATGCTAATAAACGGTAAGTGTCCTTTTGTGCAGCCTTGGGTACTTCCCAGAAACTGTAATAGTCCTGAATATCGCTACGTTCACTATCATTAATACGCAGTGATAATGCTTTCAATACATTTACACTGTGGATTTCCATCGTGTCAGGGAAATCAGGAAAGCAAACAAAACCTTCTTCTTTTGCTTTCTCAACGCCATCTTTAAGATACTTAAAAGTAGTACCAAAGACATTTGATTTGACTATCGCCACGGGAATTCTGCTGTGGCTTCTGCCAGATCGCCAGACTAATGTAATATTCTTAATATGTGGACGCATAGTTATATGTTTTTTAGATTGTTAATTCTTGTATCTATCACACGAAAGACAAATTCCTTGCGGGCAAATGTCATACCATATTTTTCTCTGTATTGGTCAGGCAAATTATTGTCAATGCCTTTTATGAGTTCGTTTATTGCTTCGGGGTTATATGCTTGTAATACTCTATTGATTTCTTCATCTACAAATGATTTCCATTCACCATTGTTCGTGTTTTTTATGAAGCGTAGTAGTTCTTCATGAGACGGTTTCTTTTCTGTTTCGCCCGTCCGAAGTTCTGATACTCCATTTCGAATGTATTTGTCAAACTTGCTTTGAATATCCAAATGTTGCTGTATCTGCTCTTCTCCGAATTCACGACCTAAGCAACACCCGCTATCGTAAATTGGCGCTGCTTTTCTGTCAATATTTAGAGTGAACTGTAAACCGACTTTCTTAGACTTACCAAATGGATTTGTCAATCCTTTTTTTATCGGCTTAACCTCAGCTATCTTTATTGACTGAATAATTCCCCAGTTACTTTGGTGGCGATCGCTATTTCCTATAATTGCGTCAAAGATGAGAGTACGAATGAAATCCTTTATAAAGAATTCTGCTTTGTATGCTTTCAGCGCATTACACACGAACTCAAATGTATAGCGGTTATAGGTATCTTTATCGCTCGGGTCGTATGTTGAATCATATCGAGACAGAATAGAGTGGCCTTCAATCAAGGATTCATTATTACCAGGCTTCGTCATGTTTTTGGAAATACATCCAACTTTCCCATTATGAACGGCAAGGTCATATCTAAGAATATTGAAACCTAATGCATTCCCTATTTCATAAGCGAGTACCTCCGACCAGTTCTCTGGTGTATAGTCTCGTTTTTCTCGTACCATAGGAAATTTCAAGAAATATGTGTCTTCTGTCTGAGGCTTTATCAAGACAAGTTTGTCCCTCGTCCCTTTGGTAGAAGAGACAGAAGTTACAAGCCAACCTGATACATCGTAGAATTCCATATTTCTTTTAAGTTTGGTGCAAAGGTACACATTTTCTATGAGTTTTGTATCATTTCCATAAAAATCTTAATTTAATTTGGCTAATTGCAAGGCCCTCACGATGGTTCCGTTCAACCCCGATACAACCGAGAACAAGAAGATGGCTGCCGATTGGGACAAGCTTGTTAAGGTTCCCAGCAAGCAGCACTTGGTTGACATCAAGAGCAACGTGAAGAACTCTCAGTTCGCACAGCCTCTGTTCGAGTTCTCAGGCGCTTGCTCTGGTTGCGGTGAGACTCCTTACGTGAAGCTGATCTCTCAGCTGTTCGGTGACCGTCAGATGATTGCCAACGCTACCGGCTGCTCGTCTATCTACTCTGCTTCTATTCCTTCTACACCTTATACTAAGAACGAGAAGGGTCAGGGTCCTGTCTTCAACAACTCTCTGTTCGAGGACTTCTGCGAGTTCGGTCTCGGTATGGCTCTGGGTAACAAGAAGATGAAGGAGCGCGTAGCTAAGCTGCTGCAGGAGATGATTGACGGCAACGCCAGCGACGAGTACAAGGCTCTGGCAAAGGAGTGGATTGA
>JAEEGJ010031996.1_pt1 | contig 10135 bp, 9 predicted proteins | sample 8958761 | NCBI WGS metagenome assembly JAEEGJ01 (sample SAMN16246546, study PRJNA631951) | gut metagenome | biome: gut microbiome; feature: rumen; material: RS-attached | host: Bos | place: Iran: Karaj | collected 2018-10 | reverse complement strand
TCGCCGATTAAAGTGGCACGCGAGCTGGGTTCAGAACGTCGCGAGACAGTTCGGTCTCTATCTGTTGCGGGCGTCGGAGGCTTGAGGGGTCCTGACCTTAGTACGAGAGGACCGGGTCGGACGGACCAACGGTGAGCCGGTTGCGCCGCCAGGCGCACTGCCGGGTAGCCGCGTCCGGAGCGGATAAGCGCTGAAGGCATCTAAGCGCGAAGCCGGCCCCGAGATGAGGCCTCCTTAGAGGGCCGTCGGAGACGACGACGTCGATAGGCCGCAGGTGTGAGCGTGGCGACACGTTGAGCCGAGCGGCACTAATGGCCCGAGCGCTTCAGCTCCGCGTGTGCGGTTGCCCTTGTGTCTGTGTTCACCCCATCCGTGAAGGCCGGGAGGCCGGACCGAGAGAGACAAGTGGCGGCTATGGCGCGGGGGCGCACCTCTTCCCATTCCGAACAGAGAAGTTAAGCCCCGCCGCGACGATGATACTGCGGGAGACCGTGGGAAAGTAGTTCGCCGCCCACCCTAAACGGTAACCCCGACAGCGAAAGCTGCCGGGGTTCACTGTTTTTATGACATTGTCATATTTTTCTATTATCATTCCTTTTGTACTCAAACGGCATATGGTGGGGAACGTTTTAGCAGTTCACTCGAAGCCCACAGCAACAAGCCAAATCAATTGAGTTTTGTGGTAACCTATATTTGATTTACTTCCCATTTATAGCATCTCAAAAAAGACAATGTAGCAGAATGAAATAGTCTAAAAACTTTTCAATCGAAATTTTTCCTCAAAAATTTGATTATTTTCCATTTTATTACTATTTTTGCATCGTTTAATATGTACAGATCCTTGCTTTGGCGACTAATGGAGAGAAAAGTATTAATAACATAAACTCAAGAGCAATGAAAAGATTTATCAAGGCAATGGCAGCCATAATGCTAATTTTTGCGGTGGTTTGCGCCGCTTGCACGAAAGACGAAGCGGAAGACGTCAATGGAAGTGGTAATGGAGGAGAGCCACAATGTTTTGTGAGCGTATCGGTCAACCCTGCATATGGTGGCACGGTGTCGGGTGGCGGCGGTTTTGAGAAAGAACAATCCTGCACTGTTACAGCAACACCTGCCGCAGACTATGTTTTTAAAAATTGGACTGAAAACGGTAACGAGGTGTCGTCCGATGACAATTATACGTTTACCGTGACAAACGACCGAGACTTGGTGGCCAACTTCACTTACAATGGCGATGCGCAAATTCAGTATTTCACCGTTAATGTATCGGCTAACCCTGTTGAAGGAGGTGAAGTTCGGGGCGGCGGCACATTTATGGAAGGAAAATCCTGCACCATTAAAGCCATTCCTGAGAGTGTCTATACCTTTATTAATTGGACTGATGAGAATGGTGACTTGGTTTCAACCGATCTCAGCTATACCTTTATCGTGGAGCGTGATTGCAATTTGGTGGCGAACTTTTCGCACAACATCATAGGCGGGCAGGAATATGTTGACTTAGGCTTGCCCAGCGGCATTTTGTGGGCTGCTTACAACATAGGCTCTGACAACCCAGAGGAATATGGCGATTATTTCGCCTGGGGCGAGACCGAGAAAAAAGATTATTATGAGATTGCAAACTATATATATGCAACAAAAGGTTTCAATGAACTTCACCCGCTCTTAACCAAGTATTGCAACATTCCAAGCTATGGCTATAATGGTTTCACCGATGACCTGACCACCTTGCAGCCTGAAGATGATGCTGCCACAGCAAATTGGGGCAATGGCTGGCGTATGCCCACCGCTGAGGAATGGCAAGAACTATGCAACAAAACGACCGTCAGATGTACACAACAAAATGGTGTATACGGTTGTCTTTTCACCGCGTCTAATGGTAATAGTCTTTTCTTGCCTGCTGCAGGCCACCGTTGGGACGACATTCTCGCCGGTGTTGGCTATGAAGGCGCTTATTGGTCGAGTTCGCTCTTTATGGACTACCCCTACAGCGCATGGTACTTCGACCTTGATTCGGGCTACACCTGTGTGAGCTACTACGGCCGATACTACGGTTTTTCGGTGCGGCCAGTTCACGAGAACTAACCTTCGTTCCATTTGCTACATTTTGAACAGAAGGAAAACCAAAAAACACTTCGTACTATAAACATTGCGAGTTTTTTCCTATCTTTGCCCGTTTTTACGAAGCAAAACGATAAACCTATGATAGACGTTAAGTTTTTAGTGAAGAACCCCGACGTGGTCAGGGAAAACATCAAGAAGAAATACCAAGATAGCAAGTTACCTCTAGTTGATGAGGCCATCAACTTGTACACCCAATATTGCGACTGCCAGCAGCGTGCCGACGACCTGCGTTCGCAACGCAACTCCATCTCCAAAGAAATCGGCATCCTCTTCAAGAACAAGGAAGTCGAGAAAGCCAACGAGATGAAGAAGCTCGTCGAGGCTAACGCCCAAGAACTGGAACAACTCGGCAAGCAACAGACCTCGCTGATGGAGCAACTGATCAAGGTGATGTACGCCATCCCGAACATCATCGCTCCTGAGGTTCCGATAGGGAAGGACGACAGCTTCAATGTGGAGAAGGAGCGCTTCGGCGAGCCTGTAGTGCCTGATTTCGAGGTGCCCTATCATGCCGACATTATGGCCAAATTCAACGGCTTGGATTTGGATTCGGCTCACCGCGTGGCTGGCAACGGTTTTTATTACCTTATGGGTGATATCGCTCGCCTGCATTCCGCCGTCATCACCTATGCTCGCGACTTCATGATTGACCGTGGCTTCACTTATTGCATCCCGCCTTTCATGGTGCGTAGCGAGATTGTCTCTGGCGTGATGAGTTTTGCTGAAATGGATGCTATGATGTACAAAATTGAAGGCGAAGACCTCTATCTCATTGGCACCAGCGAGCACTCGATGATTGGCAAGTTCATCGATCAAATTGTTCCCGAAGAATCCCTGCCACTGACACTGACAAGCTATTCACCCTGCTTCCGCAAGGAGAAAGGTGCTCACGGCATCGAGGAACGCGGTGTGTATCGTATCCACCAGTTTGAGAAACAAGAAATGGTGGTGCTCTGTAAACAAGAAGATGCCGACTATTGGTACGAACAAATGTGGAAGAATACCGTTGACCTTTTCCGCTCAATGGACATCCCGGTTCGTACATTGGAGTGCTGCTCTGGTGATTTGGCCGACTTGAAGGTGAAGTCCTTGGATGTTGAGGCATGGTCACCACGTCAAAAGAAGTACTTCGAGGTGGGCAGCTGCTCATACCTTGGTGACGCCCAGGCTCGACGTCTGAAGATCAGAATCAAGGGCAAGAACGGCAACTATTTTGCTCACACCTTAAATAATACCGTAGTTGCCCCGCCGCGTATGTTGATCGCCTTCCTGGAGAACAACCTCCGTGCCGATGGCTCTGTGGCCATCCCGAAAGCCCTGCAACCCTATATGGGCGGAAAAACTGAAATTAAGTGACTATGGCTTATGGCCTATGACCATGACCACTTTGACCAAAGGCTGAAGCTTCAGCGTTCCCTTGGAAGTGGTCATAGTCATGGTCAGTGGCCATAGTAAAAAAACAAAACTATGGATATCTCCGTTGTCGTACCCCTGCTGAACGAAGCTGAATCATTGCCCGAACTGGAGGCTTGGATTCGTCGCGTGATGGACGAAAAAGGTTTCTCATATGAAATCGTCTTTGTTGACGATGGCTCCACCGACAATTCTTGGGCCGTCATCCAACAACTCTCTGAAGCCAATCCGAACGTGAAAGCCTTGCGTTTCAGAAGGAACTATGGTAAGTCGCCCGCCTTGAACGAAGGCTTCAAGGTGGTGCAAGGTGATGTAGTCATCACTATGGATGCTGACTTGCAGGACAGCCCCGACGAAATCCCTGAACTCTACAAGATGATCAAAGATGACGGTTATGACCTCGTCTCAGGTTGGAAGAAGGTGCGTTACGACTCCAAGCTGATGAAAAACATCCCTTCGAAGTTCTTTAACTGGACCACGCGCAGAATGTCAGGCATCAAGCTGCACGACTTCAACTGCGGCTTGAAGGCCTACCGCAACGAAGTGGTGAAAAGCATTCAGGTGTATGGTGAAATGCATCGATACATTCCCGTCATCGCCAAGATGAACGGTTTCAGCCACATCGGCGAAAAGGTGGTACACCATCAAAAGCGCAAATACGGTAGCAGTAAATTCGGTCTGAGCCGTTTCATTCGTGGCTATCTCGACTTGATTACCATCAATTTCATCTCGAAGTTTAGCAATCGTCCCATGCATTTCTTTGGTGTGCTGGGTTCGATTACTTTTCTTGTAGGATTCATCATTGCGGTGTATCTGGCTTGTTCACGCCTGTTCTTCCATGTCTATGGTATGACGCGCCGACCTTTGTTCTATTTTGCGCTTTTGGCCATTGTTTTGGGTGTGCAACTGTTCTCGACTGGATTCTTGGCTGAGATGATTACTTCCACGCAACGGAACAAGAGAGTGTATTCCATTTCAGAAAAGGTGAACCTGAAATAACGGGGATTGCAAATCCGACCGAACTATAGCAAAAAAGCCACCGCAAGGTGGCTTTATTTGATTAAGATTTATGGGAGATTTGCTTCTAAAAAAGAAAAACTACAATTCTTTTCAATACAATTCATCAAATCCTCCATCGATACTTTCATCAAAGCTGTCGCCGAACTCATCGTTGAATTCCTCTTCATCGAATTCGTCCTCAAACTCATCGAACGGCGAGTCATCGGCAAAGTCGTTGTTTTCCCAGTCGAAGTCGCGTTCCAATTTCGATTCATCGAACTCGTCTTCTTCATCGTGACCGCTGATGAAATCGTCAATCTCATCATCGCTCATCTTGTCGAAGTTCACGTCAAGCAAAGCCGAGTCATTGATGGCGCGGTTCATCGACTTCAGCTCTCGCATCACGGAAGGGGAGACATAAAATTCATCGATGTTTTCCTCACAATATTTCAAGTATTTGGGGTCTTTCTCATACACTTCAGCAATGGTCATACCTTCGTATTTGCCAAAGGTGAAAACTGAATCAATGTCATAAAATTTCATATGAGTTCCTTTCTTTTTTGTCAGTTAATAGTGTCTTTTTCAGTCCGCAAATATCATGCATTTTTCCTTTAATCGCAACAAAAAAACTATTTTTTGAAGGCAAAAAACACGGCGAGGATAATGAGGAGGAACGCGACAATATGATTCCATCGGAAGGTCTCGGTTTTGAAAACTGTAATCACAATGACGGTGAACACAGTCAACGAGACGGCTTCTTGTATGACTTTCAGTTGGATAAGGTTGAAAGGGCCTCCGTTTTGCATGGCACCGATACGGTTGGCGGGAATCATGAAGGAATACTCAAACAATGCGACGCCCCACGACATCAGTATGACAAGAAAAAGCGGCCAGTCCTTTGAGCTGGGGACGATTTCAAGTAGTTTCAGTTGTCCGTACCAGGCAAAGGTCATGAAAACATTGGAAACAATGAGTAAAAGAATGGTATATAATCCTTTCATAAAAGGGTGTTTTGTAACGGAGTGCAAAAGTACGGGAATTTCTTTCATGTCCGACTTTTATTCCTATTTTTGCACAACCAATTTTCGAACATCATGAATGCAACCATCATACTTGCCGTTTTTGTTTTGTATACCATTCTTTTGTTTGTGATTTCGCATTTCACGGCGCGGAAATCCGACAATAATGCATTTTTCCGTGGCAACAAAAACTCACCATGGTTTGTGGTGGCTTATGGCATGATTGGTGCCTCGCTGTCAGGTGTGACCTTTATGTCGGTGCCAGGAGGCGTTTATACAGGGCAGTTCACCTATTTGCCACTAGTGTTCGGGTATGTGCTGGGTTATGCGGTAATTGCGTTGATATTGTTGCCCTTGTACTATCGCTTAAATCTGACTTCGATTTACACCTATTTAAATATGCGATTTGGTCCGAAGTCGGAAAAGACGGGCGCGGCATTTTTTATCTTGTCGCGGCTATTGGGCTCTGCACTGAGGATGTATCTCGTTGTCTTTGTGTTGTATGAGTTCGTTTTCAAGGACTGGGGCATACCGTTTTGGGTGCCTGCGGTCATCTTCATCGCCATCATTTTGCTCTACACCTTCAAAGGCGGCATCAAGACGGTGGTTTGGACGGACACTTTGCAGACGACTTTCTTGCTGCTTGCTGCCTTTCTGACGGCTTGGTTCATCCTGAAAAACTTGAACATCTCTTTGAGCGACTTGATGAAATCGGCCTCACAAAAAGGTTATACCAAGGTGTTTGAAACCGATTGGACGCATAATAAATTTTGGGTCAAGCAGTTGCTGAGTGGCATGTTCATCACCATTACCATGACGGGCTTGGATCAGGATATGATGCAGAAAAACCTGACGTGCAGGAACTTGCGTGATGCACAGAAGAATGTGATGACATCGAGTTTGCTGTTTGTTGTGGTCAACATGCTGTTTTTGTGCTTGGGAGCCGCCTTGATTTATTATGCTCAGGTTACAGGGTTCCCGTTGCCTGTCAATGAGGCGGGTGTGGTGGTCAACGACAAGATCTTCCCCTCGGTGGCTTTCTCGTTGAGCAAGTTTACGGCGGTGGTCTTTGTCATCGGCTTGGTGGCAGCGGGCTATTCCAGTGCTGATGGCACTTTGACAGCTTTAACCACGACCTTCTGCTTCGACTTCATGCATTTCGACAAGAAACAGATGACCGAAGAGCAAATCACCCAACGTCGTAAATGGATTCATGTGGCCTTTGCCTTGCTTTACTTGCTGGTTATCATAGCCTTCCGACCTTTCCATAACGAGTCGCTGATTGATAAGGTGTTCGACATTGCAGGCTACACTTACGGACCGTTGTTGGGCTTGTATACCTTTGGCTTGTTTGTCAAAAACAGAAAGGTCATCGACAAGGCTGTGCCATTTATTGCCGTCGCATCACCTATCATCAGTTACTTTTTGAAGATGTATTCGCCCCAATTGTTTGGTGGCTATAAGATAGGTTTTGAAATTCTGATAATCAATGGTTTGCTTACTTTCTTGGCCTTAATGCTCTTCAGCCGAAAGGAAAAAGCGGCCATAAAATAACGAGATTGCCGAAAAATATGTATTTTTGAAGTTTGAAACTAAAACTTACAGAAATGAATAGAATTGTCACTAAATTTGCCTTGGTGCTGTTGGTTTTGACTTTCATGGGTGGCCAACTCCATGCGCAATTCACTACGACCTTCGCCAAAAATGTGAACCCTGGTCAGCTGAATGGCATGTATTATTCCTTGCCTCAGACCATGTTGAAGCTGGATTTCATCATCGAGGAAGCCAAACTTGAGAAAGGTCCGCTCAGCGACTATGCCTCCAACTATTTTGAGATGGAGGACTATGTTGAATACGAGACCAAAGAGTATAAGCTTTTGGATGTGAAAATGACTTCTGTGGCCAGTCCCGACCCTAACGCATTGTTTTTCGTTACTTTAACCAGTGCAAGAGGAGGCAGCAAAATGCAATTCGATGTGCTCCCCAACGGCATTATCCGTAGTGTAGGTATAGGCAATGCAGTCGATGATGCAGTGGAAACGTGCAAACCAATCACGGAAGTGCCACAATGTTGCCAAGAAGAAGGCGAAGCCAAGGAAGGTTTTATTAGCTTGATGATGGCAGGGAAATCCAATGCTCAGGTGGCCAAAGAGGTTGCCGACAAGATTGCTGAAATCCGCAAAGCAAAGTACTACTTGATTTCGGGTGACGTCGAGATGGCTGCAGCCCCTGAAACCTTCAATGCCATGTATAAGAAGTTGGATGATATGGAGAAGGAATACACAAGTTTGCTCTTGGGGAAACGCGTGACGAAGAAGGTGGTGAAGACTGTGTATGTGATTCCGAATAAGGAGATTCCGACCCAGACTGTAGCCAAGTTCTCTGAGACCGATGGCTTGACTGTGGGTACGGCAGGCTCAGGAAGCCTGATTACGGTGCAGACTTTGTCGCTCAATACAACGGCACCTATTAATGCGCCCAGCCAGTCGGCAGTGGAATCCATGTCGTATGAAAACAAGGTGTTCTATCGTGTGCCTGAAACGGCGCAGGTGACCGTGTCTTGTGGCAATACCATTTTATTGGAAGATAGGGTGGGTATCAATCAGTTGGGTGCCATGCTGATGGCTCCGATTACGAACACGAGATTGGTGTTTGACACGGAGACGGGACAAATCGTCAACATGCGGATGCAGTAACCGCTTCCTTGATCCTCACCAGTTGTCTCAAAAGAGTTTCAGCCAAGTCTAGGCGGAGCATGTTGGCACCGTCGGACTTGGCTTTTTTAGGCTCTGGATGCACCTCCATGAAGATGCCGTCGGCACCTGCCGCGATGCCTGCCTTGGCGATGAGGCCAATCATTTCAGGTTGTCCGCCCGTGACGCCGCTGCTTTGGTTGGGTTGCTGAAGCGAATGTGTAACATCAAGAATGACGGGCACATTAAACTTCTGCAAGGCAGCAATGTTGCGGTAGTCCACCACCAAATCTTGATAACCAAACATAGAGCCACGCTCGGTCAGCATCACCTTGTCATTGCCTGACTGACGTACCTTCTCAACAGCAAATCCCATGGCCTCGCCTGAAAGGAATTGTCCCTTCTTGATGTTGACGGTCTTACCCGTCTTGGCAGCGGCCACGAGGAGGTCGGTTTGGCGGCAGAGGAAGGCTGGAATTTGCAGGATGTCAACGTATTCAGCAGCCATGGCGGCTTCCTCGGCGGCGTGAATATCGGTTACCACAGGGAGTTCGAATTCTTTTCCGACTTTTTGCAGGACTTTCAAGGCTTTTTCGTCGCCGATTCCCGTGAATGAATCCAATCTGGAGCGGTTGGCCTTGCGGTATGAGCCTTTGAAAACCAGCGGAATGTCAAGCTTTTGGCAGATGTTTTTCAAGGTCTCGGCGATGAACAAAGGCGAGGTCTCGTCCTCAATGACACAAGGGCCGGCCAGAAGGAAGAAACGGTCGGGGTGTAAACCTTTAAGGAAGTCGAATTTCGTGGTGTCCATAGTGGATATTTTTTGCAAAGGTAGTGTTTTTTTTAATGTCGGCCCTTCGACAGGCTCAGGGACCTTGGCTTATTGCGTTTTAACAGGCCCTTGAGCTTGTCGAAAGGCCGTCTTATCATTGTTTCTTAAAACGTGGATGATAGCTCGTTAGTGTGTCACGAAGCAATTCGTCAGAGATATGCGTATAGATTTCCGTCGTGCTTACGCTGGCGTGTCCGAGCATTTGCTGGACGGCAAGGAGATTGGCACCGCCTTCCAATAGATGGGTAGCGAAACTGTGTCTGAAGGTATGAGGACTGATGGCTTTATCAATACCATTCTTTTCAGCCAAGTCTTTCACGATGAGGAAGACCATCTGACGGGTGAGGCCTGTGCCTCGACTGTTCAAAAAGACCGTGTCAGTGAATTTGGGTTTGGGTGTGATGTGCAATCTTGCGCCCTCGATGTATTGGTATAGGATTTTCAGGCTGCTGTCGCCGATGGGCACAAGCCTTTCTTTGCTGCCTTTACCGAAGATGCGCAGAAAACCATCCTCTTTATATATGTCGCTGATTTGTAGGTTGATGAGTTCTGAGACGCGCAAGCCACAGCCATAAAGCACTTCTATCATGGCTTTGTTGCGGTGACCTGTGGGTTGGCTGAGGTCGATGCTGTCGATCATCTTTTGGATTTCTTCATAGCTCAGCACTTCGGGAAGATGTCGTCCTAGGGTGGGTGAGGAGATGAGAAGGGTCGGGTCTTTCTCGGCAATCTCTTCTTGGGTCAGGTAACGCCAAAACGACTTCAATCCCGAAAGGATGCGGGCTTGTGAGGTGGCTCCGATGTTCATGTCAAAGAGGTAGGCGAAGAAGTTCTCGATGGTTTCTTGAGTGATAGTGTTGATGTCTGTTGAAACCTGCTCTGCTCCAAGATACTGCAAAAACAAATGGACATCGTGGCAATAAGCCTCTACGCTGTTATCGGACAGCGAAAGCTCCAGCCGAAGATAGTCGGCATAGTGCTTGATGAGGTTGGGGGTGATATTGACCTGTTCCATCGTTTTGTTTTTGCAAAGGTACGTTTTTTCTTGCTAGAGTGTT
>JAEEGJ010031988.1_pt1 | contig 10137 bp, 9 predicted proteins | sample 8958761 | NCBI WGS metagenome assembly JAEEGJ01 (sample SAMN16246546, study PRJNA631951) | gut metagenome | biome: gut microbiome; feature: rumen; material: RS-attached | host: Bos | place: Iran: Karaj | collected 2018-10 | reverse complement strand
ACATGAGCCGTACCGACAACTACATGACCATGCCGACGCTCTCTGGCAGCATGACGCGCTCCACAAAGCTCTACAACTGGGGCGACTACATGGACTATGTCATGGCGAATGCGCCGATGATGGACTCTGTCAGTGCGTCGAACATGAGGCACGTGGCCATCATCAACTCCAACCATCCGCAAGACCCGCTCACCGAGACCAAGCACCACGAGCATCCGCTGACCCTGCAACTCTCGCTGAGCCGACAGCTCAACAGCCACTGGTCGCTCGCCACGGGACTGAGCTACACCCGCATGAAGTCCACGTTCGAGAGCGGCAACGAGAACACGATTATCCACCGCACCCAGCGACTGCACTACCTCGGCATCCCGCTGAAACTCGGCTACCGCGTGGTCGGCGGCAATCGCTGGAGTCTCTACTCTACGGGCGGCGTCCAGCTCGACATTCCCGTCAGCGCACGACTCACCACGCAGTACATCTACGGCGGGTCATACGCCCCCATCGGCAATTCGCCCGACATCGATGCCACCATCAGCGCCCCGTGGCAATGGTCCGTCGGCGTAGGCATCGGCGCACAGTACCAGATTGTGCCACACCTGAACGTCTATTTAGAGCCGAGCCTGAACTACTTCATCCCGACCTCCACCGACGTAGAAAGTTACCGCACGGAGCATCCGTTCGACCTTTCTTTGCCCTTCGGCTTAAGATTTACTTGGTAATCGGTGCAGTCTTTTCGCAGTCCGGTGGACTATATAAGTAAAGAGACGTTTATTTTAACTCTGTAGAATATGAAGTATTACAAACCCCTCGCTTGGATGATGGCGATAGCCATTGCCAGCACAACGATGACTGCTTGCAGCAGTGACGACAACGAAACGGAGAAGCCATTCACGACCGATCCAGTAGAATCCTCCATGCTCTATGCCTGTGGCGTAGGCCAGTCTGAAACGCGCTCAGTTGCTGATGCGCAGAATGTGCTCTTCACTGAGGATGACATCGAATGGTTCAATGTGACCACTCGCGAAATCAAGTTCAAGGACATGGACGAACCGCTTTACAAGCGTATGCAGCCCTTCCACGAAATCGAGTTCCATTTGGGCGACAATGCCCTGTTTGTGGTCAGCAGTTTCGTCGGTGACTGGGATAGTAGGATATTCACCAACCTTGTCTTGCATTATGATGTGATTTCTGACCCCAACCAAGGCCACTACTATCTGCAGGACTGCTATCCTCTTCAGTTCGCCGAAACTGTCGAGGTGAAAGCCAACCGTGAGAAGAATGCAGCACAGTGGGAGACATTCACGAAATATCTGGGAAGCAAAGGAAAGTTGAAGAAATAATCACGCTCTCCGTGCAGTCATTCGTTGCAGTTTCAGACTTTATAAGTAGAAACTGCAACGAATTTTTATGTACACGATTTACGATTATGCCTACAATGGGCTACTCTATCTGAACAACATTATGCGGCCACGCCACAAATGTCTTTCGCAATTGATGATTTACTCGACAACAGCCTGCCAATCACAATGCAAGCACTGCAATATCTGGCAGAAAAAAGTGGAACATCTATCGCTCGATGACATCCGTCGAATTATGCAAAGCAAGTGCATCACCAAACGGACAACCGTAGGACTAGAGGGTGGCGAGTTTATCCTGCACCCACAGGCTGCGGAAATCATGGCGTGGTTCCGCAAGCATCATCCAAACTACACGCTACTGTCTAATTGTCTCGCGCCCCGTCGTGTCATAGATGCCGTCCGTCTCTATCAGCCCCGGCACCTGTACGTCTCTCTCGACGGTGGTCGCGAGACTTACCAGCGGATGCGAGGGCGTGACGGCTACGACCGTGTGATTCAGGTAGTGGAGGCACTGAAGGACGAGGTGCCTCTGTCGCTGATGTTCTGTCTGTCGCCCTGGAACAACTTCGATGATATGGCCTTCGTCATTGACATTGCCAAACAATACTGTGTGGACGTGCGCATCGGCATCTATGGAACGATGGCCTTCTTCGACACGACGAGCGAATTGCTGACTGCTTCGGACTTTATCGGTCAGATTCCCATGAGCATCCACGATACGAAAGAGAACTTTGACTTTGTAGCACTCTACGACCTGTGGCGCAACGGGCATTTACGTTTACGCTGCCAAAGCATTATGAGCAGTCTTGTCATCCATAGCAACGGTGACGTGCCGCTCTGTCAAAATCTTGACGTCAATCTTGGCAATATCCATAGCCAAACTCTCGACGAGATTTTCAACAGCGTGACTTCCTGCCAGACGCAATGCCACTACTCAAAGAACTGCAACGGCTGTTGGATTAACTTCCACCGCAAGTACGACATCATACTGCTACGTAACTTCGAGCGACTTCTGCCCAAACGACTCATAGAGAAGTTCTATGGCTCATACCAATGGACGGAAGATCCGAGCACAACCTATCACCAATACTTTAAGAATCTATGATACAGCAATTGATTGAACGATACAAACGTATTCGTACCGAGCGTTTCCTTGCCCAAACATACCAATATTCTTATGCCTTCGTCGGCATGGGCCAGCACTCGCTCACCAACCTTTATTCCGTGCTTCACTATCTCGGTGTGCCGCTGAAATATATCTGCGTCACGTCTGAGCGGAAAGCCCAGCTGATAGAACGGAAGTTTCCTCATGTGAAAGCAACCACCTCGCTTGACATGATATTAAACGATGATGAAGTGAAAGGTGTATTTGTTTCCGCTTCACCCTCTGCCCATTTCTCCCTTGCCTCACAGATATTGAAAAGCAATAAGTCATTATTCATTGAGAAACCGCCCTGCCAATCACTACAGGAACTTGATGCACTTATAGACAAACAAAGACTTTATGGCTCACCCATTGCTATGGTTGGCTTGCAGAAACGTTATGCTCCTGCCGTGCAGATCCTTCAAAAGCATCTGCGCAAAGAGCATCTTATCAGTTACGATCTCCACTATCTCACTGGCAACTATCCTGAGGGTGACGCACCGCTTGACCTTTACATCCATCCCCTCGACCTTGTTACCCATCTTTTTGGCAAACCAGAAATCCTCGCCTGTCAGCAAGTCGCCCCTGCATCCTACATCATTATGCTCCGTCATTCCCACATCGTCGGCACTCTTGAACTCTCCACCGCCTACACCTGGACAGCCGCCGAAGAATCCCTCAAGATCTGCACATCAAAGGGCATCTACCGCCTCTCTCAGATGGAGCAGCTGACTTTCGAGCCAAAACCTTCCACCATCCTCGGCATTCCTATCGAGAAAGTCCATCCCCACAATAAGAACATCGAATACCTCTACGTCCTCAACAACTTCATTCCAGTATTTCCCAACAACCAAATATATTCCCAAGGCTATTTCAACGAACTGTCCGCATTCGTTGAAGCTGTGGAGGGAAATAACGCGAACATCGTCACGTCTCTCGAGTCAGTTAGAGATGCTTATCTCCTAATTGAAAAGATAAAGTCGCACTAATCCAAATAGATTTCACTAAAATCAAGTCGAATGATGCATAAATCGCCCCAAACCCTGAACGATTAAATAGCGCCACTATCTTTAAGTCGTTTCTATCACCTCCAACCTATACCCTCGCTTCTTGAGTGACACGATGGAGATGCTGGTGTCGGGTTCGAGCATCTTGCGGATGTAGGTTATCTGGACGTTGAGGGCGAGGGAGTTGGCATAACTATCGTTTCCCCAGACGTGTTCCAGCAGATAGGAACGCTCTACGGTCTGGCCGATATGCTGGGCTAAGATGGCCAGGATCTCCGACTGGCGGGCAGATAGGTGTTGCACCGTTCCGGCATATTCAATCGTAGAGAGGTTGCTGTCGAAAATGGTCTGGCCAATGGTCATGCGCGATGGTAACGAAGCCTGGCGATGCTCGAAACGCTCACAAATCTTGGCAATCAGTTCTTCGGGATAGAACGGCTTGGGGATATAGTCATTACCTTTCAAGTCGAATCCTTTCAGGCGGTCGGCCTTTTCCGTCCGGTCGGTGAGGAAGAAGATCAGTACGTCGCGGTCTTGCTCTCGAATCTTTCGTGCCAACTCGAAGCCGTTCATCTCTGGCATATTGATGTCGAGTAGTACCAAATCGGGGCGGTTGGCAGCGTACATTTCCCATCCCGCACGTCCATTCTCAGCATAGTCCACTTCATAGTCCTCCACCTCCAGGAATTTCCTTAGCAACTCCGAGTTCTGGCGGTCATCGTCAACGAGCAATATTCTAATCCTCTCCATCCCTCTGCGGTATTACGATTGTAAATGTGGTGCCTTCACCCTCCGTGCTGTCAAAGCTGATATTGCCACCGTGTGCCTCCACCAACAACTTCACATAACTCAGTCCAATCCCAATGCCGGGGATGGCCTTGTCCTTTGCCGACTCGCTACGATAGAACTTGTCAAACACATACCGCTGGTCGGCCTTTGCGATGCCGATACCATTGTCCGCCACGCAGATTTGCACCTTCCCATCCTCACACATCCGGTAGTCTATCCTGATGGTCACGGCCTCACGGGAGTATTTGATGGCATTCTCCAGCAGGTTGCAGACGATGTTTGCCAGATGCATACGGTCGGCTCGTATCTCCAAATCGTCCTCGGCCACAATCTCCATCCTCACATCTTTGTCCGAAGGGGTATTCTGCTTATTGATACATTCCTCCATCAGTCCGTGCAACGCAAAGCGCGACTTTACCAGCGGAATCTTCTCTGAATCGCTGAACGTGATGTCACGCAGTTTCGAGAAATACGAAGTCAGGTTATCCAGTTCATTGTGCGAACTGTTCAATATCTTCTGCTTGCTCTCCCCGTCCTGCATCATCCGCTCGTTGCCCATAAACGACACACACATCTTCAGCGTCGATATAGGCCGTTTCAGTTCGTGAATCATCGTGTGCAGAAATTCCTGTCGGATAGCCTCGATGTGCCGTTGCTTGCGGATAGTCAGTATCTGATAGATCAGACAGAAGACAAGGAAGAACGAGAGCAGTATGGTAATCAGTAGTGTATAAGTCATTCGCCGGATGATAGGCGACATACCTATTGCAGTCTTTACCACGACCTGTTGCCCCTCAAAGATGTCGTAAGGGAACGAGACTGTCATCACAGGTTGCCAGATGGAAGTATGTGGCAGCATTGACGGTTGCCACACCATTGTATCGGTTTTCGTGGTTGTGATGCTTTGTGCCATGATACCCTTTGAACGCAGAATGCTGTCGAGCCGCACCTTCTGGAAAGGCTGTTTGTGGTTGGCTATGAAGCGGTCAAGTGCGTCCACAACGTGAGTGGCTATGGTATCGTCAATGTTATTACACCTAAACTCAAATATTTCCATGTCATCATTACTATCCTGCAGATTATTACTCTGATGATTCGCAATGTAATCCAAAAAGTATGTCTGAGCATCTATGCCTTTAGGAATGGATGCAGATTTTTGCAGCGTGTCAAAAACATAAATATCATATGCCCATGCAGAGGCATGATTCTCATCCTTAATGTCGATTTTCCTGGATCGATTGCCATATAGCCTATTGGGGGCAGGCAATGCCTTTCTCATGGAAATATCTTCTTCCACACAGGCAGTAATAGTTGCGTATAGTTCACTTTCATATTCTTCGAGCGATAGCTGATAGCGACTATACATCCAATAGCCCTGCACAATGCTATAGGCTATGATGACACATATGGTCAAGCCATATATAAATTTGACTCTTCTTTCCATGCCGCAAAGATACTCAATTTATTCAGATTTCCATCTGAATATGACCTAAAAAAACGAAACAGTAATAATTCAGTAATATTTATTTTCGATTGCATGCCATAATAACCCTATCTTTGCACTCGAATTATCATCAAACTTGTCAATATGAGAAAAATATTATTGCCGTTGCTATTATTCCTTCCGATGCTATGCCTTGCGCAAAGCATCGAAGTGAAGTACTCTGTTTATTCAAAACAGCGGAAGGCACAGATTGAGAAAATCATGAACAACGTAGCCAATCAAGGACGCAAAGGACTGCTTGCTGGTATTGAAGCGGAAAAAGAAGACTCCTTCTGTCTAGTTGTCAGAGATAGGCTTTCCTCTTATGTGCGTATAGAGCCAGAAGAGGATTTGAGTGATGACAGCGGCCCGAAGATAGTTCTTGTCAGTGGTGCTTTCAGCGAGGAAGAACATGCTGTGTACAAGGATATGACCAACCATACGATGACAGAGGCGAAGGATTTGCTGGCTGAAACTTATATCGTGGAAACGCCTATCCCCAAATATGATTGGAAGGTAACTGCTGACAACAGGGATATTATGGGACTGAAATGTTATCGGGCCACACTGAATGATACCATTACGGCATGGTTCTGCCCGGAAATACCCGTTAGCGATGGTCCCGATGTGTATGCTGGTCTGCCCGGTCTTATTCTGGATTTGGAGGATGAGCACTATGTCTATCGCTGCATTGCTATTGATACCAACTCCCGTTCAGAGGTGGCAGCGAAGAAACGCGGAAAGAAAGTATCAACAGAACGCTTTGAAGAACTGAGGAAACAGATGCTCGACAGGTAATGGGATTTATGAGATTCTTTCTCCTTTCTTCCACATGGCTGTGCTTAGCCGTTACTTCCAGTGTGGCAAACGGAAGGCCAGTCAAGGGCATTGTGAAAGATGCTCAGACAGGCGATTGCATCCCCTTTGCCAATGTCATGGCATACGCTCTGCCCGACAGCACACTGCTTGGTTTTGCCGTCACCGACGATGCGGGTAGGTTCTCGCTGGACGTCCCTAAGGAGGGGCGCTTGCTGCTAAAGGTTTCCTGTCTGAGTTACAAGACCGCAGAAATCGAGATACCTACAAGCCATGACAGCATACACATCACCATGCAGCCTGATGCAATGGTGCTGAAAAACGTCGTGGTGAAAGGACGCATGCCTGGCATCAAAGTGCGCGGAGATACCATAGACTATAATTTCCAGAAATATACCGATGGCTCTGAGAAAGTCCTGAAGGATATTCTGGCGAAACTCCCTGGGATGGATGTCAACGAAAAAGGTCAGGTGACTGCCAACGGTGAGGCTGTGAAAAAGATTCTCGTCAACGGTCAGGACTTCTTCGGCGACCACAGCGAGCAGATTACCAACAATCTGCCCTCTGACTATGTTGACAAGATTCAGTTGCGGAAGAATTACAGCGAGTACTCTTTTGTGGAAGGCTTCAAAACCCGTAAGGCAACGGCTCTGAATGTAGATATCGACTCGCTGCACAGGGGTAATGTCACGGGAAATGCGGAACTGTTTGGAGGCTATCGTGACAAGTACAGGGGCGCTTTAAACCTCTTCTCCTTCGGTGACAAGGTGATGTGGGGCGTCAATACCAAGTTGTTCAATACTGGCGAGGAAATGATGACGCTGGAAGACTATATCAAACTGCTGGGTGGTGTCAAGGACTATGCGCAGGCTTTCGGCGGTGCCGACAAGATTATTGACAACGGACTTTCGCCAGTATCTTACATCAGCAACAGCATCAACACCTATCGGCGGACAAATGGGGTGGCTTCTGCCAACGTGGCTTGGAATCCCAATGAACATATCAAGGTGAATGCCTATTATCTGTTTAATCTTGAACGGAGTAACGGCCTGTATGACATCAGCCGTTCTTATTGGGGCCGTAGTGCTGTTGAGACGATGCAACAGACTACTGACACGCGGCGAGGTTTTCATCATCTTGGCTTCAACATGAAGAACTCGTTGGCAGGCAATACTGCTATAGACTGGAAGTTCATGGCAACATCCATGCCACAGAAAAGCCAGAACCGCCTTGGTGGCTATTCATGGGATGAGGATGCAGATGTGTGGAACCTCAGCAACAACCTGGCTTTTGCCAAGAACTGGAACAACCGCGATCTGCTGTCAGTCAATTCGCAGCTTGTGTATAACAACACTCATAGGACTATTGATGTGGAGTCAGCCGAAGCCCTTCTGTACATGCCGGAGTGGCAGATGCAAACGGCATCCCAATGCCAGCGCACGACATTGTTAGACCATAACATGAACGCCTCCTGGATACACAGACTTTCAAAGGTATGGCAATTCAAAATGAGCACGGCATGGAACATCATCCATTCCACAATGCATGTCTCTCCATCTTTCTCCCATTCCGAGAGCCAGAGGGATGCGGAAACAACCCGACTATATGACTACGGTATCTCTATCCAGAAGAAAAAGGGGCTGTTCCATCTGGATGCCGGACTTGATGTTGCCTGTATCAATCAGGGACATTCGGCCAACAAGATTGCCGTGCTGCCCAATGCGTCTGTAGAGCTGGCCCTAAGTTCCATCAATGCCGTAACGTTGTCGTACAGCAGTAGCTATGATCGGGACGACAGCTATTTTGCACATGGAACGGTGCTGAATGACTATCGGCGGCTGACGATCTATGACGGAAGGAATGATCTGCTGCACAGGCATCATAATCTGACGTTTACCACTCATTACTTCAATATCCTTTCAGACCTTACCTGCATACTGAATGCCGGATGTTCCTTTATTGAGCATCCGTATATCTTCAGTTACGAGAACCATGGCAGTACCACGGTGGCCTCGCTGTTGCAGTCAGACCGCAACCATGTCACCCAACATGCGTACATCAACATCAAAAAAGGCTTCAAGTTTCCTGTCACTCTGGCAATAAAATCGACGCTGGTCAATAGTCTCTATCAGACGGCTTACAGCCAGCAGGTAAGTAACAACCGACATATCCAAGCGGAGGGCGAAGTATCTCTGACGAGCAAGTTCAAGGCGTCGTTGTTTAATGCCGAGGTGGGCTATCGGTTTCGCTATCAGCAGAGCAAGTTAGGCCTCTCCTCATCACTATTGGACTTGATGTCATACGAGGCATACGTCAGGCCATTCCTCGTGAAAAAAGGCCAGTGGGATGTAAGTCTGGCTCTGACGTATATTCATGACAAGTCTGGCTCGCAGCGTTTCGGCTATTTCGATTGTGGCGTTCAAGCCAGTTACACGAAAGGCTGTTGGTCGTTCTTCGTTGACGGGAAAAACCTGTTGCATACCAGACGCTTCGAGCGCATCAGCGTTGATGCCGACAATGACTACACTGAAACCACCGTAGAAAGTCGGTTGCCCGGCTATATAGTCATTGGAATGAAGAAGATGTTTTAGCTTGACGACAACATAATGAGGCGCGAAGCATATCAACCCCATATAGAAAATAAATTCTGCTTTGAAAAAAAATGGATCTTATGCATTACAGAAGCAAAAAAACACCTGAATTTCTGAACCAATGTTAAGACTTTCACCTCGGCAGACACTTTTTCGGCCTTGTCGGGGGCTTTATCGTGGGGCTTTTCGTAACTTTGCCACACGAAATAGTTCAAATAATTAGAATTCTAAGCAAAATGAAAACAATGAAACTCTGGAGAAAAGTCTTGCTACAAGCATTATTCTACTTTTGTAGCTTTATGGCAATCATCTGGCTGTTAAACATGGTATTTAGCGACGGCATCGATGATTGGAAAGGAGAAATTATCAAAGGAAGTCTGTATACAGTGACTATCATCATTTTCAATAACTGGAAGGAAATAAAAGAACATATATGGAAACTATGAAACTCTGGAGAAACATCCTCGTAATGACCGCTGTCATGCTCTCCTTCGCTTCCTGTAGCAGCGACGAACCAAGATATGCCGACCCGGAGGCACACGAAAAGGGCTTTTTCTGCTAAAGAATGTAAAAACTATCAAATAATGCGGGTGGTGGTGCAGTCTTTTTCTCTGTTGTAGGACTATATAGATAGAGACGTTATGTTTACAATGGGCTCCTCTATCTGAACAACATCATGCGTCCGCACCACAAACGGCTGTCGCAACTGATGATTTACTCAATGACAGCCTTTCAGTGTTTTGCCACAAATTTATCATATTTTTGTGGCAGATTCAATATTCAAGTTTATTGATTTTATCATTTAGCATCCGCAATTTCTCAATAAGATGCTCATAGGTCGGAGAGTCACCGTATATCATTGAGTTCTGCATCTCCTTATAGTCCTGCCTCCATTTTTCCAAAATGTCAGCAGGTGGCACGATGTTTAAAGTCTGTGGCAACAGTGTTG
>JAEEGJ010031987.1_pt1 | contig 10138 bp, 9 predicted proteins | sample 8958761 | NCBI WGS metagenome assembly JAEEGJ01 (sample SAMN16246546, study PRJNA631951) | gut metagenome | biome: gut microbiome; feature: rumen; material: RS-attached | host: Bos | place: Iran: Karaj | collected 2018-10 | reverse complement strand
CTTTGAACAGAGTTACATTGTGACCGCTGGTCAGGTATTCGCCGATGGCTTCCAGTGAGCGGTCGCCCTGGTCACGCAGTCCCTGAAAGACGAAGAATGCCTCGCGCACCTGATCATGTCCTTGTTTCAGAATGGCTTCGTTTGTTTGTGTGGTATTGCTAGTCAGAACACTGTCAATAACCACCTCGGGCAGTTCTACATCTGTTTTTTCAGAGTCGGCCATGTCTTTCATTTCACGCAGACGGGCGATGAGAGCGGCGGGATCCAGTTCCGGGGAATCCAGTTCGGTCTTTTGTGTCTTCAGGTCTTCCATCTGGGCGGCGATGCCGTCCAGTTGAGCCTGGAATTCCTGTTTTTCATTGTTCCATTGTTCTTGACGCTGGGCGAGGGCTTTTTCGCTGGAACCGCGGATGTGCCAAACGGCGGCCGCGGAGACTCCCGCGATGATCAGGCTCAGGACGATAAGGATATAAAATTTCTTCATAGGTACGGGTTATTTCTGGGGTTCTTGCTTATTGGCTTTTTCGTCAATCTCTTTAACGGCACTTTCAGTCAAGTCGTTGATGGCTTTATCAATAGCTTCGCTGGCCAGATTCTGGAAGAAGTTTTTGGATTCTTCGTCCGCGACCCATGTTCCTTTGTCGGGATCGGTGCTGGCGGTGTGCTGAAGATTGGAGCGGACCAGCCCAACGATGCGGGTCATTTTTTCGTCATCCGGGAATTGGGCTTCCACCGCGTCCAGGAAGAGCAGACGGTCGTTGGCCTTTTGGATCTGGTTGGGATCTTCGGCCCCGGAGGTACGCTGGGCAGCGCGCGGAGATGAACCAATCAGCAGAGCGGCTCCAAAACCGGGATCCAGTGAGAGCCCCATGATGCCAGTATAGCGTTCGATCGGAGAAGCTTCTTTCAACTCGGTCAGAAGCATTTCTGTGGCTTTGGGATTAGCTATGTTTTCTGTAGCTGTGGTTATCAGGGAGATGTCAGTCTTTTTATGATTTTCCTTCTGATGCAGATAGCCCTCATAGCAGTAGTCCATGACGGTTTCGGGCGGCAGGATGGACGTGGCTTCGCTGAACAGGTAGGAATCTATCCTGCCGTTTTCCTGGAGCCACTCGCGTTTTTCCAGAAGTTCAATGGCAAATTCCTCATCCCGCAGAACGGTAAAGAGTAGATAGTATATTTTATTGATTTCCAGACGGTTGGCACTGAATTTTTCTGAGTTGCCGGAGTTATTCGGTTTCAGGAAAGAGACGGCTTTTTCCAGCAGACCTGTTTTGGGAGGAGTGAGTTCTTTTTGTTTCTCGATCAATTGGTCGTACTTATCCCGTGCCGCGGTGATGCAGTAGGGACGGTATCCGTCAGAGACGCTCATGAGCGCTTTACAGAGGTTGGCCAGCTCATCCACGGTCTGGGTTGCGGGCAGCAGCTGGCTCAGCAGGTCGGCAGCCGGACGGTTCCCCATGGAGACCAGCAGCGAGGCAATCTCCTGTCTCAGTGTGCGCGAAGTGTAGAGAGGGCGCACGTCCAGATCGAAATCGTAGCCGTCAATGAGCAGGTTTTTCAGAGCCGGCAGGGCGTTGGTTCCGTTTAGCAAAAGCCCTTGCAGACAGTAGAATGCGCGGGGACTGCGTTCTTTTCTGTCCGGCAGGTCTTTCAGTTTGTACAGCTGCTGTATCAGGGTTTCGGGATCCAGCGGATCATGCTGTTCGGCGTTGATACGGTTCGCCTCGGCCAGGTATTGGGAGTTGGCCTCTTGTATCTGCCCGATCATCTGCGCGGATTCTTCCTGGAACTGTTGTTCCTGCTGATCGCGGGCGGCCTGAGCCTGTTTCTGGGTCTGTTTCACCCACATCCCGGCGGCGCAGAGCACGGCCATCATGATGATGACCCCGGCCAGAAAGGGCTTACTGGTTGATTTTGTATTTTCTTTGTTCAGATTCGGTTCATCCATAGGATATTTTCTCCCTTGCCCAATATGTCAGATTAACGGGCAAAAGTCTATCTTTGATTTTGATTTGCGGAACGATGGAGTCGTTCACATTTTACAGAACCACCCGACACATTTTTTGTGTAAGAAAAGAGGAAGAATTTTCAAACCCGGCCGGGCAGAGGGGAGGGATCCGCCATGATGGTAAGAACACAACAAGGAAAAGTTGGAAATATCTTCAAAAAGCATTTGACAAGAGAATGCCTGGGTAGTTAAGTAGTTTTGTCAGTAGGGATAACCCGAAAAAACTAAAACAAAAACTATGAAAGAACAAATAACAATGAACCCGCTCAGATCAGCGTGGAATCTAAAACATTCTGGCGCAAAGCGCACAGTGTTGAAGCTGCTTTACATCCTGCTGGGATGGTCAGTCGTTATCTTCCTGGGGATGCTGGCATGGTTTCTTTTAGATCAAAATTTTCTTTGCGACTATTGGAATGGTGTGGAGGTGATGGAGATCTCAGGTAACGGGATATCCATGATGTACATAGTGATCGCATTCATTCTGCCGTTGCTGCCCATGTATATCTTGATTTTCAGCAATCAGTTATGTCTTAATTTTCTTGAGTCTCTGGGAATATTCAATCTTTTTCTGATCGCGGAGGGCATTGCCGTGACAATAGCCTGTTCGACTTCGATAATGCTCATGTATATGTTTCCGGTATCTTTCCTGTGCACCATTACATGGACAGGGGATGCGGACTGGTTCACTCTATGGACGATCAGTTCATTTTTGCAAATACTCATCATTTATCCATTATTTATGCTCATCTATTGGGTGTGGATCCGACTTCTGAAAAGTAGGAAGTTCTGCACATACATTCCCAGGAAAATTCGGTTTTCCCTTTATTTCACGGCATTATTGAATCCCTGTTTTATTGCGGTAGGGAGCTTTTTTTTATTTGATCGTTTGAAATATTTGAATCATTCATTTGATTACCTGATCCAGATAATATCATGAAAACATATTCTAACGATTTGAAATAACACAGAAACACAAGAAATCACTATGAATTCCAAATTTTCAGAAATGATCCATAAAATAAAGGAAAGAAATTATATCAAATGGCTGTTTTGGACAATGGTTTTGGGTTACATAATAAACATGGTGAGTGGTCTTTTGTGGCTCTCCTACGAGGGACCACATGGTGATAAAGTATTTGCTTTTTGTTTTAAACAACTTGTGAACATCTCTGGAATAATGGCATATTTTGCTCATGCTCTATTGATTCTACTGTATCCTATAGCTAAGATCACAAAGAAATTCAAATTCCCGTTACCAGGGGTATATTTTCTTATTCCATTAGCATTATTGCTGATAGGTATCTGTGCTTTTATTAGCATGAATGATCCGTAATAATACGGACAGTTGAAAACAAAGAGACGAGGTTTGAACGCCTCGTCTTTTTACTTTACGATGACCTTATCCTGTTTAATCCAGGGTGGTATCTTTCTTTTCGGTATCAGCTGTTTCGCCGTTCTTTTCGGCCTGTTTGGCCATGACGGCATCCAGGATGCGTTTGCGAAGATCTTCTTTTTCAGTGACTTCTTTGATAGCGGCATCGCGTCCCTGACCGATCAGCTCGCCATTGAACTGCAGCCACGCGCCGCGTTTGGTGATGACACCCATCTGGAGACCGGCATCCAGGATGTTGCCTTCCTGATTGATACCGTGGTTGAAGATGATGTCGAACTCCGCCTCAGTGAACGGGGGAGCGACCTTGTTCTTGACGACTTTGACGCGGGTATGGTTGCCCAAGATATTGCCGGCGGAATCTTTGATGGCATCCTTGCGGCGGATGTCCATGCGGATACTGGCGTAGAATTTCAGGGCTTTGCCGCCGGGAGTGGTCTCAGGGCTGCCGAACATGATCCCGACTTTCTCACGGATCTGGTTGGTAAAGAGACACAGTGTCTTGGCTTTGTTCAGGATGGCGGTGAGTTTGCGCAGAGCCTGACTCATCAGGCGCGCCTGCATACCCATGGTGGCCATTCCCATTTCGCCTTCCAGTTCGCTGCGGGGCACCAGCGCGGCCACCGAGTCTATCACCACCACGTCCAGGGCGTTGGAGCGGACCAGCGTTTCGCAGATGGTCAGGGCTTCTTCACCGCTGTCGGGCTGGGAGACCAGCAGTTCATCCAGATTGACACCCAGTTTGCGGGCATAGTTGGGATCCAGCGCGTGCTCCGCGTCAATGAAAGCGGCCGTACCGCCCATTTTCTGGGCATTGGCGATGATATGGAGCATGAGCGTGGTCTTGCCGGAAGATTCCGGGCCATAGATCTCGACGACACGGCCGCGGGGAAGACCGCCTACGCCCAGAGCCAGATCCAGTGTAAGGGCTCCGGTGGGGATGACTTCCAGCTTTTGCGCGGCGGATTTATCACCCAGACGCATGATGCTGCCTTCGCCGTAATGTTTTTTGATAGAGGAAATAGCGGCTTCCAGTTCCTTCTTGCGGGAGGCTTGGAGGGCGGCCATTTCGTTTTTAGAATCGTTGTTTTTTTCTGCTCTTGCTGCCATAAAATTTCAGTCTTTCGACGAACCGGGAGCTATTTTGAAAATTCCGCGGCCATCCGTCAAAACAATTATCATGTACAAAATAAAGTTTGTTATTCCGAGAAAAGATATTCCAGATCGGCTCCCGTGAGATTCTTTGTAAATCCTTGTTCACCTAAGACATCAGAAATAGTCTTGGATTTCTTCTGCTGGAGTTCCCAAATCTTTTCCTCCACAGTGCCCGGCGAGATCAGACGGTATGCGTTGACGGTGCAGGTCTGACCGATACGGTGAGTGCGGTCAATGGCCTGAGCTTCCACGGCAGGGTTCCACCACGGATCGTAAAGCACGACGTAAGAGGCGGCTGTGAGGTTCAGACCGGTGCCGGCGGCTCTCAGACTGAGCAGGAACACGCACGGCTCGGGATCTTCCTGAAATTCGCGGACGACCTCCTGACGGTTCTTGGTGGCGCCGGTGAGCATGTGGGTTTTGATGCCGCGCTGGGCGCATTCGCGCTGCAGAATCTTGAGCATTTCCACAAACTGACTGAAAACCAGTACTTTCTGACCTTCTGCCTGGAGAGATTCCAGAATATCGAAAAGAGTTTCTGTCTTGCCCGAAATGGAGTTGTTGCCGACCAGGGAAGGATGACAGCAGATCTGGCGCAGACGCGTGAGCGCGGCCAGAACGTGTATCTTGGATTTGGCCAATCCTTTCTCCTGTACGGTCTTCATGATGATATCGCGGGAGCGGCGCAGTTCCGCCAGATAGAGCTTGCGCTGTTCATCGGTCAGCTCGCAGTCGCGGCGTTCGTCAATACGTTCAGGCAGATCCTTGGCGACCTCGGTTTTCAGACGGCGCAGCAGGATGGGACGCAGACGCGCGGAAAGCTTTTTGCGTGCAAAAGATTGCACTTCCGGTGAGTCATCACGCGGAGTGTAAGTTTCGGAAAAGTGGTGCTGATTGCCCAGATAGCCGGGCTGCACAAAATCAGTAATGGACCAGAGATCGAGCAGACGGTTTTCCAAGGGTGTGCCTGTGAGGGCGATACGATAGCTGGAATGGAGTTTTTTGACCGCCTGGGTGACCTGAGCCGTAGGGTTCTTGATGTATTGAGCCTCATCCAGGACGATGGCATTGAACTTAAAAGAAAGAAGATTTTCCAACTCCCTGCGCAGCAGACTGTAGTTGATGATGACCAGGTCGTAGTGAGGGATCTCCTTTTTCAAATGATGCCGGGCTTCGCCGCAGCTTTCCACGACCAGGACGGACAGATCCGGCGTGAAACGAATGGCTTCACGCTCCCAGTTGTGCAGGACTGAAGCCGGACAGACGACCAGCGAAGGAGTATGAGCCTTTTTGGATCCGGGATGTGTATTCTTCAGCCAGAGGATCCAAGTCAGAGTCTGGAGCGTTTTGCCCAGTCCCATATCATCAGCCAGGATGCCGCCGATACCCATTTCCGCCAGAAAACAAAGGAAATTGAAACCGTCATACTGGTAGGAACGCAGCTGCGCGTGGATATTATCGGGCAGAGCTTGTTTGGGAATGCCGTCAAAGGCGGCGACACGCTCACGCAGTTTGGCGACACCTTCGCCGGAAAGAGTGGAAAGCGTTTCCTCATTGAGGTGTACGGCGTTCATCATGTCCACCTTTTGCGCGATGGGTGTCAGTTCATCAATGCCCAGAGTGGACATCGTTTCCTGAGCGCGGTGAACGGAATCCATATCCAGTTCGACCCAGCCGGAGTCGGGGAGCTTGACAAAGCGGTTGCTGGCTGTGGCCAGCTGCTGAAGGTCGGCTTTGGTCAGCTTCATGCCTTCGATTTCCCATTCAGTGGAAACGGACAGCCAGTCAATGCCGCTGCCGCTGACGACCAGAGTGGGACGCAAGCGTTTAGGATTCAGGAATAAATTCTGGAATCCGGAATTACCCAGGTATTCGGCTTCCTCCGGGCGTTCATTCCAGTGCCGGGACAGGTTGTTGAAAAATTCTTCTGTAGCATCGCTGATCCACAGACCATGTTCCGGTGTGAACCAGTCAAATTTTCTGAGCCAATTGACGGCCTTTTCCAGCCGGGGATCATCCAGGTACTCCAGCCTCGAGTTTTTATTAGCGGGCTGTTTGCCCTTGAGTTTGAGATCGGGACTCCAGTCCGTGCCGTTCCAGATCCAGATGCTGCCGTTGTTTTCGCTGGTTGCCCGAAGACGCACCTGGATGGTGTTGTCGTGCAGTTCCATGATGAAACGGGGTTTCGCATGATGGACCATGCAGATGTCCTCCCAGGGTATTTCACTTTTATAGTGCTTCTTGCACAGATTTTGGATGAATTGAGAGGAAAAACATTTTAAAGGAAGAGTAGGAGTCAGAAAATGACGGCCGAGAGATTGGGATTGGGAGGAGCAGGCAAGCAGATAGAATTCATTGTTTATCAGCACAAAACGCGGAGCACCCATAAAAAGTTTGACGTTTTTCAGCTCCGCGGTGGTGCCATCCGGAAGTAAAAGATAGCGATAGAGTTTCAGGGTGTTTTTCTCCTTTTTCACACAGGCTTCCAGAGTGACCACCTTGTTGTGAAAATAAAGGGGATTCCCGGTGGAAGCGGATTTGAGGAGGCCGCTCGTGCCCCATTCGATGAGCCAGTAGTGGAGATCACGGGCATTGAGTGTGATCTGGGATACGGAGTCTTTCTCATCCTGCAGTTCGTTCAGTACCCACTCCAGCAGCAGCCAGTTATTCACGGGGAAAAGTTCCCGTTCATGAGCGGCGCGGCTGAGCGTATCCCTTAATCTGTCGAGGCTGCGGCAGCGGGTGCCCAGCCGGGGACGGGTGACCTGAAAGCGGACGTTCATTGTGTATTCATTCAGTTCCTCATCATTGCAGACAGGGTCGAAAAGGAGGTAGAAACTAGACGTAGGGGCATCCAGATGAGGTCGTTCCGGAGTGAACATCCATTCCTCGACGTCCCTTGCCAGCATGGTTTCGTTTTCTTCTTTGACCAGTGCGGCAAGACGTTCGTAATCAGCGTATTGTTCTAGTTCCGGGGGAAGGGGACGGCCGCTGCGGAGGAATTGGAGCGCCAATTCCTGGAGCCGTTCATTGCCGATAGTTGACTGGATCTTCATCCACCACTCATCATTGGAAAATTCTTTGAGGGTCAGATTGATCTGTTTGAAATAGTCATCCAGATAGAGCCATGTTTTCTGTGCATGATCACTGAGGGCGATCATGTCGAGCAGGGCTGCGCGGCGTTAGATGTCTTCTTTGGAGTCTGCGATCACACGGCGGATATCTGCCATAGCTCCATAGGTTTGACTGAAGGCCTGATGATCCGCATCGTACTTTGTTTTACCGGGTTTTCCGGTCGTGCTGCGATTATTGATTCTACTGCGTTTCACTTTCAACAACGGCATTAAAAAATGCCTTACCGTCCTTTAGTATAGCGAATTTTTGGGGGTAAAACCTAATAAAAAAAATTTTTTTGTTTTATCCCGGAATGGAAAGATGGAATAACTTATTTGAAAGGAATAAGTTATATTTATAAAAAATAATGAAGAATTTTTTTAGAAAACGGAGCCGCCTGGCAGAGAAGATCGTTTCCAGCTTTTGCGGGAATAATATTTTGTCTTCTCTCTGACGTTTTGCACGTATTTTTTGGTGGTAGGATATGTGATCTGTTCCATGAATTTGGTGCTGTTGGTGGAAGCGGAACCAATGCACCATTCCAGAACTTTGCGGCGGCCGGCATTGTAATCGCACAAAGCGTAGGGCAGGGGATCATCAGTATTGGAGTAGCGTTTCAGCATTTTTTTCAGATACCAGGCACCGATAAAGATATTGGTTTGAGGATCGAATAAGTGGTTGTCCGGGAAGGACGCGATCTTGTTGTCGGTACGCCATTCCTGCGCGGTAAGGGGGCGTATCTGCATCAGCCCGATCTCGCCTACGGTGCCGACAGCGTCCGGTTTGAAACGGCTTTCCTGCCAGATGACGGCTTTGACCAAGGCAGGATCTATGTCATATTGACGGGCGGCGTTGAGGATCTGGGGATCGAAGCGGGATTCTGTTCCCCGGTTCCACAAAATGATGCCGATGATGAGATCGATGACCAGAAGCAATCCGATGAAATAAAGCAGCTTCTGTTTTTGTGTGAGGTTTTTGCGGTGTTTGCGTCTCATTTGGGTGATGGAGAAAAATAAATCCCGGTGAGGAACCTCTCCGGGATTTATCGAAAAATTGAAACCGCTAGAAGTTACTCTGCTTTGGGTTCGCGGGCCTCATGGCACTGGACGCAGAGTTTTTCTTTTGTATCAAGCAGACGCTTGTTGATCACGGAAGCATGGGGATCATGGCATTTGTTGCACTCCTTGAGAGCTTCCATATCATGCTTGTGATTAGAGAGATCTTTGTGGCAGTGCTTGCAGTTTTCCGTGCCGGCAAAGCCAAAGATCTTCTTGCCGTCCTGTTCAGTCACCTTGTGGCATTCTTCGCATTTGAATTGAAGAGTGGTGCCCTTGGCTTTGAAGGGGCTGTGGTGGCTGTAGGCTTCGGTCACTGTCTTGTCCTTGGAGGAGACTTTCTTGAACTTATAGTCCACTCCGTCAATGGTCAAGACTCTGTCACCGGCAGGAAGCATCGGGATCTTCGCGATAAAAACATTTTTATCCTGAAGATCTTTGATGGATTTACCTTCTTTGAAACCATAAAAATGGGTTTCATAGTCCTTCCAGCTGTCATCAAACTGAGCGATATCCACAGTCAAATTTTTGACTTCCTTACCGTCCAGAGTGATGGCTGGTGCCGGAGCTTTTCTATCAATCACCCCAACGATAACGAGGGGTTGATCCTTAATATTGCCATCCCTTACAGAGGGATAGATCAATTCGTGTTTGGCAGCTTTTTCGCCGTCGGCCTGCGTATTGGTGGTGTAGCAGAACAGAGCGGGAATAGCCACTGCGGCAGCGACGACCGCCACCGAAATTCCCCAGTTATTAAAAATACGTCTCATAATGACAGAGGAAATAGTACGATTTCAGCCAAATAAAAGCAACCTAAATATGCAATGTTTTGTAAAAAAAGAGAAAAAAATTCTGACTGAGGTTTGGAAAAAGGGGACAAATGAGAGAAAAACTCAGAAAATTAAAAAAAAATTAAGAATAACATTGACTCGAAACGTCTGCTGGTTTATTCTGCGGGGACTGACACGCGAGTGTGCTCAGGGACATAGCGAGAGAGGATAGTGCCGAGGTGGTTCTCGACACTGTATTTTTTCGCTCAGAACACGCTGATGGAGCTTGTGACAAGAACATCCGGTGTTACTACTATTCGGTTGAGAATGTTGCTTCTGTCGTTGTCCTTGGTTCTCTGAGTCTATCTGTTGTCTTTTGATCGAGCCCACATAGCTCAGTCGGTAGAGCACATCCTTGGTAAGGATGAGGTCACCAGTTCAAGCCTGGTTGTGGGCTCCATTCATCAAGACAAGGATTCAGAGGGGGCAACGGAGCGTTAAGTTTTAATTAAAAATAGCAAGATACAGGAATTGCAATGGGAAAAGAGTCGTTTCAACGTACTAAACCCCACGTGAATGTGGGTACCATCGGCCATGTGGATCATGGCAAGTCAACCTTGACGGCAGCCATCGTCATGGAGCA
>JAEEGJ010031983.1_pt1 | contig 10139 bp, 7 predicted proteins | sample 8958761 | NCBI WGS metagenome assembly JAEEGJ01 (sample SAMN16246546, study PRJNA631951) | gut metagenome | biome: gut microbiome; feature: rumen; material: RS-attached | host: Bos | place: Iran: Karaj | collected 2018-10 | reverse complement strand
GGTTATTTTGGTGCCCGTAAGAATGTTTGGACTGTTGCTAAAAACACCTGGGAGAAGGGTCTTACCTACGCTTTCCGCGATCGTCGCACCAAGAAGCGTAACTTCCGTGCTTTGTGGATTCAGCGTATCAATGCTGCTGCTCGTATGGAGGGTTTGAGCTATTCACAGTTAATGGGTCTTCTGCACAAGGCTGGTATCGAGATTAACCGTAAGGTGCTCGCTGACCTCGCAGTAAACCATCCTGAGGCTTTCAAGGCTATCGTTTCTAAGGTTAAGTAATTTCAGTCCTCTCTGAGATTTACAAAAAAGTAGCGTGCTTCTCTTTAATAGGGAGGCACGCTTCATTTTATATAAAACCGCACTGGTGATGTGATGAAACTCCGAAAGAACAAGTTTTGAGTGCTCGCAGCTTTTGTAATCCACCGACTCTAAGGTTACCCGTTATGGGCGTGGCCCGCCATCAGCATGCGAAGCGTTCTCGGTTTCATAAATATTACTGATGAGTATCCCGATCAAACCAGTGCGGTATTTAGTCTCATCTTCTATTGGCAAAGATAGTTCCATTTTATCATTTAAGCAAGTGTTCGCGTTATTTTTTTTAAAAATACCTTGTTTTTTTTCATTTTTTCCATATTTTTGTACAAAACAAATGAATAATAGTGTATGAAATTTCACTTTTCAATAGAGTATCATACTGTATGGGGGCAGCAGATTGGTGTTATTATTTCCCGTTACCTGACTGGTGGCAAATGTGTTACAGAAAATTTTCTTCTTGACACTCAGGACGGATTGTTTTGGAAAGGAGAGGTTTTTTATAATAACCATGACACACAAACCTTTTCATACCAATACGTTTTATACGAGAATGGCGTACTCATGCGTCATGAGTGGAACCTTGTTCCCCGTATGTTTAATGCTGCTCCCAACCATGTTTTTATCTTCTCTGATTCTTGGCGTGATGTACCTCTGTGTAATCACATGTATAGTTCTGCCTATACACATTGTATATCTGATGTGTCCCCCAATCCACCATATTTTGCTTATTACGATCGTACATTTGTTTTTCGTGTTCAAGCGCCACAGTTACAAGCTGGTCAAGTGTTGGCTTTGATGGGCAGTATTCCTCAGTTGGGTGCTTGGGATCCACGTTTCTCGTTACGTATGACCCGTGCGGGTATAAATGAATGGGTGCTTGCTATCAGTGCCGAAGGAATTGTTACTCCTTTCCAGTATAAGTATGTAATTCTTGATGAGGAGACGAGTGGCCTTATTGCGTGGGAAGAAGGTGAAAACCGCAGTACTCCAAGCTTTTCTGTCGAACCAAACAGAATAATTGTTTTAACTGATAATTTTATACATTTTGCTGAAGGCAGATGGCGTACAACAGGTTTGGTTATACCTGTCTTTTCTTTGCGTAGTGAACATAGTCAGGGCGTTGGCGATTTTGGCGATCTTTGCAGTATGGTTGATTGGGTAGAGCAGTCAGGAATGCATATTTTACAACTTTTGCCCATCTATGACACTACCCAAACACATACTGATGCTGACAGCTACCCTTATAATAGCATCAGCATCTATGCGTTGCATCCCATGTATTTAGATATCAGACAACTACCGCCTATAGATGATGAGACTTTTATGCAGGAGTATGAGAAGGAAAGAGCAGTACTAAATGCGTCAGTACAGTTGCAATATACAAAGGTAAATAAGCTTAAGCAACGGTATCTTAAAAGGCTTTATAAGCAACAGGTTGTTTCTTTGGCAAACGATAAGGAATATGTCTCCTTCTGCCAGAAGAATAATGACTGGCTTCTTCCCTACACCGCTTTCTGTTTGTTACGCGATGAGAATGGGACTTGTGACTTTAATCTGTGGCATGAGTATAGTGTATATGACGAACGTCAAATCTTGTTATTTGCCAAGAGCCATCAGTCTGAACTTGGTTATTATTCCTTTGTTCAGTATCATCTTCACCGGCAATTGTCTGCAGCTACGGAATATGCGCATAAACATAAGGTTATCTTCAAAGGTGATATTCCCATCGGAATTAGCCGTTATAGTGTTGAGGCTTGGTCTGAACCTTATTATTTCAACATGAACTGTCAGGCGGGTGCTCCTCCAGATGATTTCAGTGTGACTGGTCAGAACTGGGGTTTCCCAACATATAATTGGGAACGAATGGCTCAGGACGGATATCGTTGGTGGGTTCGGCGACTTCAGAAGATGGCAGATTATTTCGATGCTTATCGTATTGACCATGTGTTGGGTTTCTTCCGTATATGGCAAATACCCCTCCATAGTGTGCAAGGTCTTATTGGCTATTTCTCTCCCTCCCTTCCCTTAAGTGTGGACGAGATAGAGCGTTACGGTCTCCGTTACCGTTACGATTTCTTTACTCGTCCTTATATTACAGATAATGTACTGACTCAGATATTCGGTTCCGAAGCTGAGAAGGTCGTAAAGCAATTTCTCATTGACTGTTGCGATGGAACTTATGATCTCAAGGAGGAATTCTCTACTCAGCGTAAGGTAAAGGCTTACTTTGATGGTTCAAGAAAGAAAAATGCTGCATTTCTTCGCGATGGGTTGTATAAACTTATTAATAATGTGCTCTTTATTGCCGATGCTGTGAACCCGGAATTGCTTCATCCTCGTATTGCTGTTCCGGCAGATAGCGTATTTCAGTCTCTCTCGTCGGATGAGCAACTGTCATTTCTTAAATTATACGAAGATTATTTCTACCACAGGCATAACGACTTTTGGTACGCTCATGCCATGAAGAAGCTTCCCATCCTTATACAGTGTACCCGAATGCTGGTATGTGCCGAGGATTTAGGAATGGTTCCTGCTTGTGTTGCGCCCGTTTTGGATAGACTGAAGATTCTCTCACTCGAAATACAAACTATGCCTAAGACATTAGGTCAAACATTTGCCCGACTGCAAGATAACCCATATCGCAGTGTAGCAACCATCTCCACGCATGATATGCCCACTTTGCGTGGTTGGTGGCAGGAAGATTATCAGCGCACTCAGCGTTATTATAATCAGGTGCTTCAACATCAAGGGTTTGCTCCGAAGCAAATTTCGGGTGAATTATGTAAGGAGGTCGTTTCGCGCCATCTGGCCTCTCCATCTATGCTTTGTATTATCAGTTTGCAGGATTGGCTTTCTATAGATGAGTCTGTACGTTTTTCTGATATAGAAGCTGAGCGCATAAACGTACCTGCTAATCCCAAGAACTATTGGGGGTATAGGATGCATCTTAACATAGAAGAACTCAAAGCCAATAAAGGACTTATTTCAACCATACGTCAGATGATTGATCAAAGCGGACGCTCTTAATGTATGTTCCTCGCATTAAGGGCTCGAATGTAGTTTTGCGCGTTCTTCTTATGTTCGTTAAAAGTTACTGCATATTCATGTGTGCCGGAGAAATCTGCTTTGGCACACATATATAAATAGTTATGTTCCTTGTGGTTCAGCACAGCATCTAACCCTTTTATGCTGGCTATGCGGATGGGACCTGGAGGCAGTCCTATATTAAGATAGGTATTATAGGGACTATCCTTCTTCAGGTGTTCGCCTAATATGCGTCTCAGCGAAAAATCACCTACGGCAAATTTCACAGTTGGGTCGGCTTGTAACAACATACCTTTGTGAAGACGGTTTAGGTATAGACCAGCAATGATAGGCTTCTCTGCGTCGTTGGCTGTTTCTTCGTCCACTATGCTGGCCAATGTGTATATCTCCTCATGGGTTAGGTTCAGTGCTTTGGCTTTCTGTTCCCGTTCCGTGTTCCAAAAGACTTCGTTTTCTTTCTGCATTCGCTTCATCAGATTCTTTAAGGAGATGTCCCAGTACACTTCGTAAGTATTGGGTATAAACAGAGCGGGTATGGTTCTGGTATTGTAACCCAACTTGTTGCAGAAATCCTCGTTTGTGAGGGCATTGATTATTGTTAGGCTATCCAACATCAGTTTCTTGGATATAACTCCTGCCAAACGGCTCATTGTTCGGGTCGGGGGAATGGTAAGTTGGATAGGATCCTGTTGTCCGTTTCTCAATTTACGATATAGAGTCAAGATGCCCATGTTGGGCTCAATAACATATCTTCCTGTTCTCACTTGCTCGTATGGCCTAACCAAGTTGATTACATTTCCTCTCCATCCTAATCTTGCCTTGTAAAATACGCTGTCCGTTGTATCATCTTTCTCAATGTATATAACTGTTTCTTTGGAACATTTACCTGACTTGCCCAAAAACAGGTAGCTAACGGCAATAATACTGGCACAGATAATAACGCAAAAGCCTATTATTGTGTATTTTATTCTTTTATTCATGTTTATAACTCAGAAATACGGATGCAAAAGTATATAATTATATGTACTTTACAGAAAAAAGGTTTGTATAATTTCCCTAATTTGAAAAAAAGAGTTACCTTTGCATTCGGTTTCGCCGATATGGCTCAGTTGGTAGAGCAACGCATTCGTAATGCGTGGGTCAGGGGTTCGAGTCCCCTTATCGGCTCTTACAAGTTATGGTGTTTTTAACTTGTGACAATTCTACTAGATCGTATTTATCGGGATCGGTTAAGAATACCAACAATAATCAGCATATAGCCTGATAGACAAAGGAGAGGAGCAATAACGATTCTACGTACAGAGAAAATATCGGGATTGAAAGCCTTTTCAGTACTTCCAGGTCCTGACATCAGAACATAACCTACTAGTATTAAAATGCAGGCAATCATCAGGATGATCCTGCTAGTTGGTTTCTTTTTTAATAAGGTTTTCATATTGGCATTTGTATTTGTTTATAATTTCTTTTCGGTCAAATTGGTCTGCAAGAGAGTATGTTAACAACATCGTTTGCATCCATTCATAACGAGAGTGTAACGAGCCTTCAATCCTATGCCGGTTAATAGTCTCAATCCATGTTAGCCACTCAATGGAACGTTGTAGCAGATTGTTTACAATTTCATCTGCTTCTACGGTATGACTTGTCAGATAATAACAGCGGGCCATAGAAAGAGCATACTCGGTATAGGGTACATTCACATTCGGTAACTCCTTTTGCCATTTCCGGCAGACTTCTAATGCCCGTTTGACATCTGCTTGCTGAAGAAGAGAATCGATGAGCACACTCATAATCAGTTGATGGGTATTGGCCAGTCGCTTTGTGTCTTCATCCACATAAACACCCTTATGGTTGAGTCCGCCGTATCGGAAACGGTGCATTATGTTTTCATAAAGCCTTTCCACATCAACCTGCTTTCCTGTTGCTGTCGGACTGATACGATATGCAAGACCTTCTAAGACCAAGTGGTCTCGTAGGAAGGGAAGCACACTTGGGCCAACACTGATGGACAGGTATACAGGCCGTTTCCAGTCTGCTTGCATGAGCATCTCCAGCACCATCAGCTCACTCTTGTACAAACCTTTCTTGTCTTTCAGCGAGACAACCATATCGCCTATTTCTATGCTGTCAATGTTGATGGGTACATACTCCATCTTACCCTCCTGATAATCTTTGTGCTGCCAACTGATGGGTAGGGCAGGGGATTGGTAAGCAGGACGTTTCATCTGGTCTATGTACCAGTCTGTCTGCAAGTATTCCATGTTGCAGGTACGTGTATCGGTACGGAATCCCTCCACCTCATGGTTATACCACAGGGGGAATGTGTCGTTATCGCCGTTTGAGAGAATGATGGGATTGCCCTCATGTTGTGTACTCTCCATATAGTTAGCGCCAAAATCCCGACAAGTATAACGGCCAGATCTGTCGTGATCGTCCCATGTCTGTGAAGCCATTTGGATAGGGATTGCCAGTCCGACGAGTCCGATAAAAACAGACAAAACTATTTTATATTTTCCGCCCTTCACTCTTAACTCTTCGCTTAATGCTCCTACCCCCATCCCAATCCAGATGGCAAAGGCATAGAAAGAACCTGCATAGGCATAGTCGCGTTCACGCGGCTGCATTGGCGTCTGGTTCAGGTAAACAACAATGGCCAAACCTGTCATTACAAACAATAGCAGCACCATCAGGAACTGACGCTTGCCCTCGTTACCCCTGTTGTATTGCCAAAACAAGCCAATTAGACCCAGCAAAAGCGGCAAACCATAGAAAACATTACGGCCCTTATTCTCCTTCAGATCAGACGGAAGTTTAGAGGTATCACAACCTAACAGGAAATCGTCTATCCAAGAGATTCCAGTTATCCAGTTTCCATGTTCTACCTCACCATTCCCCTGGATATTGTTCTGCCTGCCAACAAAGTTCCATAGGAAGTAACGCCAGTACATAAAGTTTACCTGATAAGAGAGGAAGAAGCGCAGGTTCTCCAATGTGGTTGGCAAGTTCCCTTTTTTCTTAACACCGCCCATCCATTGCTCGTATGCCTTATTGTGCCGACTGGAATGCATGCGAGGGAATAGCATATTATCCTTATAGATATAATTAATGTTGTGACGGATAACCTCGTATTTTTCCCTGGTAGAATCTGCAGAAGGGCGGTATATGGCTTTCCCCTCTTTCTGTTTTGGCACCAGATAATCGCCTTTCTGCTCATATTCAAGTTCGCTGCAATAGGCAGGTCCATAGAGAAGAGGTGTCTCTCCGTACTGTTCACGATTCAGATAACTGCCTAACGAGAAAATATTGCCGGGTGCATTCTCACACATCGGTGTGTTGGCATTTGCACGAATAAAGATAACGCCATAGCTGCTGTAGCCTGCCAAGATCATCAGAACACAAGCTAATGAAAGTTTCGCCAATCTGCGCTTCACCTTATAATATAAATAAACGAGTCCACATGTCAGTACAGTTATATAACAGATGAGTCCTGTGTTGTAAGGGCAGTGCAACACATTGGTAAACAGCAGTTCTGCCCATCCGCCAATCTTTACCACACCGGGTATCAGACCGTATAGGATAATTGCCACCAGCAAAGCACCAGCCGCCAGTGTCTTTAACATACCCAGCCTTGTAATACGTTTTGACTTGCGGAAATAAACCACATACGACATGGCAGGCAGGCAAAGCAGACAAAGCAGGTGCACACCAATGGAAAGCCCCGTAATATAAGCAATGAGGATAATCCACCTATCGCTGCCAGGTTTATCAGCCTCGTCCTCCCATTTCAGAATCAGCCAGAACATAAGCGCGGTAAGGAAACTGGAGAAGGCATAGACCTCCGCCTCAACTGCCGAGAACCAGAACGTATCGCTAAACGTATAGGACAAGGCTCCCACCACGCCGCAAGCTTCGATGGTAATCACTTTAGAAAGACTTAAATTCTGAAATGATGTGCAGATTATTTTTCTTGCAAAATGTGTAATCGTAAGATAAAGGAAGAAAATGCATCCTGCGCTTAAGAATGCCGAGAGCAGGTTCACCATCAACGCCACCTGTGACGGATCTTTGGCGAACTGAGCAAAAAGATTGGCTACCAGCATAAAGACCGGTGCCCCAGGCGGGTGACCGATCTCTAATTTGTAGCCGCACGCAATAAACTCGGGACAATCCCATAGGCTAGCCGTGGGCTCAACGGTCAGTCCATAGACAACAGCGGCAATGGCAAACATCAGCCATGCCATCCAAGTGTTAATTTTCTGAAATGTTTTTTGTTGCATCATGCTTTGCGTTTAAAATCACGACGCAAAGCTATGAACAAAATCTTTTATGTGAAGAAAATACTGTCTGACATTTGTCTGACATTTGTCCGACAAAAACCTATCTAATTGATTCTCAACTTATATGCTTTTCCCCTGTCGGATTCGATTTTCAGGTTAGAATGTTGTTCTATTACAGGTTTTAACCTACGGATAAGGGTATAGAGCGTGTCATTTGCATCTGGTTTCTTCGGCCATAGAGCATCGCAAATCTCATTCTTGGTCAGTGAGTATGATGGTGACCGGAAAAACATTCCCATGAGCTGATGTTGCATAGGAGTCAGGTTGACTGTCTGTCCGTCTGCAGTATAGAATCGGTCTTCTTCTTCAGAATAAGTAAGACCTCCAAATCCTTCCTTTTTTATACTTAATAATTGTGTATCAGTTTTATCCCGATTGCGTTTATACCACATAAATAGTGCCCAGATAAAAGACATAGTCCATAATAACATGGCTGGTCTTTGGTCTGATAGTCTGAAAATCGTTGCCTCAGAACAGTGTGCATATGCCTTGAAATGTTTGCCGCGTGTATTTACTGCCAGAGTAGCTTTACCTCTCAGGTCGGCAATCTTCAGATGACTATTGAATATATGTATAGTATCCTGACAGATTACATCGCTCTGCTGCTCTTGCATGGTAAGTGTAAGGGCGCGGGTCATATCCTCATTCACACGTCTGCTCATACAACTGTAGCAACCAAAACTTGTCAGGCTGGATGCAATGATTAGCGTAAAGAGCACTATAGCGGCATACTGTTGTTGTCTCATAATATCTACTTTTGTTTGGCAAAGTTAAGAATTACTGCTGGAATTTGGGCAAATTCGCTGAAACATTTAATTTATTTTGTATTTTTGCGATGTATTTTTGATTTAAATATACATTGGTTTTCTTAATGACAATAAAGTAACAGTAGTTTTTGCCACTTTACTTTATATTAAAATAGTTAAAGAAAAATAAAGAAATAATGGAAATACCAAAAAATGGGTATAATATTTTGCGGGTATAACTATTTTTGCTTACATTTGCAAAGAAACAAGTGTTTAACCATATAAAATTAATCAAATTATGGCAAAATGGATATGCCCTGTATGCGGTTATGTTCACGAAGGTGATACCGCTCCCGAGAGATGCCCCCAGTGTAAAGTTCCTGGAGATAAGTTTAAGAAAGTTGAAGAAGGCACAGCCCTTCAGTTCGTAACAGAGCACGAGTTAGGAATTGCAGATGCTATTCCAGCTGGTGCAGAAGGCGATTTCGTACGTCAGGGGTTGAAAGACCACTTCATGGGCGAGTGTACCGAAGTCGGTATGTATCTGGCCATGAGCCGTCAGGCCGACCGTGAGGGCTATCCTGAAATAGCAGAGGCTTTCAAGCGTTATGCTTACGAAGAAGCCGATCATGCTTCACGCTTTGCAGAAATGTTAGGCGAGGTTGTCTGGGATACCAAGACAAATGTGGAGAAACGTATGATGGCTGAGGAAGGTGCCTGCAAGGGTAAGATGGAGATTGCCAAGGTAGCCAAGCAGCTGAATTTGGATGCAATCCACGATTCTGTTCATGAAATGGCTAAGGACGAGGCTCGCCATGGTGCTGGTTTCCAAGGTCTGTTTAACCGCTATTTCAAGAAATAAGTTGAGAGTTGATACTTTAGGACTTAGAGTCTTTTAAATGATAAATCCATCTCTTATCGGGGATGGATTTACCATTTAACATAGCCATGTTTTTCCTTATACCATATCTGCCATACGTTCACAAGATTCTGCCATAAAACATAAGCTCCAGGTGCTATGGCTGCTAAAGGGTTCAGGAAGGTTAGGGTAAGCCAGATGCCTACGATGGTATTTTTCTGTCCTAAGGCCTGACCGGCACTAATGCTGTCGTTCCAGAAACTTCCTACCCATTTTCCTAAGCTGAACTGAATAAGACATACCAGTAAAGGAGCAGTAAGCAAAGGCCACATCACCCAACCGCTGATGCTGCTCTGGTGGATATTATGCAGGGTAATTCCCGTTACAATACTCAGATTAAAACACCAAATATAAAAGCCTATATCCTTGTGTTTGTTAAGTTGGCAAACAAAATTGGGTATATAACGTCGAGAGAGCAATGCTAGAAACAATGGAACCACCAAGACCATTGTTACTTTGCGCAGAATCATCAACATGGCAGATAGGAAGGTGATGTCGGCACCTCGTTCAACAATTGGGAAAAAGAGCGGAATAATAATCATTGTTACCATATTGGCTATAATGGTGAACATGGTCAACGACCCAATGCTGCCGCCTAATTTCTCCGTTACTACCACAACAGCTGCTGCCGTAGGACAGATTATACAGATAAAAATACCTTCAAGGACAAGCTTCACATCTGCATAGTTGCTAAAAAGATAAATTAACAAAACCATAAAGGCCGCCAAGGATGTGCGTATCAACTGAATGACGAAATGCCAGGTACGGGGTTTCATCTCG
>JAEEGJ010031982.1_pt1 | contig 10139 bp, 9 predicted proteins | sample 8958761 | NCBI WGS metagenome assembly JAEEGJ01 (sample SAMN16246546, study PRJNA631951) | gut metagenome | biome: gut microbiome; feature: rumen; material: RS-attached | host: Bos | place: Iran: Karaj | collected 2018-10 | reverse complement strand
TGACTTCATTGGCGAAAGCTTCGCCACCAGGACACGCAACAATCGCTAGACTTGTTGGTTCTGTATAAGGCATATTGAACCTCTTTATATAGTGGGATAATTAGAATATATCAGATTGTCAGATTTTTAGGAAGTAGGTATAGGGGGGCGGAGCCCCGCCCCTCGCTCCCAAGCAAGTCGCTTCGCTTTGTTGCTTGTCCGCTACCCCACCCAGCGGGGACACCCCGCAACGCCCCTCTTACAAGAGGTCATCATCGAGGTTGCCGGTGAACTTAGAATGTCCCTCTCCCTCAGTAGCAAGACTGTCAGGATCTTCCAGTTCATCAACAGGAATCAGTTCATCATAATTTCTGTCACGTACGGCAATGAGTTTTGAATACTCATCCGGCTGAGAATAAGTAGCAATATCCTTTTCTACAGCCTCAATAACGGCATTCATAAACCTGTCATACTTTTCAAAAATAAAGTCTCGGATATAAGTTTTAGTTTCTTCCGGATTTTCATTTGTCAGCATAAGAACAGACATGGCAGTTCCATCCGGATTCGGCTGTGTATTAAAAACAATGCAGGAACAAACCATAGATTTTCTACCCACAGAAATACAAAGATTTCTGATCAGGGTATTCTTCTGGAAAAGATTCATGATTTCCTGCTTATATGTAATGGCAAAGCCCACACTCGAAATATCTTTTACATTAATAGTATAAAGCTTTCCCTGAGAAGTCATGTAACCGCTTACGTCCCCGGCGCCTCTTGTATCAAAACGCAGGTATTTACGGCGGCCTTTTGCACCATTCAAATCAAGAATCTTCATGAAATTAGTAAGGAACTTTTCTGTTTTTTCAAACTAATTAAAACCGCCCGGAAGCTTTATGTTCATAATAAACTTATCTTTGTCTTCCCAGGTAGCGGAATCTGAAATTATTCCAAGATAAATACCGCTTATAGACGCAGTAAACTGAAAGCTTTTCATATAATTAAACCATTCTGAATATGAAAAACCGTCATCAATATTTATAAAACACATGGCATCCGGATATTTAGCAAGAACATTCTTTACTTTTTTAATATCCTTAAGAATATAAGCCTCGTACTCATTCTGTCGAAGCTTTTCTATGAGGTATTTTTCCATTATGTATGAAGGACTTACAAAGAATATTTTACGTCCAAACAGTGGGTTTTCACGAGATTCCATAACTGTATTCTTAACATTATACACTTGCCAAGTTTTATCCGTCAAATAAAAAAACTCCGGGGTAATTCCCCGGAGTGTATATAAAGTGTCTTTTGATAAAAGACTTTTATCATCTTACCTATAGTTTTGGATACTTATCGAAATATGCTTTAGTTTCCTTAGCTACAAGACCGCTCAAAACAATCAGCGAAATACAGTTAGGAATAGCCATGAGACCGTTTGTAATGTCGGCAATTGTCCATACTGCAGAAATTGTCATGTAAGGTCCGATTGCAACAGCAGCAATGTAAAGCCAGCGATAAACCTTTACAACTGCCATGTTTCCGCCAGTCAAATATTCAAGACACTTTTCTGAGTAGTAGTCCCATCCAAGAATTGTTGTGAAAGCAAAGAATACCAGACAAAGCATAAGGAGGAACTGAACAGAAATGTTGTCACCACCGAGGATTGCAGAGAAAGCGCGTGAAGTAAGGGCAGCACCAGTTGCACCGCTGTTCCAAACATCACCACCGGCAAGAACGATTGAAAGACCAGTCATTGTACAGATGATAAGAGTATCAATTACAGTACCGGTCATGTTTACCATACCCTGCTCAACAGGCTCTTCTGTCTGAACGGCAGCAGCAGCAATTGGAGCAGATCCAAGACCAGCTTCGTTAGAGAAGATACCGCGGGCAATACCCTTCTGCATAGCCATGCGGATGATTGTTCCGGCAGCAGCACCGGCAATAGCCTTAACACCAGTATCAACACCAAATGCTCCCTTGAAAATCAAAGCAAAGGCTGCTGGAACGCGTGTAGCATTCATGATGATTACAGACACACCAAGGAATACATAGATTACAGCCATTACAGGAACAACCTTTTCTGCAACCTTAGAAATACGCTTAAGACCACCAATCAAAACCAAAGCAGTAGCAATTGTGATTACAGCACCACCAATTACTGTTGCCCATGTATAAGAGTTTTCACCAATTGTAAATGCAACATGAGCCTTGTCTGCATCGAATGCATTCTGAATAGCACCACAAATACCGTTTACCTGTGTAAAAGTACCAATTCCAAAAAGTCCTACGAGAGTTCCGAAAATAGCAAAGAGAATTGCAAGCCATTTCCAGTTTTTACCCATACCCTTTTCAATTACATAGAAAGGTCCACCAAGAACGTGACCATCTTCCTTTACTTCACGATACTTAATAGAAAGCATACATTCAGCATACTTTGTAGCAGTACCAAGAAGGGCAGCAACCCACATCCAGAAGAGAGCACCAGGACCACCGGCAAGAATAGCAGTAGCAACACCAACGATGTTACCAGTACCAATTGTTGCTGAAAGAGCTGTACAAAGTGCAGAGAAGCCGGAAAGCTCTCCCTTTCCTTCGTTTTCTTTGAAGATGCTCTTAAAAGCACGGCCAAGTTTTGTAAACTGAATACCGCGTGTCGCAATTGTCATTACGATACCGGTAACAAGAATAAGGGCGATTGTAGGGATTCCCCATACAACGTCGTCGATAGTGTTAAGGATTTGTTCAAACATTGTTTTGTTTATCCTTTATAAAAAAATAAGAGCAGACTTCGCAAAAGTTGTGCGAAATTCTGCTCTCCAAAGAGTAAACAGGACGTCTTTAAATGACTCTGTCCTTGGTGCCTGAGATATCAAAAGAGCCTTGCAGCAATAGTGCAAATCTGCTTCCTAACCCTTCGGCGTCCCACCGGAATGTGGGAACTCTCCAGAGAATCAGCCCGATCAAAACACGTTGCTGGACTGACATATAATATTTTATTATATTTAAGCATTTCTTTCAATTGGCGGGCTGGAGAGGGGCATAAGGCGAAATTCTGATTATGCAAAAAAAAAGAACTTCACAAGGAAGTTCTTTTAGAAGAGGTGTGGATAGGAGTCGAACCTACCAATGACGGTTTTGCAGACCGATCCCTTACCGCTTGGGTACCACACCAAAAAATGTATGTTTAATATATAGAAAGATTATAGCTTTGTCAATATAGAAACACTATAATATCGGGCTGTTACTAACATGAAAAGTAGAATCTTTGGACACTCGCATTATAAAAATAATCTTACACATGTCTCCCGTGAAAAATACCTATTGGGCTGCGGGCGAGCTGGTTTTTGTGTAAAAATCCTGCGGTTTTGCTTCGCAAAATCCTCGGATTTTTTTTATGGCTAAGCGCCAAATACCCCTCGATGCAGTTTTGCATCGTTTTCGCTCACGCACATCAGATTTTTCCGAGGCTCTTTTGAATCTGTGTGTTTGCAAAAACTGCATTTGTAATATACTTTCCCAAGTAGTATAATAGAATATTATGAACATCAAGCAGATTGCAAAAAAGGGCTCGGCTAAGGCTGAGATGATTTATCATGAAAATCCGGACATCTTCCATGTAAATACGCTGGAAAATCACTGTTATTTTATTCCGTTTGGAAAAGAAAAGGCTCAGAATCCTTTTGGGGCGCGGGGAAAATCTTCGCGGTTTGAGCTGCTCAATGGAAAATGGGGCTTTCGATATTATGACAGTTTGATTGATTTAGAGGATGATTTTGCTGATGGCAGAATTGCCCGTGCGGCCCTGGCTGATAAAAAGAAAATGCCTGTGCCTGCTAACTGGCAGCTTCACGGATATGACAAGCCTCAGTATACAAACTTTGATTATCCAATTCCTTATAATCCGCCGTTTGTGCCGGATGAAAATCCTGCTGGTGTTTATTACCGTACTTATGATTATGTGCCGGATGGTCTTGAGCGCATCCTTTGTTTTGAGGGCGTGGACAGTTGTCTGTATCTTTATATAAATGGAAAGTTCTGCGGATTTTCTGAGGTTTCACATCATACTGCAGAATTCAATATTACACCGTTTTTGAAGAAGGGTGAAAACCTGATTACAGTTGCTGTACTTAAATGGTGCTTTGGAACTTATCTGGAAGATCAGGATAAAATCAGATTGTCGGGAATCTTCCGCGATGTGTATGTTCTTTCGCGTCCTCAAAAGCGTATAAGTGATTATCGTGTAAAAACTATTTTGAAAACTAACTACCGTTCGGCAGTTTTAGAATTGACTGTAGCCGGTTGTGATGCAAAGGTTTCGTTGTCTTCTCCAGATGGTGCAGTCTTGTTTGAAGGAACTGCGAAGAAAGGTGTGACCTTACAGATTCCTGTAAACGAGCCTGTGCTCTGGTCTGCTGAGACTCCTGTTTTGTATAAGCTTTTGCTAGAAACTGAAGAGGAGCAGATTGGAGAAGAGGTTGGTTTTAGAAAAATCACAAGCGAAAAGGGTGTGCTTAAAATCAATGGCCAGCCGATTAAGTTCCGTGGTGTAAACCGTCACGATAGTTATCCGGATACAGGTTATGTGAGCAGTATTGCCCAGATTGAAAAAGACCTGTGTCTTATGAAGCAGCACAATATAAACGCTATCCGTACTTCGCATTATCCGAATGCGCCGGAGTTTTATAAGCTCTGTGACCGATATGGCTTTTATGTTATCTGTGAGGCAGACCTTGAAATGCACGGAAGTGTTGTTGTAAATAACACACCGCACTGGGACTGGTCTGATTATTCTGGAATTGCGTTAGCGGCAAGTAACAAGTTGTTTTATAAAGGAATTCTTGACCGTGAAAAGCTTTGTGTTTCACGTGATATAAACCGACCGAGCGTAGTTATCTGGTCTATGGGTAACGAAAGCGGAAACGGCAGCAACTTTACTGAGGCTGCTAAGTGGGTTAAGTCTTTTGACGATACACGTCTTTTGCATTACGAGAGCCTTCATAATCAGGGTGATACGAGCGATGCGGTTTATGACCTCGTTTCCCGAATGTACCCGAGTGTGCAGGACTGGAAAAAGATGTCGGAGGATAAAAAGGAAAAACGGCCGTTTGTTCTCTGCGAATATTGTCATGCGATGGGCAATGGTCCTGGAGATCTCGAGGATTATCATAAGTTGTTCCACAGTTCTGAACGTTTCTGCGGTGGCTTTATCTGGGAGTGGTGTGACCACAGTGTTGTTATGGGAAAGGCCCGCGATGGCAGCACAAAGTATGGCTACGGTGGAGACTGGGGCGAAAAGCATAATGACGGAAACTTCTGCTGTGACGGTCTTGTTTATCCTGATCGTCGTCCTCACACAGGCCTTCTCGAAGCAAAGCAGGTTTACAGGCCTGTTCGTGTTCGCAGGGCAGCAGACGGAAAAAATGCAGAGCCTGGAAGTGCAGTTTTTGAATTAACAAATCTTCTTGCGTTTACAGATGCTGCTTCTGTTCTGGATTGTTACTACGAAGTTATGATTGACGGGGAGGTAGTAAAATCAGCTGATTTAGAGCTTCCTGCAATAGTACCGCTTGGCAAGAAGAAAATCTGCATAACAGGGCTTCCAAAATTCGAAGGAAAAGATTCTTATATAAGATTTATATTTACAGAAAAAAATGCCCGCCTCTGGTGCGAAAAGGGCTTTGAGGTTTGTTTCGATCAGGTGCAGCTTTCAGCTCCAGAAGGCGCTGATGATGAGGCCGAGGTTTTACGTAAGGCTTCGTTTATGCCGGAGCTACCGGGACAAAAGCCATGGCTGCCTGGAAAGCGTGATGCAAAGGGAGTTCAGGAAAATGCACGCGCAGAAATTGATGCTCTTATCAAGTTCGTACGTGCTTCAGAAAAACACAACGAAAATCAAAACTGGCAGGAGACCTTCCTCGTAAAACCAGACTGCAAAAAAGTTCAGCTTGGTAAAAATCTGTATGTCGAAGCTAACGGATTACGTTATACAGTTACATCGGGAAATATCAATTATTCGTTCAACCGAAGAACCGGAGTTTTTGATTCGATTAAGGCTGATAAAAAAGAGATCCTCAAAAAGCCGATGAGCTTTAACTTTATGAGGGCTCCTCTCGACAACGACCCTATGCGTAACGAATGGTTTGGTGCTCATCTGCATGATTATGAAGTAAAGATTTTCAGCTCTCGCATTGAACCAAGCAGGGACGGAAAATCAATTCAGATTATTGTGGAGCAGGGCTTTGTCTGGAGCGTAAATCAGCCTTTCCTTTATGGAACTGTAACTTATACAATCGGCTCAAGCTTTTCTATTGAGTTTGATTTTACTGCTACAAGAAAAATCTTTATGCTGCCAAGAATTGGTATAAGACTCTTCCTCGATAAAGCTTTTGATAAAGTTGAATACTTTGGTTATGGCCCTACAGAAAGCTACATCGATAAACATCAGGCAACCTGGCTTGGAAAGTTTAAGACAAAGGTTGGCGATTTGTACGAGCCATATATCCGCCCTCAGGAAAACTCTTCGCACTATGGTTGTCGTTATGTAAGGCTGAGTGGTCGGGGCTTGTGCCTTGAGTGTACAGGAAGTGAACCAAAAACCGGAGCTGTAAAAAACATCAGCTTTAATGCTTCTCATTATACTCAGGAAGAGCTTTGGACTAAGCGACATAACTTTGAGCTGGAGGAAAGCGGCTATACTGTTTTGTGCCTGGATTACAAAATGGCTGGCGTGGGATCTAATTCCTGCGGCCCGGCACTGGCAACAAAATATCGTATTCAGCTGCCGGAAGTTAAGGGAAAACTGAATATCCATATAAAGTGAGGTAAAAGTTGATTTTATCTTTGCAAGGCTGTATGGCCGTTGGAAAAACGACAGCTATAAAATATCTCCAGAAAAATGCGCCATATATTAATATCAGTTTTGAAGACCATACAGATGCTATTGAAGAGGTAAAAAGGCGAGGACTGGATAAGAATAATTATCAGGATTATCTGGAAATACAAAAGTTATGGCTTCATAAAGAAGTTGTGCGATATCAAAAAGCAATAGAGTTTCCCTGCAGCATTATGGATTTCGGTGCAGAAGAAATTGAGTTTTATACGATAAACTATCCAAAGAGTATCGGTGCAGACTGGGAAGTTGAAAATGCCTTGAAGACCGAGCTTGATGAAGTTAGAAAATGCCTGCCGGACAGAATTCTTTTTCTGGATGCTTCAGATGAAGTTTTACGAAGCCATAAGCAGAATGATCCAACCAGATCGCGAAACTTCTTTGAACATCACTTGCAGCACATGATGCCACTAAAAAGAGCCTGGTTTATCGGCCGCGAAAACGTAGATGTCCTTCGCGTAGATGATTTGTCAGCCGAAGAAGTCGGCCAGAAAGTAAAAGAATGGTGCGACAACTTGATGAGGTAAAGAGATGAGCAGTATTAAAATTATTAGAGGTGACATTACAAAGTTGAGCTGTGATGCGATTGTGAACGCAGCAAACTGTTCTCTGCTTGGTGGTGGCGGCGTTGATGGAGCAATTCATCGTGCTGCAGGGCCGGATCTTCTCGCAGAATGCCGTACACTTCACGGGTGTAGAACTGGCGAGGCTAAAATTACAAAGGGATATAATTTGCCAGCAAGATTTGTGATTCATACTGTGGGACCGATTTACTATGAGCATAAGCCTGAAGAGGCGGAAGCGCTTTTGACCGCTTGCTATGAAAATTCTCTGAAGCTGGCGAAAGAGCGTGGTTTGAAAACAATCGCGTTCCCACTAATCTCTGCCGGGGTATATGGTTATCCGCAGCGTGAAGCCATTAAAGTTGCCATTGAGACGATGAAGCTGCATCAGGGCGAGTTCGAGGAGATTACGCTGGTGCTGTTTGGGGAACGGGAGTTTGGGTTTGCGAGAGAAGATTATCCGGAGTTTCTGATAGGATAGGAGAAGGCAACTTCAGAATCGATTTAAAAATGAATGAAAAAAAACGTATAAAACTATTTCTGATTATTCATTATTGTATACTCACCCTGACATTTATAATTTGTTATGTAAATCCAAAGATTCCAAACTGGCTTTATAAAGATTATACAGTTTTTGATTACTTTTTATGGTATTACGAAAAGTTCGCATTTTTAATTATGCTTCCAGTTTTATTTGTAATGACCATTGTTTTATTGGTTAGAAAACGGGATTACATAAAGTCAAAATCACCATTTTTTGTTTCATTATTATTTGATTTTGTTATTGGCGTGTACTGTATAGCGATTTATGTGGCGCGGTTTTGATATGTACCAAATCTGTAAGAGTAAGTACATGATATAATGCATGTGTCCCAATTTTGGTGATTTTGGTACATATGCATAAATATTTCAAATAATTTACATCACTCGAACCTGCGGCCTCCGGGTTTTCTGACAGCTAGGAAAAGACTGAAAATTTTAAACTAACAGTTTACTATTCTTTTTTTGAATTCGATTTATAATGAAACTTATGGACTATTCATATTCACTTCAAACTGTAAAAAAGACAGTTGTTGATATATCAGCAACTTCAAGACTCTTAAAAGACTTACGAAATAAAAATGGATATAGCGTAAAGCAACTGCAGGAAATTTTTGGTTTCGAAACGCCTGTAGCAATCTATGCCTGGGAAAATGAAAAGTGTAAGAATATTCCATGCATCGAAAACTTTGATATTTTGTCTAAACTGTATAATTGTCATGTGGAAGATTTGTATGTTCTGAAGCAGATTGATTTTTCTGATTTGCAGGTGCGCGAAAATACTCCTGAATATAAAACTTATAGAACTCTTGTAAAACAATTGCTTGAAGGGCTCGCAGATATTGAAGAAGGTCGGGTCCAGGATTTTGAACAGGCGATGAAAGAAATCAGGAAAGAACTTGAAATATGAAACGGTGACAATTTGTCACCAGTTCAAAAGGAAAACAGCTTTATGGGAATGCGAAGATTATTTATCATCAGAAAAGATTTACATCTATCTGCAGGAAAGCTTGGGGCAATGGTTGCTCATTGTGCAGAGGGATATTGGATATGGCTTATCAAAAGAAATCTTAAAGAAGAAAATGGGCGTGTTCACGCATCTTTTGACCTGGATCGCGAAATCTATGACGACTATTTGAACGGCCGTATCACAAAGACAATCTGTGAAGCAAAAAATCTAAATAAATTGCTGCAAGCTCGTGAAATGGCTCTGAATCTTGGGCTGGTTGAAAATCAAGATTTTGGAATGATAAACGATGCCTGCCTTACAGAACTAACTCCTGAATGGGTGGACGAAAATGGCGAAGGCCGCTGCACCGTCGGAATCTGGTTTAAGCCATTACAGGATGACGTTGCACATAGTATCAGTAAGAAGTACCAGCTTTATAAGGATTAATTGTTTCGGTTTGCTCATAAATCAGTTCGTCGATTATTCCAAAATCATAGATAGCATTTTCTATACAAAATTGAAAAATTGTATCTATGTGATTTACAGGTGAAAGTGCAAAACCGGCTCTTGCCAACAAATCTACAGCCTCTTCCATATCAAGATGCAATGCAATAATCAAAGACAAAATGGTCTGTTTTTGAGGATGATAATCAGCATCGGAACGGATTTTGGAAAATAATCTACGATCGATGTTAGCAGTTTTGTAAATCTGGATTTCAGAACAGCCCTTGCTCCAGATTAAATGCATAAGCCGTTCCTGGAAGGTTTCCTTTTTTCTTGCCAGAAGGCTTTGTAATGAAGGATAGTTATCAATAAGATTTGTTTGTGTTGAGATGATGCAATTTGTGAATACCTAATCTCCTTGTGAAAAAGAATGTAACATTTTGAAATAAAAAAATCTATTACGGGAGGGGGACTCGAACCCCCGACCACGAGCTTATGAGGCTCGTAAACTTCCAACTGTTATATCCCGTGATGTGATGATTTGAATATATCAGAAGATTCAAATCTAGTGGTCGCTTTGAAGGGGACATTTTTAAAGATGAAGTTTGCACTTTTTAAGTATGGATCTAGTGCATTTTTTGCACTTTTGTTATTTATAAAAAGTGCAAATATACCCTATAAATGTGATATAATAAAATCATCGGGGCTGTAGCTCACCTGGCTAGAGCGCTACAATGGCATTGTAGAGGTAGTCGGTTCAAGTCCGATCAGC
>JAEEGJ010031979.1_pt1 | contig 10139 bp, 6 predicted proteins | sample 8958761 | NCBI WGS metagenome assembly JAEEGJ01 (sample SAMN16246546, study PRJNA631951) | gut metagenome | biome: gut microbiome; feature: rumen; material: RS-attached | host: Bos | place: Iran: Karaj | collected 2018-10 | reverse complement strand
AACTGAAGGAGCGGGAATCTTCCTGTAAGACAATTAAAAATAATCCTATAGAACATGCCTAAAGTAGTCACTTTCGGCGAGGTGATGCTCCGCCTTGCCACCCCCGGTTACCTGCGCTTCGGTCAGGCATCCCAGTTTGACGCCACCTTCGGCGGCGGAGAAGCCAACGTGGCCGTCTCCCTTGCCAACTACGGTATCGACACCCAGTTCGTCACCAGGCTTCCCAAGAATGACATCGCCGACATGTGCGTCCGCGAACTCCGTGGTCTCGGTGTCGGTGTCGACGGTATCGTCTATGGCGGCGACCGCGTGGGCATCTATTTCCTCGAGACCGGCGCCGTCGCCCGCGGCTCCAAGGTCATCTACGACCGGGCCCATTCCGCCATTTCCGAGATTCAGCCCGGGATGGTCGATTGGCGCAAGGTGTTCGATGGGGCAGATTGGTTCCATTGGACCGGCATCACGCCGGCCCTGAGCCAGGGCGCCGCTGACGCCTGCCTGGAGGCGATCAAGATTGCCAATGAGATGGGCGTCAAGGTCTCCTGCGACCTCAATTACCGCAAGAAACTCTGGAAGTACGGCAAGTCCGCCTCCGAGGTGATGCCCGCCCTCGTGGAGGGCTGCGACCTCATCCTCGGCAACGAGGAGGACGCGGAGAAGGAGTTCGGCATCAAGCCTGAGGGCTTCGACGCGGAGAAGACCGGCGGCGAGATCGATCAGACCGCCTTCGTCAGCGTGTGCCGCCAGCTCATGGAGAAATTCCCGCGCTGCAAGAAGGTCGCGGTCACCCTTCGCGGCTCCATCAACGCGAACCACAACACCTGGGGCGGCGTCCTCTATGACGGCACCACCCTCTGGCAGAGCAAACGCTACGACATCACCCACATCGTCGACCGCGTGGGCGGCGGCGATTCCTTCATGGGCGGTCTCCTCTACGGCCTGCTGGCCTATGACACCGACCAGGAAGCCATCGAGTTCGCGGCGGCGGCCTCCTGCCTCAAGCATACCATCATCGGCGACTACAACCGCGTCACCGTCTCCGAAGTCGAAGGTCTCATCGCCGGCGGCGGTTCCGGCCGGGTAAGCAGATAGTATTATGGCTAAGTTCAGAAAAATCGATACCATCGGTATCATCAAGGGCACGGGTATCGTGCCGGTGTTTTACAATGCGGATGTCGAGCTCACAAAGAAGGTCGTGAAGGCTTGCTATGACGGCGGGATCCGCGCTTTTGAGTTCACGAACAGGGGAGACGGGGCGCACCGTGTGTTCAAGGAAGTCATCGAATTCGTGCGTGCCGAGTGCCCGGAAATGGCTTTCGGCGCGGGGACCATCCTCGACGCGCCCACGGCCGGGCTGTACCTGCAGCTTGGGGCCGATTTCCTCGTGTCGCCTTGCGTCGTGGACGAGGTGATTCCGCTGGCGAACCGCCGCGGCGTGCCGTACAGCCCCGGCTGCGGAACCGTGACGGAGATTGTCCTTGCGATGGAGCGTGGCTGCGACCTGGTGAAGGTGTTCCCGGCGGGCACCGTGGGCGGTCCCGCATTCGTGAAGAACGTGCTCGCTCCGCTGCCGTGGGCGATGATCATGTGCACCGGCGCCGTGGAGCCGACGGAGGAGAACCTCACCGCCTGGGCCAAGTCCGGCGTCACCGCCGTGGGCATGGGCTCCAAGCTCTTCCCGAAGGAGGTCGTGAAGGCCGGCGACTGGGCCGCGGTTTCCGCGCTCTGCGCCAAGTGTCTCGCCTGGTTCAAGGCGTAAATCAGTTATGAAACGCGCCGTCACCCTGCTTGTGGCCGCATGCCTGGGCATCGGCCTGTCCGCGCAGTTCCGCTATCAGAATCCGGTCCTGCATGCGGATTACTCCGATCCGGACGTATGCCGGGTGGAGGAGGACTACTGGATGACGGCGTCGTCTTTCAATTTCTTCCCGGGGCTGCCCATTCTCCATTCCACCGACCTGGTGAACTGGGAGCTTGCGGGCGCGGCGCTGACGGACTATCCCGGTGCGGGATGGGACGCTAAGGAGGACGATTTCCGGATGTCGGTACAGCACGGAAACGGTGTATGGGCGCCGGCGATCCGCTATCACAACGGCTGGTACTACATCTATGTCGGCGACCCGGACCGGGGTATCTTCATGGTCCGGACGCAGGATCCGGAAGGCGCCTGGGAACCGCCCGTCTGGGTGGCCCGGGAAAAGGGTTTCATCGACCCGTGCCCCTTCTGGGATGAGGACGGAAAGGCTTATCTTTCACACGGTTGCGCCGGTTCTCGGGCCGGTGTCAAGAGCATCCTGTTCGTCGCGCCGATGGCCCCTGACGGAACGCGTCTGCTGGGTCCGTCGCGCGTCGTGTATGACGGACATCTGAGCCAGCCTACCATCGAAGGAACCAAGTTTTACAAGCGCGACGGGAAGTATTATATTTTCTCGCCGGCCGGTGGCGTAGCTACGGGTTGGCAGACGGTTCTCCGCGCCGACAGCCCTTTCGGCCCTTTCGAGGAGCGCATCGTGATGGCCTGGGCCGATGGTACCGTCAACGGCCCGCACCAAGGGGCCTGGGTGCAGACCCCGGAGGGGAAGGACTGCTTTCTCCATTTCCAGGACAAGGGCGCTTACGGACGTATCGTCCATCTGCAGCCGATGACCTGGCAGGCCGACGGCTGGCCGGTGATCGGCGCGGATCCGGACGGGGACGGCGTTGGACAGCCGGTGAAAGAGTCCTTCGCTCCGCTCGGAATGACAGGGCCTTTTCATCCCGAGGAGGCCGAAGGCCGAGGAAGGGATCTTTATTTGCCATACGGCATCGGCCTCGAGTGGCAGTATCCTGCGGTTCCGTCGCCCTATTGGCACTATGCGTTGCCGGACGGGGGCGTACGGTTGTATTCGGTGGAACAGAAATGGCCTTACAGCAACCTCCGGGACTGTCCGAACTACCTGTCGCAAAAGTTTCCGGCCGAGCGGTTCACCGTCCGGGCTCGGCTCGCTTTCCGCCCGAACCCGCAGCTGAAGGAGCGGGGCGAACAGGCCGGTTTCGCCGTTATGGGCAGTGATTATGCCGGTCTCCGGCTTACGGATACGGAAGAAGGCGCGCGGCTGGAATATATTGTGTGTCAGGGCGCTGACAAGGGCGGTACGGAAACCGCCAACACCTTGACGGTCCTCCCGTACCGCTACGAAGCCCTCCCGCACGACCGGGAGTCGAAAAACGTCCCGTTGGTTTCCTATCCTGATGTCCCAGAGGTCGTCGTTTGGGTGGAACTGGATGTCCGGGCCAAGGCGGTGGAGGGGAATGTCCCCGACGCTGTCTGCCGGTTCCGGTACAGCCTGGACGGCAAGCGGTTCATGCAGGTTGACGGCACTTTCAAGGCGCAGCCCGGCCGCTGGGTGGGCGCGAAGTTCGGTTTCTGGTGCAACCGTTTCAGCCCCAAGAACGATTCCGGCTGGCTGGACGTGACGGACCTGACCGTCAAACCGGCTTTCGATCCGCTGGAAGGATTCCTCTATGACGAGGACAGGGTCCCGTCCTATACGCTGCCGGACCTTCTCGCCGGTACGAAGACGAAGAAAGAATGGGAGCAGAAGCGTCGTCCGGAACTGATCGGACTCTTTGAGAAGGAGATGTTCGGCAGTGTCCCCGGGAAGCCGGAAGGCCTGCATTTCCGCGTCCGGGACAACGATCCTGCTGCTTTGGACGGCCTTGCCACCCGGCGGCAGGTCCGCATCTTCTTCGATGCGGCCGAGTCGCAGTATGAGGATCTGTTGGTTTACATTCCGAACAAGCGGAAAGACTCCGCGCCGGCCTTCCTGGGCGTGAATTTCTTCGGCAACCATACCATCGACACGGATCCCGGCATCTTTCTGCCGGATTCCCTCCGGTATCGGAAGGATTTCGCGGTGGATCCGCGTGGCTCGCAGGCGCAGCGCTGGCCGCTCCGGGAGATCCTTGGACGGGGCTATGCCGTCGCGACTTTCTGCTGCGAGGACGTTGTCCCCGATGCGGACGGATATCCCGGAATCCGCTCATCTTATGAAGGTTATACGTGGGGAGCCCTCGCCGCCTGGGGTTGGGGACTGTCCCGCGCCCTGGATTATCTGGAGACGGATGCCGATATCGACGCTGCCCGCGTGGCGGTGTTCGGCCACTCCCGGATGGGGAAGGCGGCCGTCTGGGCAGGCGCCCGGGACACCCGCTTTCCCATCGTGATTTCCAATGCCTCCGGCTGCGGGGGAGCGGCCCTCTCGAGAAGACGCTTCGGCGAGACCGTCCGCCGCATCAACACGCACTTCCCTCATTGGTTCTGCGAGAACTTCCATAAGTACGGAGACAATGAGGACCTGCTGCCTTTCGACCAGCATGAACTCCTCGCGCTCATAGCGCCCCGCGCCCTCTATGTGGAAAGCGGCAGCGAGGACCGCTGGTCCGACCCGAAGGGCGAATTCCTGGGCCTTGCGAACGCGTCTCCCGCCTATCAACTCTATGGGTTTGAGGGATTTACCCCCGAAGAATGGCCGGACGTCGAACAGCCCGTCATGAAAGGCCGTACCGGATACCATATTCGGAACGGCCGCCACGAAATCCTCCTCTACGACTGGCAGCGGTACCTTTCCTTTGCCGACCGTCTGTTTTACTGGCTTTTCACTGATACGAAACCGTCCGATTGTTTATGATGAAGAAGATTTTTGGGATATTTACCTTGGCGCTGCTGCTGATCGGCGGCACCGCCATCGATTCGTCGGCGTCCGGGAAATATGCGGCTTACTACCGCGGCCTCCCCGGGCCGGGAATGCGCGAGCCGATGCTGCCGAGCATTCCTGACAACTCATTGAGCATCACTGAATTCGGAGCCATAGGGGACGGAATCACTGACAATACGGAGGCGTTCGAGAAGGCCATCGCCGCGCTGGTGAAGCGAGGCGGCGGACACCTGGTGGTACCGGCCGGGGTGTGGCTGACCGGGCCCATCACCCTGAAGGACCGTATCGACCTGCACCTGGAGCGCAATGCGATGATCCTGCTTTCTCCCGACAAGGCCGCCCACCTGAAGGACGGGAAGGTCGTTCCCGGCATCAGTGCCAGCAAGCGCACGGATATCAGCATTTCGGGCGAGGGCATCATCGACGGAAACGGCGAATGGTGGCGCGGGGTGAAACGGAGCAAGGTGAGCGACACCGAGTGGAACGCTTTCAGGCGCATGGGCGGCACGGTCACGCCGAAGGGTGACCTCTGGTATCCTTTCGACCTCAAATCGTTCGACAACATTGCCGACACTTACGACGCGCAGGAGAAACTGCGCACGCACCTCGTCCGTTTCACGGACTGCGAGCGCGTGCTTGTGGAAGGGGTGACACTCCAGAACTCCCCGAAATTCCACCTCGTGCCGCAGCGCTGCAAGGAAGTGGTCATCGACGGAGTCACGGTCCGCTGTCCTTGGAACGCCCAGAACGGTGACGGCATCGACATCGGCAACTGCAAGAATGTACTCATCGTGAGGAACACGGTCGACGTGGGCGATGACGGTATCTGCATGAAGGGCGGCGCGGGTGCGCAGGGCCTCAGTTACGGCCCTTGCGAGAACATTCTCATCGAGGATAATACTGTGTTCCATGCGCACGGTGGTTTCGTCATCGGCTCGGAGTTTTCCGGCGGGATGCGCAACATCGTCGTACGGCACAACACCTTCTCGGGCACCGATACCGGTCTCCGCTTCAAGTCCGCGCCCGAGCGCGGCGGAAAGACCGAAAATATCTGGATATCAGATATCTACATGTCCGACATCCAAGGTGAAGCCATCGTCTTCGAGACTTCCTACGCCGACCGGCCGGTAGGGCGGGACGACGCTGTCGCCGCCGAAACGGAGGCCTTCCTTCCCGACTTCTGCGACATCCATATCGACCGTGTCACCTGCCGCGACGCCCGCGTCGGCGTCAAGGCCTCCGGCACGATCAGGATGATTCACGACATCACGCTTACGGACTGCGTCTTCTTCTATACGGAAGAAGCATCCCGGATCGATGATCCCGGGATGCTCCGATTCGACGGCGTCCGTTTCGAAACCTACAGATAAGTCTTAATAATCCTCCACGTTATAGCGAGTGAGTATGTCCATGTGCATGAAGTTGTCCTTGCGAAGGGGCAGCTTTTTGCGCAGGATGTATTCCGCGAGGGTGTCCACCGCGAGGCGGACCTGGTCGTCGGGATGCTGGGCGATGAGGGAGGAGACGGTGCCGCGGCGCAGCGCATCCAGGTTGGCCGACAGGTTGTCGAAGCCGACGACGCGGCGGGCGGAGTCGGGATGGTCCTCCAGCCAGGGGACGATGAGGTGGATGCGGGAGTTGAACATCACGATGTGCCGTACGTTCGGATGCTCCCGGAACCAGCCGTCCAGTTTTCCGTAGGTGCCGTCGGGATCGTTCGGGTCGATGAACAGGTTGCCGATTGTGCACTCCGGGCTGTGGTCGAGCATGTAGTCCATGAAGCCGGCGCGGCGGTTGATGGTCGGGTCCGACTGCTGGAAACGGTCCCGCTTGACCCGGACCATGAGGACGCTGGGAATGTTCTCCTGTCCGCCGGTCAGCTGGTCCGCGCAGAGGTAACCGCTTTTGTATAAAGGCATTCCGAAGTATGCAAGGTAGTCGTCGGATTCCGGTTTCGAGTCGATGAACACATACGGGATGCCCGCTTCCTTGAGCCGGACGGTGAAGGCACGGGTCTCCTCCTGGAAGAGGGGAGCGATGACCACGCCGGCGGGCTGGGCTTCCAGCAGGCGGTTGCAGGCTTCCCGGAACGATTCGATGTCATACTGGTCGTACCCGAAGGATTCGATGCGGATGCCGATGGTGCCGGTTCCTTCCGCGGCTTTGTCGATGCCCGAGGCTGCGAGTTCCCAGAAAGAGCCTTTTTCGTAAGTGGGGATGAGGACGGCGACCAGCTGGGATCCGCCTTTGGCCAGGATGGAGGCGAACACGTTGGGTTCGTAGCCGAGTTCCTGGATGGCGTCCATCACCTTGGCGTAGCTCTTTTTAGAAACTTCACCCCGGTTGTGCAGCACCCGGTCCACCGTTCCTTTCGAAAGACCGGTGCGGCGGGCGATGTCGTTGATCGTGATTTTGTCAGTCGGTGCCATGATCCGTCGGTTAGCGAATGCAAATCTAACTGAAAAATCTGCTACTTCCAAGAAAAAAACGAAAAATCGTGCACGGTAACGGATACATGAGAGATATCAACAGTAAATTGTTGAAAATTATGCAAATATTTTTCCGTTACCGTGCACGGAATTCAAAATTAGTTTCTATATTTGTAGGCAGACAACTATAACTAATAGCCCATGAGAACCGGAAAACTCGCCGTCCTTCTGACCGGAATCGCCCTTGCAGCCTCCTGCAGCGGCGATAAGGGCCGTGACCTGGACGCCTTTTACGAGAATCTGCCCTTCGACATGCCCCGCGTGAAGCTTCCCGCCATCCCGGACCGCACCGTCGTCCTGACGGACTTCGGCGGCGTGGGGGACGGCGTGACCCTGAACACCGACGCTTTCGCCGATGCGATCGCCTCCCTGGAAAAGCAGGGCGGCGGCAGGCTCGTCGTTCCCGCTGGCATCTGGCGGACGGGTCCCATCGAGCTCAAGAGCCATATCGAACTCTGCGTGGACCGGAACGCCATCGTCGTCTTCGATCCCGACCAGGATCTGTATCCGATCATCGACACGAACTTCGAAGGACTGGACGTCCGTCGCTGTCTGTCTCCGCTGAACGCCACCGGCGCGCACGACATCGCCGTGACCGGCGGCGGTATTTTTGACGGCAGCGGGGAATTCTGGCGCGAAGTCAAGCGCCGCAAGGTCTCTGACGACCAGTGGAAAGCCATTCTGAAGCGGGGGGGCGTTGTCGCGGAAGACGGTTCCAATTGGTTCCCGGACGAAGGCTATGCGGCCGCCCGTGCCACCGCCGGTTCCCTCAACTATCCGGATCCTTCCCTGGACGAGCAGTATATCAAGACTTTCCTCCGTCCCGTGATGGTCTCCTTCCGGGAGTGCGAACGCGTCCTCATCCAGGACTGTTCCTTCCAGAACTCGCCCTGCTGGAATCTCCATCCGCTTTACTGCAAGGACGTGACCATTAAGAATATAACGGTCCGTAATCCGCATTATTCCGCCAACGGAGACGGCATCGACATCGACGCCTGCGAGAACGTGATCCTCGTCGGCTCCTCTTTCGACGTGGGCGACGACGCCATCTGCATCAAGTCCGGCAAGGACGCAGACGGCCGCCGCCACGCCCGCAAGTGCCGGAACCTCATCATTGCGGACTGTACGGTCTATCACGGCCACGGCGGTTTCGTGGTGGGCAGCGAGATGTCCGGCGGCGTGGAGAACATCCGCGTTACGGACTGCCGTTTCATCGGCACGGACGTGGGCCTTCGGTTCAAGAGCGCCCGCGGCCGCGGCGGTGTGGTGAAGGACATCTGGTGCGACCATATCTACATGAAGGACATCGTCTCCTACGGCGTTGTCTTCAATCTCTATTACGCGGGCGTGGCCGCGACGGACATGGACAAGGACGGCGGCGCCGATGTCCAGCCGGTCGATGAGACCACGCCGGAGTTCCGCGATTTCCATTTCTCGGACATCCTGTGCGCCGGCGCGGAACAGGCGGTCTTTGTCAACGGCATCCCGGAACTGCCGGTGAAGAACCTCGCCTTCAAGGACTGTGTCTTCACCGCCGATAAGGGCGTAGAGTGCCATAACAGCGAAAATACATCCTTCGAGAACGTTCTCGTCAACGGAGTTAAACTATGAAAAAACTATTCTATCTGGCCATTGTCTGGCTCGTCGCAAGTTCCTTCACGACCATTCATCTGATGGGGGATTCCACCATGGCGGAAAAGGACCTCACGGGCGGCAATCCCGAGCGTGGCTGGGGCATGATGCTTCCGAACTTCGTGGATGATTCTTTCCGGGTCGTGAACTATGCGCAGAATGGGCGCAGCACCAAGAGTTTCATCGACCGGGGTCTCTGGGACAAGGTGTACGACGCCTTGCAGCCCGGCGACTATGTGTTCATCCAATTCGGTCACAACGACGCGAAGACCGACGATCCCGAACGTTATGCCCCCGCTTTCGGGGCCTATCAGGACAATCTCCGCCGGTTCATCCGCGGCGCCCGCGAAAAGGGGGCGACGCCGGTCCTCCTGACGCCGGTGGCCCGCCGCTGGTTCAAGGACGGGAAACTGGACCGGAACTGCCACACCGACTATCCGGCCGCGATGAAGCAGGTCGCCGACGAGATGGGCGTCACCCTCCTGGACATCACAACCGTGAGCCTGGACTGGCTGGAAAGCCTCGGGGATGAGGCCTCGAAGGCTTATTTCATGATCTCCACCGGCAAGGATGACAATACCCATACGGTCGCGCGCGGAGCGCGGAAAGTGACGGAACTCGTCTGCGAGGCCGTCAAGGCGCAGATTCCGGCGATCGGGGAGCATCTGGTGCGCTACGACATCGTCGTGGACCAGACCGGACACGGCGACTATATGACCGTACAGGAAGCGATCGATGCGGTGCCGAACTACAGTCACGAGAAGATCACGACGATCCTCATCAAGGCGGGCACCTACAAGGAATGCATCGACATTCCCCATACCAAGTTCCGCATGAAGATCATGGGCGAGGGGGCGGACAAGACCATCCTCTCCTATGACCGGTACGCGGAGCAGCTGTGGCCCGACAGCGATTTCAAGGTGGGCACTTCCGGCAGCGCCAGCATCTACATCCATTCCAGTTACGTGACCTTCGAGGACATCACCTTCGAGAACACGGCAGGGGAGGGAAAGGAGATCGGCCAGGCCGTGGCGGTGTTCACCGACGGCGACTTCCTGTTCTTCCGCCGCTGCCGTTTCATCGGCAACCAGGACACCCTCTATACCTACGGCCGCTTCGGCAAGGACGGCGGCATCAAGCGCAACTACTTCCTGGACTGCTACATCGAGGGCACGACCGATTTCATCTTCGGCCCCAGCATCGCCTATTTCGAGAACTGCCATATCCACAGCAAGAAGAACAGTTACGTGACGGCGGCTTCCACCCTGCAGGGCCAGAAGTATGGGTATGTGTTCAAGAACTGCCGGCTGACGGCCGATCC
>JAEEGJ010031977.1_pt1 | contig 10139 bp, 9 predicted proteins | sample 8958761 | NCBI WGS metagenome assembly JAEEGJ01 (sample SAMN16246546, study PRJNA631951) | gut metagenome | biome: gut microbiome; feature: rumen; material: RS-attached | host: Bos | place: Iran: Karaj | collected 2018-10 | reverse complement strand
ACCTCGCCTTGGCTGCCCGCTGCCACGAAGTTGACGGTGCCGTGATACACGATTTGCGCCGTGCTCTTGTCGACGAAGGAGGAAAGCGTGGTTCCCGACCCCTCTTTTAAATAGATGTCGACCTCTGATAAGGTGGTGTAGGGGATGTTGGACAAAGTGGTGTAATATTTGATGGCAGTGATGGTGCCGCCGCTCATGGCAGTCAGTTCCGAGGCGGGTATGATGTGCTGCGAGCGGCTGAAGTCGTCAAAATAATACACATACATCGGAACCTTGTTGTCGGTGGCTGTTGCATCAGGATAGACGGTCAGCGTTTGCGGGCAGTATTCTGCAATATTGTTGAAGCCACCCCAGCCCGTGTAGGCACTCAGTGTGCCGCAGGGCACCGTGACAGGAATGGTGTTGCTTATCCCATAGAAAACGTCCTGGCCCAAGGTGGGCGGCGTGGTGGCCAGCACTTCGATGGAAGTGAAACCGCTGCATTCTTCGAAAGCATAGTCTTCAATTGTGGTCACGGAGTTGGAGATGATCAGGTTGCCCGTGAATCCGCTGCAATAATCGAAAGCCATCTCACCAATCGTGGTCACGGAGTTGGGTATGGTGAGGTTACCCGTGAATCCGCTGCAATCGTAGAAAGCCGATTCTCCAATCGTGGTCACAGAGCTGCCGAGGGTCAAGGTGCCCGTGAAGCCGTCACATTCTTCGAAAGCGCTCTCTCCAATCGTGGTCACGGCATTGCCGATGGTAAGGTTGCCCGAGAAGCTGCTGCAACCATAGAAAGCATAGCTTCCGATGGCGGTCACTGAGTTCGGGATGACCAGGCTGCCCGTGAAGCCATCGCAATAGCTGAAAGCACTTCCTTCAATGGTGGCCACGGAGTTGCCGAGGGTCAGGGCGCCCGTGAGGCCGCTGCATTCCATGAAAGCGCTCTCTCCAATCGTGGTTACGGAGTTGGGAATGGTGAGGCTGCCCGTGAAGCCAGTGCAGTGAGTGAAAGCACGTTCTTCGATCGTGGTCACGGAGTTGCCGAGGGTCAGGCTGCCCGTGAAGCCGTCGCAGTAAAAGAAAGCACGATTCCCTATGGTGGTCACGGAGTTTGGGATGGTGAGGCTGCCCGTGAGGCCGTCGCAGTTTTCGAAAGCGCTGTCGCCAATTGCGGTCACGGTGTAGGTGTGGCCGCTGTAGGTCACGGTCTCGGGGATGGTGAGCGGGCCGGTGGCGTTATCGTTGTCCACGTGGCTGACCACCGTCACGGAAACGCCGTCTTCATTCACCGAATAAATGAGGTCGTCCACGGTGAATTCCTGACCCTCAGTGTAGGTGAAGGTGGTTCTGGGCAGGAAGCTTGAGGGGTTTGGCGTCACGTTGGCCAAGCTTTCACTGTCAGAGCCATACAAAGCCGCGCCCGTATGGTTGGGGTCGCCATAGAAGTAAATCTGCTTGTAACCGACATCGGTCGTGTTGTCGCAGCCCACAAGGAGGTCGCCGCCGTTGTATGCGAAGGGCGTGGTGAAGGTGATGGTTACCTCGCCTTGGCTGCCCGCTGCCACAAAGTTGACGGTGCCGTGATACACGATTTGCGCCGTGCTCTTGTCGACGAAGGAGGAAAGCGTGGTTCCCGACCCTTCTTTTAAATAGATGTCGACCTCTGATAAGGTGGTGTATGGGATGTTGAACGAAGTGGTGTAATATTTAATGGCAGTGATGGTGCCGCCGCTCATGGCAGTCAGTTCCGAGGCGGGTATGATGTGCTGCGAGCGGCTGAAGTCGTCAAAATAATACACATACATCGGAACCTTGTCGTCGGTGATTGTTGCATCGGGATAAACGGTCAGTTCGTAGCTGCCACCGCCGCCTCTGGTGATGGTTTGTGTGTCTCTGTTGCCCGAGGTGAGGTTTTGGGCATCGGTCAGTCCCGCCGCCGAAAGCAACAAGGCGAGCAGGAGAGGCTTCAGGGTTTTTGTTAATAAAAGTCTTTTCATAATGTTGAATTTTAATTGTTGATCAAGATTAATCGTTGTCATTGCACATAGTTTTGACACTCCAAAATTATTACAAAAAAACCAATTGTCATTAGGTAGTTTTACCTAATGTAAGGTGGAAAAATGCCCAATTATGGCAAAAGTTATCAACAAAACGCTGTTGATAACCCAATTTTGCCGTTTTTCGAGAAAAATGGCTTCAAAAAGCGGAAAAACTATTTAGCCGTATTTTTCTTTCTTTTCCAAACCCAAAACAGCACCAAAGCCAGCACCGTAATGGCAGCCCCGATGCCGTAGCCCACAGGACGAGGCAAGAGTGTGCCTAGCCCTTCTTTTTCAGCCACGAAGAGGAAACTGCCTGTCACCATGGTCATGAAAAGACCTGGGATAAGGGTGATGAGATACCAAAGCTTGCCTTCGTTTTTGGCGATGTAAACTGTTATGGCCCATAGGGTTACGGTGGCAAGTACTTGGTTGGCCCAAGCGAAGTAGCGCCAAATCATGTCGAAGCCTTTCGCATCGGCGAGGCTGTAGACGAGGATGAGTGCAGTGACGGCAAACATCGGGATGGCAATCATCAGGCGGTTCTTGATGGGCTTTTGGTCATAATGCATGAAGTCGGCGATGATGAGTCGCGCCGAGCGCAAAGCCGTGTCGCCGCTAGTGATAGCCGCCGAGATGACGCCCAAGATGGTGATGGTGGCGATAATCGGCGTGAACCAGGTGTTGGCAATCACGCCCACGATGGCGGCACCGCTCTTGCCTGTTACGTCGACAACGCTGTCGGGACCGAAGAAATAGGAGGCGGCAGCGGCCCAAATTAGGGCGACAACGCCTTCCGTTATCATGGCGCCATAGAAAATAGGGCGACCTTGTTTCTCATTCACCATGCAACGTGCCATCAGCGGCGACTGGGTGGCATGGAAGCCTGAAATGGCGCCACAGGCAATCGAAATGAACATCATCGGGAAGATGGGGTTGTGCGCTGCAGCGGGATGACGGTTTTGCAAACCGCTCCAGAGTTCAGGAATCTCGGGCTTGTAAATGAGGAAAGCCACGAAGATGGCCACGGCCATGCCGAGGAGCAGGATGCCGAAGATAGGGTAGATTTTGCCGATGAGTTTGTCAATGGGCAAGAGTGTGGCAATCAGGTAATAAGCCAAAATAATGACGACCCAGATGTACGGGTTCCAGCTAGGTGTGAAGTTGTTCAGGAGCAAGGTCGCTGGCGTATTGACGAACACCACGCCGACAAGTATCATCAACAACACGGTGAAGCCGCGCATGAACTGTTTTGCGCCGTTGCCGAGATAGGTGCCGTGGATTTCGGGAAGGCTGCAGCCCTTGTCACGGAGCGAAATCATGCCCGCCATGAAGTCGTGGACGGCACCAGCAAAGATGCTGCCGAACACAATCCAAAGGAACGAGGCCGTGCCGAACTGCGCGCCCATGATGGCTCCAATGATAGGACCGACTCCCGCAATGTTGAGGAACTGAATCAGGAAGATGCGCCAAGGTTTCATCGGCACGTAATCCACGCCGTCGGCCATGGTGGTGGCGGGCGTAGCGCGTTGCGGGTCGATGCCGAAGACTTTTTCAACGAACTTTCCGTAAATGAGGTAGCCGAGAATCAAGACGGCCAATGCAATAAAAAAAGTAACCATGGCTTATTCTTTTTTGCCGCCAAATTCCATCAGCCAAGCTTTTAGGAAGGCATCAATATTGCCGTCCATAACACCTTGTACATCAGAAGTTTGGTAGTTGGTACGGTGGTCTTTCACGCGACGGTCGTCGAAGACGTAAGAGCGGATTTGGCTGCCCCATTCGATCTTCATCTTGCCCGCCTCAATTTTGTTCTGTTCCTCCATGCGGTGGCGCATCTCGCGGTCGTAGAGTTGCGACTTCAGGAGGCGCAGAGCGTTCTCCTTGTTCTTGGGTTGGTCGCGGGTTTCGGTGTTTTCGATGAGGATTTCCTCTTCCTCGCCCGTGTAGGGGTCTTTGTATTGGTAGCGAAGGCGCACACCCGACTCTACCTTGTTCACGTTCTGGCCACCCGCGCCGCCGCTGCGGAAGGTGTCCCACGACAAGCGCGACTGCTCGACTACGATTTCTACCGTGTCGTCAATCAGCGGCGTGACAAACACCGATGCAAACGAGGTCATGCGCTTGCCCTGGGCGTTGTAGGGGCTGACGCGCACCAAACGGTGAACGCCGTTCTCGCCTTTCAGGTAACCGTAGGCATATTCGCCTTCGAGCTTCATCGTCACCGACTTGATGCCAGCATCGTCAGCTTCAAGCAAGTTTGAGATGGTGAGTTTGTATTTGTGGTTTTCGGCGTAGCGCATATACATGCGCATGAGCATCTGTGCCCAGTCTTGGGCTTCGGTGCCGCCCGCACCCGCGTTGATTTTCAGCACGGCGCTCATCGGGTCAGCCTCCTCGCGCAGCATATTCTTGAATTCCAGGTTCTCCACGATTTGGAGGGTCGTGTTATATTGCTCGTCCACTTCCTCCTCGGTGGCTTCACCTTCTTTGGCGAAGTCGAATAGCACCGCGAGGTCGTTGTAGGCATCCTCGGCTTCCTTGTAGCCGTTGAGCCAGCCTTTCACCTCACGCACTTTCTTCATGGTGACCTCGGCGGCCTTGGGGTCGGCCCAAAACTGCGGGTCCTGTGTCTTTTCGTCTAATTCCTGGGCTTCGATGGTGCGACGGTCTACGTCAAAGATACCTCCTCAAGGCATCAATCCTCTTACATACGTCTTTCAGTTGGTCAGCAGTGATCATGTTTATTAAGGTGTTGTTTTCGGGCTGCAAAGGTAAATATTTTTGCGCGATTTCCGTGGGTTTTGTGTTTTTATCCTTCTGAATAAACGTTTTCGAGCCGCCATAAAACGGAAGGTATGGAAGCAGACAATGTTGCCACAATTCCCAAAATGGTAAATAAATTGCACGGACTTATTATTGATACAGTAATTTGTTTTCGTTGATAATCAATGCGATACTGATATTATCAAAAATAGTTTGAAAAATAGTATAGTTTATAACATAAACTTGTTTATCTTTGCAGCATCAAATGACTTAAACACTAAACATCTTAACCTAAACTTTAAGCATCATGGAAAAAAGTAATGAACAAAACAAGGAAATGACGGCTCAAGAGAGCCTCAACCTGATCAGTGAAATGTTGAACAACAATCGTCGCTGCATTCTTCAAAACAGTGCAAAGCACTTCATCTTATGGGGAGCGTTGCTTTTGCTGTTCTCCGTCGTTATTTACGAGTTGCTGCATGTCACAAGAGATCTCCATTGGAATCTGCTTTGGTTTGCCATGCCTGTAATAGGTTTCCCTTTGGTGAGACTTCTCGGAAAAAAGGAAACCGCCGTTCCGCAAAACGTCATCAGCAGCCAACTTCACTATATTTGGCTCGCTTACTGTGTTTTTGCGCTTGTCACTAGCGTAGTCGCCATGTTTGAAATGCCATCGTGCATCACGCTCCTCCTTGTCCTCCTTCTCGGCTTTTCAGAATGTCTTTCGGGGCTTTTGCTGAAAAACTGGCCAATTATTATAGGTGGGTTCATCCTTGGCGTAGGTGGCGCTGTCGTGGCCATGTTGGTTAGGTCGGAAGCGCAACTGCTTGTCTTTGCCGCAGGTGGCCTTATCCTTGTCGCTACAGGTCTGATTGTCAAACGTCAATACCAATGACCATGTTCCCGAAACTCGACCCGATTCTCCATTCGGAGTTAAGATTGGCGGTGATGTCCATCCTGATAGGAGTAGATGAAGCCGACTTTACCTACCTCAAGAAACAGACGGGCGCCACGTCAGGAAACCTCAGTGTGCAGATTGACAAACTCATGGCTGCCGGATACATCACCGTGGAAAAAGGCTTCAAAGGAAAGATGCCCCATACTACCTGCAAGATTACCACGGCAGGTCAGGAGGCTTTCAACAACTATGTAGAATCGCTGAAAGAGTACCTTTCGGCAAACAAATAATTGAAAAAATGAAAAAGATAGTCAAAACCATTTTATGGAGTGTGTTTGCCTTTGCACTTCTTTTCGAAGGAAACGCCTGGGCACAAGTCGACCCGCTTGAACAGGGTGCGATGTCCGTTAAGAAACTGGACGACGGGCTGTACTACATGGAATATAAAGGAGATGACGGCTTCGCCGAACTGATGGAGAACGGCGGCGGACGCAGTGCCAGTGAACTGTCCGAATACGTCACGCGTTTCCTTTCAAAGGGTTTCTATAACCCAAAGGGCGGAAATCCTGCACCGGCGAAGTACGGTTGCTCTGCCTTGACGGTACGAACGCCAGAAGGTGGCACCTTGATGGGCCGTAACTTCGATTTCACTTCGGCGACTGGAATTGTCCTTCACACGATTCCCGATCAGGGTTATGAGACCTACACCACCTTCAACCTCAACTTCCTTGGTTTCGGAGATGGTTGGGTTCCAGAAGGTTTCAAGAATCAGTATATGGCGCTCTCCGTGCTGTTTTTCGCCTTGGACGGCATCAACGAAAAGGGTCTGGCCGTGGCCGACTTGATGGCGGGAGACGACGCTCAAACCCATCAGGACAGCGGGAAGCCGGCCTTAACCACCACATCAGCCATCTGCTACCTTCTTAAAAATGCCGCCACAGTAGATGAGGCACTTGATCTGCTTCGGAGAATTGATATGAACTCGGACATCGGTGCCGCACATCATTATGCTATTTCCGATGCCTCTGGCCGAAGTGTTGTGGTCGAGTATGTAGACAACAATATGGAGGTCGTTGAATCAGCCGCCGTAGCCAATCACTATCTGTGTGCGTCCAAACTGAACGTTGGCCTGAAAGAAGGAGATCGTCGATATGAATTCCTGTGCAGTCAGTTCGATGCTGCTGGAGGCGTAATGGATAAGCAGCAGCTTACCCAAGCGATTGTTTCTGTTTCTTTGCCGCCTATGGAGGGTAGACACATGGGCACTGCATGGACTCTTGTAATGGACCTAGCGAACCCTTCCATAACCTATTACTCCCGCCGCCATTTTGACAAGCCGTTTCACTTTGAATTTGAGAGTAATAGCGAAAAGTAGGTGCTCTTTATGGACGTATTATTCGTACACGTAGAGACGTTGCGCGCAACGTCTCTACTATTTTGAATGCCATTCTGTGATAATTTTTCATTCTCCCCAGTAATAAATCCCTACCTTTGCTGTCTAACATGATGAACGTTGCAACGAAAAACGCATTATGACCAACGACAAGGAACATCAGTTTGAACTTTTGGTGCGGCAGCACAAGCGGACCATCTACACGGTGTGCTACATGTTCTCGCGCAACAAGGCCGAAATTGACGACCTGTTTCAGGAAATCCTCATCAGGCTTTGGAACGGCTTCGACAATTACGAGGGACGAAGCACCGCGCAGACTTGGATCTATCGCGTCGCGCTCAATACGGCCATCAACCAGGACAAGAAGGAACGTAGGCGCATTGAGACCGTCCCGCTGACGGTGGATATCGACCCCTACGAGGCCGATGACCCCAAGACGCAGCAAATTCGCGAACTCTACGACCGCATCTCGCGCCTCGACCTTATCGACCGAAGCCTCATCCTGCTTTGGCTCGAAGGCATCAGTTACGACGAAATCGGAGCCATCATCGGCATCACGCCCAACAATGTGGGCGTAAGGCTGGCGCGCATCAAGGAAAAACTGGTGAAAATGTCGAAAAACGAATGAAAGGGAATCATCATGGAAAACAACGAATACAATAATCTCTCCGAACTGGACCAACTGAAGGCCCAATACGAAACGCTGAAACAGCAGTTCGACCAACAGGAAATCGTTAACGAACGGTTGATGAAGTCGTCTATCAAGAGCAACGTGGATTTCTATATGCGCTACCGTTGGAAACAATACCTACTCTATCCAGTTGCGCTCCTCTGCGGTCTGCTGATCACCAAATGGGAATTTGGCAACAATCTTTCGCTGAGGCTGTTTTGGATGTCCTATTGCTTGGTGAGCTTTGCCGTAGAGATGTGGATGCTGAGAAAATTGCATGTCAAAACCATAGAGAACAACGACTTACTGACGCTTTCCAACCAAGCCCGAAGATTCAAGAAACTCTTCACATTATTTACGATCCTAAGCGCTGTTCCCATGTTAATCCTAAGTGTGGGCTTGTTTGCTCATACTGGATACGATCACTTTCCGAGCTTTGGCAGATTCCTCGCTGTGCTTTGTTTTACGCTTGTGTTTTTTGTGGGAATTGGGGTGATTGGGTTTCGCCATGTAACACGACCTTGTGACGATATTATCCAAAAGATAGAGGCCTCAGAAAACCCAACGGACAAGAGAACGGGATTCGGCAGTAGGCAAAAGTGGTTCTGTGTCGCCATGTTTGTCACGTTCCTTGGCCTTGATGTTTGGGCTTATATGATTGTTGCTTCGCATCTGAAACTGCCCCCAATTTGGCATAACATGAAATATGTGCGACCAGCGGATGACTTGTCATCGGAAGGCACATTGGAGTTTTGGGAAGTTTATGCCGATACACTTGTGGCTGAGGAGGATGTGCCAATTGTGACGGAAAACTGGCAACAAGGTGATTCTCTTGTTGTTATGAGAAGTGATTGTCAGCCAGATCCAGTAGAGACGCGTCAAGGCACATCTCTATTGTACGCCCTAAAGAAGACTACGCCAGAAGGTCCAGCCATCAGCTCGGCAGTTATGCACGGCAAACCCTTGGTGGCATATGTGGCATGTGCCCATCCACGTAGAAATCCCAACGATGAACCCGTGCAGTTGTTCGTGTTTTTGACTTCTGAGGCACGCCAACTTTGGTATCAATTTACCACTAAGATCGCAGGGCATCGGACGGCGATTGTCATGGATGGTGTCGTGATTCAGGATTGGCAGGTGATGTGTGGCATCGAAAACGGCAAGTTCATGATCATGAGAGAATGGTCATCGAAAGAAGAAATAGACACATTCTGTAATCGCTTGATTAAACAATGATTACAAACTTTTTGTAAAATAATTCATTTTTTCCTTGACAGTATTGAAAAAAGCCGTACTTTTGCAGTGTTCTATTAAACTAATACACTAATGTTATATAGTACAATATACGGGTTGCCAAGCAAAAAAGGGGAGAGGGATTTATTTTCGTCAAGACGTAACAAAAACGGGCTTTCTCCGTATTGTCTATGGCAAATGTGTTGTTCAAATACACCTAATTAATATGTAAGGCGATGATTCGGTTAGAGAAAATAAACAAGACCTACTTCGGTGCACAGCCCCTACACGTGCTGAAAGGCATCGACTTGGAGGTCACGGAGGGCGAGATGGTCAGCATCATGGGGGCCTCGGGCTCGGGGAAGTCCACCTTATTAAATATATTGGGCATACTCGATAACTACGACTCGGGCGATTATTATCTCAACGGAAAATTGGTGAAAGACCTCAGCGAGAACGAAGCTGCCGACATGCGCAACCGCACCATCGGCTTCATCTTCCAGTCGTTCAACCTCATCCCCTTCAAGACCGCGATGGAGAATGTGGCACTACCTTTATATTATCAGAACGTGAGCCGCAAGAAACGTAACGAATTGGCGATGGAATACTTGGAACGATTTGGCCTGAAGGAATGGGCTGACCACTATCCCAACGAGCTCTCTGGCGGACAAAAGCAGCGCGTCTCGATGGCCCGCGCCTTGGTGACCCAGCCCAAGGTCATCCTCGCTGACGAACCCACGGGCGCCTTGGACAGCAAGACTTCCGCCGAGGTGATGCAAATTCTCCGCGAGGTGAACCAAAGCGGCATCACCATGGTCATCGTTACCCACGAAAAGGGCATCGCCCTGAGAACCAACAAAATCATCCACCTGAAAGACGGCGTCATCGAAAACATCGAAATCAACAACCCCGACAGCATCGACTTCAGTAAAGAGATTAAGTAATGGACTTCTGGCGCGAAATATTCATGGCCTTGAGCCGCAACAAGTTGAGGACTTTCCTCACGGGATTTGCCATTTCGTGGGGCATCTTCATCCTCATTGTGTTGCTCGCCGCCGGCAACGGCATCATGAACGGCATCGGCGAACAGTTCAGCGACCAGTCCACGAACACCTATATGATTTATGGCGGCGAGACCTCGAAACCTTACAAAGG
>JAEEGJ010031976.1_pt1 | contig 10139 bp, 9 predicted proteins | sample 8958761 | NCBI WGS metagenome assembly JAEEGJ01 (sample SAMN16246546, study PRJNA631951) | gut metagenome | biome: gut microbiome; feature: rumen; material: RS-attached | host: Bos | place: Iran: Karaj | collected 2018-10 | reverse complement strand
CCATCGTACTGTCGGCCATGGTAATAGCCACACGGGCATGCTCGGGTTTAGGCGATACAGCGGTATCCAGAAACACGTGGCGGATGGCACAGGCATCAGGATAGCCGCGCACCAGTCCAGTCATCACATAGGTAGTGGTGTACGTGCGCTCGCCCTCGGCACCCAGGCCCCAACACAACTCAAAACCGCGCTTGGTAGTTACAATACCGCATTTGTACTGTTTCCAACTGCGACTCTCGTTCACGTCCCAGTCCGTATATACGTATCGCGCTCCCGTTTCGTCGGTCACTGTCAGGTTCTTTACAATGCTTGGGCCCATGTTAGCCAAGCCGATATAGCACTCGGTACCCTCGCTGTCGATGGTCATCTGTCGTGTTTCAGTAATCAGGGCATCGCCATTCCTGTCGAGCACCACCCGTATGTCCAGATCGTGCAACTGCGGACGGGCCAACACCTGTATCACCCCAAGCAGTAAAAGTACAATTGTCAATTTCGCTTTCATTACAAGGTGCAAATTTAAAAAATAGTGCCGAAAGTTGCTCCTTTCGACACTAATATTTAACTTTTCTTCCTTTAAACTATGTTAATTGGCTTTAATAAAACATATTTTTATGTATCTTTGCACGCAAAAAACAGTATAAACATGGATATTAAAGAATTACTTAACCAGACCGACCACTTTGCAGCTGGCGCTGGTTGCAGGATTGTAGAGGTAGACGATCAGCATGCTGTAGCAGAGATGACCGTTACCTCTATGCACCTGAATGGCGGCCATGTTTGCCAGGGCGGTGCCCTCTTCACCTTAGCCGACCTTGCCATCGCCGCCTTAATGAACCAGCACGGCGAGTTGACCTTCGGCATCTCCAACAACATTATGTTCGTGGCCAGCGCTATCGAGGGCGACCATCTTAGGGCCGAAGCCACCTTCGTGGCCGATCACCATAAGATTCCCTCCGTTCAGGTAAGCGTCACCAACCAGGACGGCAAACTCATCTGCCACGTCACCGGCATGGGCTACCGCAAATCCAAGCCGCTTCCCCCAAAATAAATCATACATAAAACTAATAAAAATGAAAGCAATCATTCTCCTAACAGCATTAACATTATCCATCACCACCTCGGCACAGGATAAAGAGCGCGATGCCATCGTTCAGCACTACATGAGTCTTTCTGCCCAGCTGAAAGCAAGCACGCAGTCAACCATCAAGTCCGATGGTTCGTTCTACTATCCCCATGCAGGCGATAAGTTCCCAACTTTCTCTGATAAAGACATCGATGGCAACACCTGGAACTCCGATAGCATCCGTGGTCGTGTAGCCGTATTTAATCTATGGTATTCCGGCTGTAGACCATGCCTTGCTGAGATGCCGATTCTTTCAGAATGGAAGCAGCAGCTACCCGAAGTGTTGTATTTTTCAGCAACATTCCACGATGCTGCCACCACCAAACGAATCACCGACAACCGTCAGTTCAACTGGATCCATCTTGTTGAAGACAAGACCATGATGCCATGGATTGGTTCATTAGGATTTCCACTCACCATCGTAGTCGACAAGCAGGGCATCGTACGCTACGCCGTTCATGGCACATCAGAGCAAAAGCGCGCCGAAATCCTCGACGCCATCAAGTCCGCACTCAAATAATATCACGAGGTGGAACTTATGGGGTACTTGTGGGGTTACTTGTCGGGTATTGTCGCAACTAAGCATTCAAGAAGGCTACCTTTCTTCTGTTATCCTTAGGCCTTACTGCAAAATGTAGCCAAATGGCACCATAGCGGTTCTTTTCTATCAGCAGCTCATCATAGTCCTGCTGCGATTCTTTAGCATAATTGATGAGGATGGCCGCATATTCTATCGCCTGCTCCATACCATTGGTGCGTATATCCACCGCACAGCCCGTTAAGTGATTGCTAGTAGGGGCTCCACCAACCTTCCGATTCAATTGCGGCGATCGATAACCTGAGTTGATGATAATCGAGTGCCCTACTCGCTCTCGCAATACTTCAAGCCATATGCACAATCGCTTTAGGTTCGCAATCGCCTCATGACTGGGAATGTTATACACTTCGGGATATTTGCTCCTGGTGAACTCCCCGAGCACAAAATGCTCGGAGAGGTTTGCTTTACTGTTTAACTGTACTATCTGTTCCATTTTCGTAATGTTAGTTTGTTAGGATGTTAGGACGTTAGATCATGAGCAGACCGGTTTTACGATAGCGCACCTTGGCGCAACCATCTTCAACATAGTCTTCTGCCTTTTCTATCAGTCGGTCCTTGGTTAGTCGGCTGATACGCATATAGGCTGTAGCAGCACTCTTAAGCTGGAAGCAACGCACCACATCATCGGTTGTAAACACATCGGGCAAGCGTTCGAAACCTTCGTAGGTTTTCTGACGACGCTGAACGTTTACGCTGGCATCCTTCAGTTTGTTATCGAAGTAGGCTTCGGCCATCGCACCAAAGTAGTAACGCTGGCAGGCGTACTGGATGTTCACAATCAGCTCGGCCAATCGCCAATCAATCTCGTCCGTCTCGAAAGTACCACACCAGTAGTTGCCTTCCTGATGCAGATTGCCCCAGTGGCGCATCACAATAAACGGAGCCGAGAAGTTCAAGCCATGGTAGGCACAACGCTTTAGCAGCATCTCGTCGGCTTTGCTGTCGTTCTCTTCAGCATCGGCCATTCGACGGGCTGTCCAGTCGTAGAGTTCATCCACCAGCTTCTGTACTGAGAGTTCACCCTTGGTACGGTCCAGTTTCTTAGCCCATTCCTTTAAGCGATTGTCGCTGTCGTAATCCACATTACTTTCACGACTCATCATCTTAAAGTTGGTGGCTGGCAGTGGCACACAGGTTAAGCGGGTGGCTAATCCTGAGCCAAAGTTCTGCGCGTTCACCTTTTTTTTCAGCGCGATGGGCGTACCAGTGTAGATGTAGTTCCAGGTAACGAAGAAATCCTGCAGGATAGAGTCGTTGTTCGAGTATGCCTGTCCATCCTCCTCGTTATGGAAAGCCTTCAGCTCCAGGCTCATCTTGTCAATCCACGAACCACCCTTCTGTACACAGATAGTGTTATCCAGCTCGGTATCAAACGTCAGCATATGCAGCTGCATGGGCTCGCCATCCACCTCCTCTACGCTGTTCACCATGTCCTGAATAAACTGGGCATTCGAGGTTCGTGCTGGGTGTACACGTACAATAACTTTGGGCTTTTTAGGCTTCTCCTTGTTGGCGCCCTTGGTGCGCATCTGTTCACGATAGGCATTAATAGCCTCCTTACCTACCTTATCAGCCTCGATGATAGGTGCTGCCAGCAGCTTAAACAAGCGGGTGGCAAAGCTCTTACCACTGGCAGGATCGCCAATTATCAGCGTTGAATTATTCAATCGTCGCAATTCCTCTGGACGATGGTAAAAGCGATACGTGCATCGTGTCATCAGCGTCATCAACAGGCCGCCTGCTACAAACAGGGCTGCTGGGTACTGGTTGTGCTTCAAGCCCTTGCACACATCCTTCAAGGCTGGATAGTACTCACTCAGGGCCTCAATCTCTTCACCCCATTCCCACAGCATCTGTGCCATGGTATCATCCTTCAGCACCGCCGCCGTTGACGCTTTCGTGCCCTTCGTAATCTCCTGGTACGTCTTACCCGTAACCTCCTGGATAGCCTCAAGCATGGGCTTACTGGGCAGCTGATTAAGGAATTTCTTCTCCTTATCGCGTTTGTGCTCAACGGCACTCGATATGGTGTTCTCCACCCTTTCGCCCTCGCTGATGAGTTCCTGTACCCACGTCTGCTTTTCGAGCACTCGCTGCACATCAACCCTATCGCCGTCGAGTAGTGTGAGCAGATCAGAGGCCAACTTGAGGCTTTCGTTATGTCGGTTTCTATCCTCTCGGCATGGCAGCTTATCGCCATAGCGCTTATCAATAATACACTGTACATCATATCCACGCCACATTACAGGTTCGTTACTATGCTCGATGGGAGTTGATGTTTCTGGAAGATTCGCACTCTCGCTCTGTGAGCGACCGTCTCGATATAGAGCAGTATATCGCTCAGCATACTCTTGGTTCTCATAACTAAACAGTTCTTTATCAATAAATAAAATATCGGTATATTTGCAAATGTAACTCATTCTCGACGAGTCCTTGCAGGCCTCATCCACTACCACCTCGTCGCCCAGCAGTTTGGCCATAGCGTGCTGATTATCAATCAGGTTGCCCCAATCCAGTCGGGCCTTGAACACAATCTTCAACCCCTTGCCACTGGGTGTGATATACACGAGCACAATGCCCAATGCCTTCAGGTCGAGGCCCTTATCTATCCAGCCCTGATACAGGGTTAACGGGTTCTCGATATGGTCGAGATCCATCACCACCAGGCCCGTTAAGCGGGTGGCTGCCTGTTTGCGCCAGGCACCTAATCTACCTTTGGCCGATGTTGTTTCGTCGAAAGTAGCCTGAAAGATGAATGCAGGCAGTTTGCGTTTCAACGCTGCATCGCCCGTTTCACGATACTTATCGATATTCTCGTTCCACTTGGTGGCCTTAACAAGAGCCCAGAACTGAGTCTCATCTACCGGCAAGGTGGGGTTACTAAAGTTTTTCTGATAGCAAAACATAATCTTAAATTTTCAATTATCAATTTCGAATTAAGCCTTAGCAGAATTCAATCAGTTCACGTTCTATCATCGCATTCTTGGCGTCGCGATGGTGATCGTCCATCAGCCCCATCACTGCTGCAGCACCCAAGTCTTTGGGGAAACTGCCATACACCTTGATACGCTGTATACTCTCCTTAACCCAGCCCCATGGCAACTTTTTTACCAGGCGGTCGTTCGCGCAATTACGCGACTTACGCTTATAGGCATTAAATGTTATCACTCCCGTAAACTTGTCACGATGTAGTGAACCCTCTACGCGCTTTCCTTCAACGAGGCGCACAAGAACCTCTTCGTCAATAGCAATATATTTTTTCATAACTTGTCGAATTGATGAGTGAAGGTTGTGTTAGAATTTGGCCATTTTTCACTACGTAGACTTCCTCCACCACACTTCGACTCGGTTATTTACTTACCTTTTTTTTAGATGTTGCCTTTCGCAATTTCCCTGGCTGCCTGTTTCTTGTATTCCTTCAAGGCATCATAATAGTTATCACGTATAGCCTCCTCCAGATTCACACCATCAAACATGGCGTTAACCGTTATACATGCCAGCATGTTGGTAAAAATAGCCACCAGCACAGCCTGATCCCAGGGGTTACGGATGTCGAGCTTATCGGCTATAGCTGTAAACTCATCACCCCAAGTCTGTACATCATTAGCAAACTGCTTTTCAATATCGTCGGTGCCGCTAAACATGCGCACCATCTTTTCAATTTTTGTCATTTTCTTCATAACTCTTTAATGTTTAATCTTTCGCTCGGCTTTGCCGCTTGGCATCGCCAAGAATGTTTAATGTTTAACGTATTACTATTTCTTGCGTTCCTTTCAGGCGAACCACGGCTCCCTTTTGCAAGCCTGCATTACGCAGAGCGTCGTTCATTTCCCACTCAGAGCATACCGATTTCGGCTCTACCATCTGCCCCGTCTTAGTGCACTGCCTTGTACCATCATTCTGGCTTTCCTTATGCTTGCACGATGCGCAGCATTTGTTCACCTTGATGTGATAGGCATTAACTATCTGTTCCATTAGGCTACACCCCCCTCTCTTCCTCTATCCATGCGTAACACGTTTCCAATACGTAATCAGCCGATGGGCAGCCGGTCATCCGTATCACATCGTCGCACACATAGTCAACCATGTCCATTGCCAGTTCTTGTTGCATCTGGCTGCTGAACCCTAACAGCTGTTGGTTAAGCATAAACAGCAACGGTTGGCTTAACTTGTTCTCCAGTTGGCACATCACGCTCTCGGCATCATGCTCCAAACACTGTACTCTCATCAGGTCTTCATCTTCGAAGATGAACTGACCGCCTTTTCTCTTTTCAAAAATGCTTTGTCTTACCATAACTTTTTTATTATTAAATTTGCGTCGTTTTTTCCTTTCGACGATGCAAAGTTCGCAATAAAAATTCACCCCACGATGGCTTTATTTTCTATTGTCCGACGTATCGTCCGACACCTTTAAGCTTCGTCCGACCAACCGTCCGACTTATTGTTTTGAGCCCTCATAAAGGCACTCAAAAATCGCTTCACCAAGTTCTTTCTGCGTAGTGCCTCGCTGGCTTTGGGGCTATCGGTAAACGTCCAGTCGGGGTACTTGCCTTTTACCTTAGCTATAGTATCGTAGATGGTGGTGCGACCAGGCAGATTATCAAAATCCGATTGGTGCATATAGTCGATAAAATCTTTGGGGGTATAGAAAAAGGGCAATCCTTTTACCACGCTCTCGTTCATAGCCACCATCAGGTAAGCATAGTCGCAGGGATTTTTAAAGGCCAGGGCCTGGCGCATTTCGCGAATGGCCGATGCCACATAGGTATCAATGGTAAGTTTCTTGTCGCCAGTGCCGCAAACATTCAGCACCTCTACCATCGGGCATAGATCTACCATACCCATAAACTTCTCAAAAGCTGCGTCGTCGATACGCAATACTACTTGTTTCATCTTTTCCAAGTGTTTTGTGAGAAGAGCATGATTGCTGCAGCTTTTCACCTCAGAGGACTCCCACCCCACTCGGATTAAACATTAATTACTACCATACAAGGCAAAACGCCTCTCAGGTTTACTCGGCGAAATTACAAACAAAAAATGGGCTACGGAAAATATCCGCAGCCCAATGGGAGTATGTGGGAACTTTAATGTGAACTTGAGTTGATATGGGAACTTTGTGGGAGTTTTTGCGAGCATTTAGTGAGTTTTTCGAGTATCGCCTCGCCAGCCCGATGATAGTTCTTGTAGTATTCGCCATGAACAGGAGCTTTCGCATCAGTCCACGTATCAAACGGTTTGGCAAAACAGTCAACCGCCATTCGTCCCACTTCATTTTTATTTGGCAGATGCTGATGGTGGGGCAACACATAGGCCACCAAATTACAGAACGTTTGGTAGTCGCCCTCCTTAATAAAGCCACAATCCATCAGCACACGGCAGGCCCCTAACCAATATCGCCTGCCAGTAACCTTTTCGTCAGCATAAACAAGTGCAGCCTCTACCTCCTCCAGTGTTGGTACTCGTGGAGTTTCAGGGTTGGGAGCCGACTCCTTTTGCAGGTACTGCTGGATGCGGTTCATAATATTTTCGCGATTCTCGAGGTGCAAAGTAAGGTTATATTTCACCTTGCCACCTATCCGTATATCCATATCCTCGGTAAGCAACATGGGATTATATTTAGGATTCGAAGGCACCAGCCAGTGGCGGCCATAATCGTCCATATAGTAGGTTTTGATTAACCACTCGCCATCTACCGATACATATATAATATCCTTATTGTGTACCTGACAAATCTTCTCAATCAGCAGCACATCGCCACTGAATATACCCACGCCCTCCATCGAGTCGCCTTTAACAGAAATGGTGTATGTGTTCAGTCCGTCGAAGTCGCCACCAGGCACTTTGATCATTTCGGGAGGTATGTCGCCTTGTTCTGTAGGTAGGCCGCAACTGGCATATACGTCGTAGAAGGGCACCAGCATTTCGCATGCCGAGCCATATAAATAGTCGATTTTATGATGGTTGATAAACATCTTTTTACCTGTTTCAAGTTTGTTAGAATTTTCGAGACGCAAAAATAATAAATATCTCGCAGCTAACAAAAGATGCGAGATAGATATTAAGAGTTTTTAGCAAATGGGGGCTCTCAAAGTTCTCTCAAAATACACTTTTCCAATGCATTTTCAGCCCAAAACATACACTTTTCCAATGCATTTTCAGCCCAAAACTTACACTTTTCCAATGGTTTTTGGCTTAATATCTCGCACCTAACAAAAGATGCGAGATATTTATTACTTTATTTAAATTCTATACCAATTGCAGTTTCCCAAACCTCATCACTTATAGTAAGGTTGTAGAGTTCATATTGACTACCTTTGTCAACCCATTTCCATAGTCTTGATGTTCCAGGCATCTGAACATTTTCGCATTCTATTCCATACTTATCGTGATCAGAGCCATAAGGACTTTCTATTAATATCTTTTTATCCGTTATGGACATAGTTCCTTCTACAAGATAATTCTTCTGATTATCTTCACCATGATTATGATATTTAATGCTAGCACTCTCTAAGTAGTACTTGTTGTTTGAAGATTCCTTGAAGAACACGATCTGATAATCTCCAGTTTCCATATAATCTCCATTTAAGTCAAATCCTTCTACGGCACCCCACTTGTCATTCTTCTTAGAATAAGTTCCTGTAACGTAATATTTATTACCATTTTTTACAATCTTTGCATTGGAATCTCTAAACGAGAAGTCTGCTTTAGTCCAGTAATCCGCCTTTTCATCTAGCTTATTGCTCTTAGCATAGATATTTACTTCTTTTATCTTTAAGTCAGACTCTTCATTGGCAGTAGCATTTTGTGTAACTGTTAATGTTTTAACGATTACTTCGGTCCCGTCATCGTTCTTTGCTGTCAGTTCGATTGTACCAGTACGCGATGCTCCATCTTTGTTTTCAGTTACAGAAACAGTATATACACGATTATTCGGATCTGATTTGTCCTTCAATACCCAATCAAGCCATTTTTTGCCATTTGAATCCATTTTTTGTTTGGTATTCAATGTCTTCAAGCTCACGCCGCCAGCTACATGTACAGTAAAATCCATCGTTCCTGCATTCTTATCAAATTCCATTTGTTCTGTAGACAGCGTCATCTCTGACTGTTCGTTAGTTCCAGTCTTCTGGATTACGTTGAGGTTCAACTCAGCTTTCTGACCTCCAGGCGAAGTGCCTTTAACAATAATATTACCTGAGAGTTCTTGGCCTGTGGTATTCTCTTGGGCCGTAACAGTGATGGTGTTATCAGTATTGAGAGTCATCGTAAAGAACTTATCAAGGTTACCTCCCTCTTGTATTTTTGCCTCAATCTGGGCAAGGGTGGTGTTAAGCGTAACCGTTATGGTTCCTCCCTTCTGTTCAAACGTTACAGAATTTGGCGATGCTTGCAAGATGGGGCGAAGTTGGGTAACTGTAACTGTATCTCGCAACAACTCCTTGCCCTCCTTATCGTAGCCCACTCCAATCACATATCCTTTGCGGCTGTCAGTGTCATCAGGCAACGTCGGCACATACACCGTTAAGCGTCCTTCCTCATTGTTCCAAGTTGGCTTGGTTTCGTTAAGCCAAGCTGCTTCGGTAGTAAACTCTGTGTTCTTAACGTTAGTAACAACCTCGATGTCCTTATAACCAGGGTTCTCATCAAACTCTACTGCTTTGGGCTTGATATTCATCATGGGAGGGCCAAGGCTTATCTCAACCGACTTGTCTGCAATAATGGGTTGCCCAAAAACCTTTACCTGAGGCCAGGCCTTATAGAAACGACTGGGTTCAAGATCCTCTACAACCTCTTTTATCTGCGAGTAGGTCTTTGGAGAATAATACTCAGTTTTTTTCCAGAAATCAATCGCCTGCACAGGGTTCTTATCATCTGTAATATCATAGATAGAGAGTCCTACTTTCTTCGAGAACAACAAACTTCGATCGAGGGGTACAGTAAGAGTGCCTCTCCAAGGCGCTTTCTTGTCGACATCCCAGGTAATCGACTTCATGTTGGGCACAGCACCATAGAGTCCCTCCTTAGCAAGTGCAACTTCTGGACTGAAATTAATAGGCTTCCAATCAACATTTTTCCAGAGATTCAGTTTCGCTGACAAATTTGCCCCAACATAGAAAGTACGTTTCACGTTGTCTTCGGCATTCAAGACGCTATAGATTTTGCCACTCTCAAGGTAGGCTGTATTAACGACATCAGAGATGGCTACACCATAATCTTCTTCGAGACGTGCCGCAACTTCTATTCGTGCCTCTGTCTCAAATTCACGTCCAAAGCAGCTAACTTTTGTCTCAGCCTTTCCATATACGCCTGTTGACAATGCCATTCCTGCCGCCCAGCCACTTGATGCACAGGTATCGCTAACAAGCTGGTACGACGCCTTCTCGTAAAATTCATTGCTTTGGGGTATATGATAGGCAG
>JAEEGJ010031974.1_pt1 | contig 10140 bp, 11 predicted proteins | sample 8958761 | NCBI WGS metagenome assembly JAEEGJ01 (sample SAMN16246546, study PRJNA631951) | gut metagenome | biome: gut microbiome; feature: rumen; material: RS-attached | host: Bos | place: Iran: Karaj | collected 2018-10 | reverse complement strand
GCGAGAACGAGACAGAAAGTCGCAAGCACGGGTATTAGCACGAAACCGACGACGTCCTTATCGACGTAATTTTTATCGAGATACGCGGGATCGTAATGCTTTACCACGTCGAGAATAAGAAGAAATATCCCCGCTATAAGCGCGTAGAAGAAAAAGCCGATAAAAGCGTATTTCAAATAAGTTTTCGCAACGTCTTTCTTTGCGAGAAAAACGATAACGCCCGCAAGTATCAGCGCGCCTAAAATCCCAACGGTGATCCACACGGCGTAGCCGCCGACGATATCTATAAGGTAGGTGGCGAGAAAATTTGACATATACAAACTCCTTTAATAAAAATTTTCAAAAACAAAAGCGCCCTTAAGGGGCGCTTAAAAGACGGAAGATTACGCTTTTCCTTCAAGTATTACCTTGCGGATTCCATGGTATGATCTCAGCCTTGCGGCACCCACAGCGGATATTCTGTTTTATAAACTTACTTAAAGAACCACGAGCATCACCGACGCCGCTATCGCGAGAATCGCGAACGTGCCGCCGAAAATGCGCGTCCTTTTTAACAGTTCGGGTTTTTTCTTTCTTGCTATAACGAGCGCGATACCCGTGAAAAGCAGGACGCCGAGTCCCATTATAAGCGGGATAAACAGGTTGGAAACGTTTGCGGCGTCGTAACCGTTGGCGGCAACATACGCTTCGTCGCCGTACTTAAATATCTCGAACGCAATGACCGCTATCGCCATGCCTATCGCGTAAAAGAACAGTATCGAGGCGGCGAGCGGAAGATTTTCCTTCAACGCCTTTCTGTTGAAAAAGAACAGGAAAGCCGCACCGAGAATAACCGCGGCGATAATGCCGACGGACACCCAGCCGGAGAAAGATTCGAGCGTTTCGAAAACGGAAACCGAAAGAAAGTTCATGATATCCCCCTTTTTTCGATAAAATATTACCATATAAATAATAACACCTTTTCACGCTTGCGTCAAGAGAAATTTTATGATAAAATTAAATTCCCCGAATATAAGGAGAAAAACCTATGTCCAAATTTTTTGCTTTTTTAAATCGTATGAAATACATTAAGCGCTGGTCGCTGATGCGTTCGGTGAGAGAAGAAAACATCATGGAACACAGCCACGACGTGGCGATGATAGCCCACGCGCTCGCCGTGATAAACAACAAGTTCGGCGGCGAAACGAAAGCCGACGTTGAAAAGACCGTTCTTCTCGCGCAGTACCACGAAGTGGGAGAAGTGATAACGGGAGACCTCCCCACCCCCATAAAGTATTTCAACCCCGAAATAAAGACGGCGTATAAAGACCTCGAAAAGGGCGCGTGCGAAAAACTTCTCGATATGCTGCCCGACGACCTTCGTGAAGACTATGCGGAATATATCCTTCCCGACGAAAAAAGTTACGAATATAAACTCGTTAAGTTCGCCGACAGGATATCCGCATACCTTAAATGCGTGGAAGAAGTAAAGGCGGGCAATTCCGAGTTCAAAAAAGCCAAAAAGACCATAGGCGAAGAATTAAAGAAAGCCGACGATCCCGCCGTGGAATACTATATGAAAAACTTTGCCGCGGCTTACGAACTTACTCTCGACGAGCTCGACTGAAAGGTAATTGTGCATATTTTACAATATGCCGCCGCTTATTTATAAAAAATGCCTATTGTAAAATTTCCGCGTTTGCGGTAAAATATTACAGTATGAAAATTTAACACGACTTGGAGGATAATATGTCGAGTTTGAATCTTAAAGGTATCTACAAAGTGTATCCCTCCGGCGTTACTGCGGTTTCCGACTTTAATCTTGATATAGAAGATAAAGAGTTTATCGTTTTCGTCGGACCTTCCGGTTGCGGGAAATCTACCACGCTCCGTATGATAGCGGGGCTGGAAGAAATTTCCGCCGGAGAACTGTACATAGACGGCAATCTGGTCAACAACGTCGCACCCAAAGACAGGGATATAGCGATGGTTTTCCAGAACTACGCGCTTTACCCGCACATGACCGTCTACGACAACATGGCGTTCGGACTTAAACTCCGCAAAATGCCGAGAGCCGAAATAGACGTGAGAGTTAAAGAAGCGGCAAGAATCTTAGGTATCGAAATGTATCTTTCGAGAAAACCGAAAGCGCTTTCCGGCGGTCAGAGACAACGTGTCGCCTTGGGGCGCGCCATCGTCCGTGAACCGAAGGTCTTCCTTTTGGACGAACCGCTTTCCAACCTGGACGCGAAACTCCGCGCCCAGATGAGAACGGAAATAACGAAACTCCACAACAGGCTCGCTACGACCTTCATTTACGTTACGCACGACCAGATAGAAGCTATGACCATGGGTACCCGTATAGTCGTTATGAAAGACGGGTTTATGCAACAGGTCGATACGCCTATCAATCTTTACGATAACCCCATAAACTTATTCGTCGCGGGATTTATCGGCACGCCGCAGATGAACTTCTTTACCGGAAAACTTACCGGCACCAAAAAGGAAGTTTACGTCGAATTCGGGCTCGATAAAGCGAAAGTTCCCGAAAACATCGTTTCGCTTATCGTGAATCTCGACAAATACTTAAACACCGACAGAGAAATCGTCTTCGGTATCCGTCCGGAAGATATACACGACAACCCCGACTGGCTCGCGTCGCACGACGCCCCGCAGATAGAAGTAAAAGTCGATGTCGTCGAAGCGCTCGGCGCGGAAACGTTGCTTTACTGCAAGACGAGATCGGAAGATACCGGCGAAGAAAAGAGCTTAGCGGAAGACATTTCCAACCTTATAGCAAGGGTGGACAGCCGTTCCACGACGGTAGCGGGAAGTTCCGCCACGTTAGGTCTCGATATGCGTCATTGTCATCTCTTCGATAAGGAAACGGAAGTAACTATTCTCGCCAAAGACGCCGAAACCAAAGCGCAGGTAGAAGCATTACAGATAAAACGCGAAGAGGAAGAAGCGAAGAAAGCCGAAGATCTTGCCGCGAAACAGGCGGAAGAAGAGGCGAAAGCGGCGGCGGAAGCGGAAAAGAAGAGAATTAAAGCCGAAAAGAAACTCGCCAAAAAGCCCGTTAAAGAAGAAGCCGAAACTTCCGAAGATAAACCCGAAGAAGATAAAGCGGAATAAAAAAAGATAAAAATACTTTCGCCCGAAACGCAAGCGTTTCGGGCGAAACTTTTTTAAACTTTTGCCCCGCGCCGAATACGGCGCGGGGCAAAGTTTATCACATTATTTACCCGTATTACAGAACCAGTAATTCTGGCACATCATATACACGGTATAATTCTTGGTGGTAAAGCCCGTGTACCTCGTGCCTTCCAGAACGAGATATTCGCCCGCGTTAAGCGATTGTATCGCCCTGTCCACGTCGGAAATCCTTGCTACGTCGAAAGACTGCAAAACGTTCTTATCCTTATCGGCTCTTCTCGCCGTCTTCACCACGTCCTTGGTCCTAAGCCCCGCGTTCGCCGCGGTACTTCCCGAAGACACCGCGCTTATATACACGACGTAACCGTCTTTATCTTCGTTTTCTTCTTCGGTAATGGTGAACCCGAATTTCTGTCTTCTGCCCGCCACGTAACCGTAGTTATCTTCCTTCGCCGTGCCGCCGAGTTGCGCCGCTATTTCGACGAACCCGTTGCCGTTAGTTAAAAAGCACGGTATCGCAAAGTTTATGTCGGTGTAATTAGTGTTGCCGGCGTTGGTTATGCCTATAAGTTCGCCGTAAAGGTTATAAAGCCCGCCGCCGGAGTTCCCGGGGTTGGTGGAAACGGATATCTGCATAAGCGTCATATCGCCCACTTCGTTGACGAAGGTCTCGCGTTCTAAATAACTTACCACCCCGCCTGCGACGGAACCGGGGAGCGAACCCGTGGGATTGCCTATTGAAAACACCGTTTCGCCCTTTCTTACCGTATAGCCGTCCGCGGGTATCTTGGCTTTTACTATCTTTTCCGCGGAAAGTCTTTCGCCCGAAACGGCGGCGATACCGAGATTCAATTTAAGAAGCGCGATATCGGAATTGAAATCTCCCCCGACCAAAGTAACGGCGTAGCCATTGCTTTCGTAAGTCGCCGCGGGCTTGTCGCCTACAAAACCTTTAAATATATAGTTCTCGTCATCGTAAGAGGAGTTTTCGTCGGGGATATATACCCGTATTTCGCCCTTGCCGTCCACCATGTGCTGGCAGGTGATTATATAAACTACGTTCTGATCGTGTTTCCAGCTCGCGGCAAAACTCGGATCTTCTTCGTCGTCGAAGGAAATATCCACGATAACGCCCGACCCCGCGCCCGACTCGGTAGTGATAGCCACCGAAGTGCGTTCCACCGCGGCGACAGCGTCCGCCATGGACATTTCCTTACGTTCGCTTTCGTCTACCGTGTTGAAGTTCACCGATTGCGCCGCCTCTATCGAATTGCCGATATCCAGATTGTTTTTCTTGTAGTCGGCGTTTATAAAGGAACAGCCGCCCAAAGTTAAGGCGATAACGAGAATTATCGCGGTAAGGATAAAAGTTTTTCTTAAAGTTTTCATAAAACACCCCCAAGGTACGATAATATTATACCACCCCTTTGCTTGAAAAAACCTTTAAATATTTAAAATTAAAGGACGAAATAAATCGTCCTTTTCTCCGCCGCAACGGGCGGAGAAAGTTTCGCCTGTACGTCGGAAATATATAAACGCCGATAAAAGAAGTGAATTCTCCGTAAAAAAATCACCTTACCGCCGAGTATAAAAAGTATCGGCAAATAAGATGATTTTATGCGTTTTAACGGTTTTTTATTCTTCTTCGGGAAGGTCTACGTTGTGGTAAACGTCCTGAACGTCGTCCAAATCGTTAAGAGCGTCTATAAGCCTTTGGAATTTTGCAAGGTCTTCCCCTTCTAACGTTATCTTGGTCTGCGGGACCATGGTAACTTCCGCTTCGAAGAAGTTAAGCCCCTTTTCTTCCAACGCTTTTCTCACCGCCGAGAAATCCGAAACCGAAGTGTGTATCTCGAAAGCGTCGTCTTCCGCGATAAAGTCGTCCGCACCCGCGTCCAACGCCATTTCCATTGCCGCGTCTTCGGTAAGGTCGGGCGTTCTTTCAACGACGATTATACCCATCGTCGTAAAGGTAAAGGAAACGCACCCCGCGTTGCCCAGCGACCCGCCATGCTTACGCATAGCCGTCCTTACGAAATCTACGGTACGGTTTTTATTGTCGGTAAGTGTCTTTATGATTATCGCGCTGCCCGCGGGACCGTACCCTTCGTAGGTAAGTTCTTCGTAATTCGCGCCCGAAAGTTCTCCCGCCGCCTTGGCGATACAACGCTTTATGTTGTCGTTGGGCATATTTACCGACTTGGCTTTCGCTATGGCGTCGGCAAGTTTGCTGTTGGTGTCGGGATCGGGATTGTTCTTCGCCGCGACGGCTATCTCCCTGCCGACTTTGGTGAATATTTTGCCTTTTATTGCGTCGGTCTTTGCTTTTTTAACGGCGATATTCGCCGAATGGCTGTGTCCTGACATGATTTATTCTCCTTTTCGGTTATTTAAAAGGGCGTAAAGCGTTACCCCCGCCGCCACCGCGACGTTCAGACTCTCGAAATCTTTACGCATAGGCAGGGCGCCCGTTTTTCCCGCCGCGTTTTTCAAAGTTTCCGAAACGCCTTTCGCTTCGTTGCCGAGCGCAAGACAAAAACTCCCCGTAACGTTCGTCGTAAAGACGTTTTCGCCGCCCATATCGGCGACTATTATCGGGCATTTTACCAAGGGCAAAAGCGTTTCTCTCGTACCCGAATACACGTTTACGCGGAATATCCCGCTCATACTCGCTCTCACGGCTTTGCCGGAATAGGCGTCGGCAGAGTCCGCCGCGAAAATTTCCGTTATCCCCGTCGCCGCCGCCGTGCGGATTATCGCCCCCACGTTGGACGGATCTCTGACTCCGTCCAGAAAAAGGCAGTCGCAGGATACCGGCTTTATTTCGGGCTTCGGTTTTTTTATCACGGCGAGAACTCCTTGCGGGTTCTCTTCTTCGCTTATATAGCGGAAAATTTCGTCCGAAACCGTCTCCGTTATCCCACCGAAGTTTTCAAAACGCCCTGAGTTCCTTTCGGTCGTAACGATAAGGGCGATATTCTGTCCCGTGATAATCGCTTCTTCCGCGGATTTAACGCCTTCCGCGACGTATTCGGAAAATTTATCCCTGAATTTTTTGTCGGCGAGCGCGCGCACGCGCTTTACTATCGGGTTTTGTCTGGAAGTTATCACTTTACTTCAAAGAAAGCCTACCCGAAGTAGGCTTTTGTCTTTATAAACTTGCTTTGGCTTTTTCGCAAAGCGCGGTAAATCCCGCCGCGTCGGAAATGGCTATTTCCGATAAAACCTTGCGGTTAAGGTCTATGCCGGCTTTCTTCAAACCGAACATAAACTTGCTGTAAGAAAGTCCGTTGAGTCTGCAAGCGGCGTTTATCCTTGCTATCCACAGGGATCTGAAATCGCGCTTTTTAGCCTTTCTGCCGATGTAAGCGTACATCTGGGCTTTCATCACGGCTTCCCTTGCAACTCTGTATCTCTTGCTCCTGCCGCCGAAGTATCCTTTGGCGAGTTTCAATATTTTTCTACGTTTTTTAACGGCGTTTACGCCTCTTTTAATACGCATGGTCCTTCTCCTTATTTATTGTAGATAAGCGTCTTCATCGTCTTTTGCTGCGATGCGTCTACGTACGCGCCGTCGCACAGATTGTTCTTTCTCTTTCTGTCTTTCTTGGTAAGAATATGGTTCTTGCCGGAACAAGCCCTCTTTATCTTGCCGGTTGCGGTTACTCTGAATCTCTTCTTCGCCGCGCTCTTGGTTTTCATTTTCGGCATAATAATACCCTCCGTCTGTTAAATTATTTTACGCTTTCAAAGGCGCAAGCATCATCCAGATGTTCCTGCCTTCCGTCAGCGGTTGCTTTTCTATGGTCCCGAATTCCTTTACCAACTCGTAAAAACGCTGCATGACGTCTATACCTATACTCTGGTGCGCCATCTGCCTGCCGCGCATACGTATCGAAACTTTGACTTTGTTCCCGCCCGATAAAAATTTCTGCGCCGCTTTCGCCTTCACGTTGAGATCCCCTACGTCTATCGTCATCGACAGCCATATCTCTTTGATTTCCGTTATCTTTTGGTTCTTCTTCGCTTCTTTCGCCTTTTTGCTCATCTCGAACAGGTATTTGCCGTAGTTCATTACCTTGCAAACCGGCGGGTTGGCGTTCGGGGATATCTTGACGAGATCGAGTCCCGCTTCTTCCGCTATACCCAAAGCCTCTCTTGCCGACATAATGCCGAGCTGTTCGCCCGTTTCGCCTATAAGCCGAACTTCCCTGTCTCGGATATCCTGATTTATTTGATGTTCTTTTTTAATGGGTTTGTACCTCTCATATATATTTTCCGCCTTATAGCGGAATAAAGAACGTAAAACAAAAAGGTCGCCGTAAAGCAACCCCAAAAAGTAAACCTACCGCCGCAGCGGTTAAAAGTTATCGTTGCCGTACGCAAACGATATCGGTACGGCGAGAAGGGTCGCTTCTTCTTTAAGCCTAACTATGATAACGCAATTTTCGGCGTTTGTCAACCGTTTTGATAAAATTTCGCAAATTTTCCTTATTCTCTCGGTTTTTTATAGGTTTTTTCGGCGACCGCGGGGTGTTTTCGGTCGCATTGAGACCGAAAATACCCTGCGTAACGCAAAAAAAATGAAACGGAACTTTGAAAACAGGTAAAAAACGTTTGACATAGAAAGCCAAATAAAATATAATGTATAAGCAACTTCAGATTGCCCCTTAGCTCAGTCGGTAGAGCATTCGGCTGTTAACCGAAGTGTCGTCAGTTCGAGTCTGTCAGGGGCAGCCAGCAAAATATCCCATCGCCGCAAGGCGGTGGGATTTTTTGTCGTTGTCTCCGACAACAATGAACCAACGAGTGCTTTTTGCTGTGCAAAAACACGTCGTCAGTGACGCGATTGACCGCTATAAGCGGTAGCAATCGCTATTCCGTCGCAAACTTACGTTTGCTCCTTACGAGTCTCTCGGGGCAGCCAGCAAAAACATCCCACCGCCGCAAGGCGGTGGGATTTTTTGTGTTGTCTCCGACAACAATGAACCACCTTATAATTAAAAGCCCGCGTTTTTGTTTCTTTTGCGGTATTGCAACGGAGACAGTCCCATGCGCTCCCGAAATGTTTTGATAAAATACGTATAAGAAGAAAATCCCGTTTTTTCCGCTACGGCGGTAACGTTCAGCGTCGTCGTCAAAAGACAGTGCTTTGCCATATGCAGGCGATAATCCGTAAGATACTCGTGCAAGGTCCTTTTCGTATATATTTTCATCAGTCTGTTTATATGGTACGGGTGATAATTGAACCGTTCCGCTATTTTCACGTTGTTCAATTCGGCGTCGGCATAATTGTCGCGAATATAATTCTGAACGTTCTGTATGAGTTTATAACCGCTTTTCCCGTTATGCGTTCCGCATAAAAGTTCAATTAGCGCAAGTTTCAGATATGCGGAAGCGTATTGTTCGTAATACGCAACTTTTTGTAAAAACAATCTCGCACAGTCCGATACGTAATTGCGCACGGACACGCCGTTTTCCTGTATTATGGGATTTGAAAATGCCTGCGGCAATTCGTAATGCGGTGCGTTTCGGGGATTATACGTGCTTTCCGTTGCCGTACCGAGCGACTTCGGTATAAAAGAAAACTTATCCGTCAAGTCAAAATCGAGTACATATATTTCAACCCCGTCGCAGTTGTCGAAAACGAATCTGTACTGCGTTTTCGGCGGAAGAAAAACCGCCAAATTATCCGCGACCTTAAAGTTCTGACCGTTTGCAAACAAAAAACCGCTTCCCCGTACTATAAAAAATAAGCGGCAGTCGTAGCAAATGCTGTTTTCTTTGTTAGGGTAATAAGCGCGGTGCATCGAAGCGTAACGGATAAACGGATTTAATTCTTCTAATTTCATATATACTCCCCTGATATACTCCCCTGATTTCACTATACCATACCGAGAACCGTTTGACAAGCAAAATGTTTGTTTTGTTATGTTTTTCTGTTTGTTACGTAATATCAAAACGCGTCCGTTTACCGTATAATATCGTTTGATTGAAGAAACAGACGGGAAATTAACTGATTTTTACTTATGTGGGCTATTTACGCGGCTACGGTCTTGTGTGCGAACGTAAGATCCGTACTTACCAAAAAAAACGCCGTTATAAACGGCAATCCATCGCTTTTTAATTTTTTACGCGCCCTTACGGCATTTATTCTGTTCGGAATTATCGCCGCGTTAAGCGGCTTTAACTTTCATTTTCCGACGATAATATTCGGCGTAATATACGGGTTTCTTTTTTGCGGTTCGGCTTTTTGCGGGCTGAACGCCATGAAAAGAGGACCGCTCGGAATAACGTCGTCAATCGTTTCGTTTTCGCTCGTAATTCCTTGCGTGTACGGCGCCGTTTTCTTAAAAGAACAGATAGGCTGTCTCGATATAATCGGGTTCGTTTTTATTGCCGTTTCCATAATACTGATGAACGCACGGAATAAAAAAAACGACGCAGGTATCGACTCCGACGGCGAAAATAACAACGGTAAAAACAGGGCAAAGTTCCATAAACACTGGTGGATATACGTTCTCGGAACGATTGTTTGCGACGGGTTACACGCTACGATAAAAACCGTACACCAAACGTATTATCCCGGGCTGTACCGTTACGAATTTATATGTATCGGTATGCTCGTCGGCAGTATCGCGTTCGCGTGTTTCATGATCAAAGACGGAAAAATCATAAGAGAAAGCGAACCTGTGAAAACAAAAGGGTGCGTCCTGTGCGGCAGTATCGCGGGAATCGCAAACGGCACGTATAACTATCTGGTTTTATGCATGGCGGGAAACGAATCGGCGACTTCTATGTTTCCGATAATATCGGTCGCTATAATCGCGCTCGGATTGTTTTCGGGACGGATCGTATTTAAGGAACGTTTAAGCAAATTGCAGATTTTGGGAGTTGTTGCCGCGGCAGCCGCAATAGCGCTTATAAAAATGTAACCGAATTGAAAATAATAACGTTTAAAGCCGTTTTTAATTTTCGGAAAGGATGGTAACTATGGGTAAAGAA
>JAEEGJ010031973.1_pt1 | contig 10140 bp, 8 predicted proteins | sample 8958761 | NCBI WGS metagenome assembly JAEEGJ01 (sample SAMN16246546, study PRJNA631951) | gut metagenome | biome: gut microbiome; feature: rumen; material: RS-attached | host: Bos | place: Iran: Karaj | collected 2018-10 | reverse complement strand
GCCATCTTGCTGGTAAACAGATCAATGTAATTCACCAGTGTATATCCCGAAGTCTTGCCGGTCAGATGCTGGTCGATCGTTCCGGGATGGATCTTCAGGGTATCCTTGATTATTGCGACAATAGGGGCAACGGTACTGAATGTCAGAACTATTCCGAACAGCAGAAGTATGATGTTCTGCGGCTGGGAAAACCAGGTCTTGACCTTGTTCCGGAAGATGGCCTTCTTGTCTTTTTCGGTTGTTGACATCATGGGCTTCTTCTACTCCTTCTGAGCTGAGACTGACAGGTTTCTTTAAATACGGGGATGCCGCTCATGTTTAAACGACACCCCCGTATCCTGCCCTTGGTCAAAGGGCTATGGAGCTACATTTTATTGGATAAATCAAACTTATTCGGGCTTATAGTGGTCGAGTACGTCGATCCAGCTTCCTACTGTGAAGGAAACGTCCGAGCAGTACTTGGGATCCTCGAGAACGAGCTCACCCTTGCCTTCGCCGGTCCACCAGTCATAGCCGCGGTCGTTCTTTGCAGGGAACTGGTCTCCGCCACCCTGAGAGTGCTGGAACTTAGCCTCGATCTCAGCAGCAACGTTGGGGTTCGACGAATATCCGCCCATGTCCTTACCCCAAGCCTCGAAACCGGCCTCACGGGTGGTCATGAATGCGATGAATGCGCAAGCGGTCCAAGGAAGAGGGCTGTTCTTGGTAACGAACAGATAATGGCAGTAGCCGTATCCGCCGATTCCGGTGTAGCCGTCCTGGTAAGCTGCAACCTTAATGTTGTTAAGCGATACGGTAGCTGATTCCTCTACGGAACGAAGCTTTGAATAAACAAGAAGTCCGGACTGATCGGTAGCTGAAGAATCTACAAGGGTATTGCAGATAGGGCCGTCATCGGTCTGCTCGTTGTAGCTGTTAACCCAGAGCTTGATCCATGCAAGAGCGTAAGCGCCGTTTGCGCCGAGGCCGAGGTCCTTTGCGTCTGACTGCATAGCCTGGATGGTGGGCTCGAAATATGCCTTCTTGGTCGCGTCAAGCTTGTCATATGCAGCCTTCAGCCAGCCTGCGTACTTGTCCTGGGTGAGCATCATGAGGAAGTTCTTTCCTACGATCTCGGAATCAACGCCCATGAACAGGGGATGAGAACCTTCGTAAACGAAATCCCAGCAGTTGGTGTAGGTCGCGGAACCTGTGCAGTTGTACATGAATACCTTGTTCAGGGTCTGAAGAGGAAGGAAACCGGTGAACTTGTCGGCTGTGGTGCCGTTGGCCTCTGCCCACTCCTTGGGAACGAAGGTCTTAAGGATGCCGGTGTCAACCATCTTGGACTGGATCTGATTGCCGTCCTGGATAAGAGTCATCGCGAATGTACCGGTGCTCTTTAAGGAATCGGAGGTCAGCTGCTCAAAGATCTTGTTGTTCTTGGGCTGCTGCCACTCAAAATTAAGAGTATAGTTAGAATCGATAGTCTGAAGATACTCGATGAAAACAGGGAGTGCCGACTTGCCGCGGCTGGAGTTGCCCACGCCGTAGAAGGTCTTTCCGTTAGACTCTTCGATAGCCTTCTTTGCAAGCTCATCCATGGTCATGCCCTGAGCTTCTTTGATGATCTTCTCAATTTCCGAAAGCTCTCCGCTGCTCTTCCCCGAGCCGCCGTCTTTCGAACATCCCGCAAATGACGCAACAGCCATTGCAAGAACCAGCAGTAACGCTAAAATTTTCTTCATAATGTCCTCCTTTTATTTGCAGCCCGTCCCACGGGTCTGCCTGATAAGGACATTTTAATTGTGCATTTTGTATTTGTGTATGGGGTAAAACCGACATTATTTGTAAATATTGTACATAATACAGACATGGGACAGACACGGGGACGGTTCTTCTGTCTGCGCAGTTCGCAGACAGAAGAACCGTCCCCGTGTCTGTCCCATGTCGTTATCATTCCAGCCCCTTCTGCTGGTATTCCGAGGGGGACTTACCTACAAGCTTCTTAAATGTATTGGAGAAATAGGCTATATCCTGATATCCCACCTTTTCCGCCACCTCGTAGACCTTTACGAGCGGGTCCTTCAAATAGTCCATAGCCTTGCGGATGCGGACGCGGATCAGATAGTTGTTGATGCCCGTATCCGTCTCTGCCTTGAACAGCCTGCCCAGATGTCCCTCGCTCACTCCGAGCCTGTCGGCGAGCACGCCTACCGCGAAATCGGGATCGTTGTAATGCTCGTTGATATAGTCGATCGCCGCCTTGACATATCTGTTGTCCGTGTTTTTTACGACATTCAGCGGGATCAGGGTCTCCTCGAGCTCCTTCGCGGACGCGGGTGTGTTCGGATGCAGATGCAGGAGTTTCTGCACAGAGGCTTCGAGCTCGCCCTCCCCGAAGGGCTTTAACAGATAGTCCGATACTCCGAGCCTTACGGCCTGCCGCGCGTACTCGAACTCATCGTAAGCGGTGAGAAAAATGATCCTGATGCCCGGCAGCTTTGCCATCAGCTGCTCCGCCAGTTCGAGTCCGTCCATTTTTGGCATGCGGATATCGGAAATGACCAGATCCGGCCTCGTCACCTCGGCCGCCTCGAGCGCCTCGATGCCGTTGGACGCCTCGGCCACCACCTCGCAGCCTATCAGCGCCCAGTCGGTCTCATTCTTTATTCCCATGCGGACGTATTTTTCGTCGTCCACGATCATAACTCTCGTAATCACTGCATATCCTCCCGTATTATCCCTTTATCGCGTTATCCGTTCCCGTAAGTGAGTAAGGCAGCACGACCGTCATCAGCGTGCCCCCCTCTTCGGGCCTTGCGGCGCTCACTCCGTAACGTTCGCCGTATGTGAGCCTGATTATGGTATTGATATTGTTCAGCCCGAGATGTCCCGACAGAGCCTCCGTGTTCTCGCTCTCGAGCGCGGCGATCATCTCGTCGCTTATCCCCATGCCGTTGTCCCGGACCGTTATCTTCAGTTCTTCGCCCGTGCCTTCGTTCGCCGGATACTTTTCCGCGCAGATCACGATATGGCCGTCCCTGCGTCCTTCGAGCCCGTGTATTATGCTGTTCTCGACCAGCGGCTGCAGTATGAGCTTGGGTATCACCGCGTCGGCGCAGTCACCGATATCGACGCTCAGGTCGAAGGAATCGTCAAACCGGATCTTCTGTATCTCGCAGTAATTGCGCACCATCTCGATCTCCTGGGCGAGAGTGCAGAATTTGTCGCCGGAAATGCTCATCCTGAGCACCGCAGCCAGTGATGAGGAAAGCGTCGCTATCTCGGGCACCTGGTTGGCCTTTGCCACCCATTTGATCGTATCGAGCGTGTTGTATAAGAAATGCGGATTCAGCTGGGCCTGCATCATCTGCGTACGCGCTTCGTTCACGCTGCGCTCGGCCGCTACCTGCTCTTCCATCGTTTTTTTGAGCTGACCGGTCATCTTGTTGAAGCCGGTCGCCAGCTGCCCGAACTCATCCTCGCGGTTCAGGTCTATCTTTACGTCGAAATCGCCCTTTCTGAAGCGTCTCATCGCCGAAGAGAGCGTATTTATGGGCTTTGCGACAAGGTTCGTCATCCTCGATGCCGCGAAAAGGCATACCAGGATACTGATCACCACCAGGAAAACGATGATCCTGTAGCCTGCGCGCACCGCCGATTCCTCGAGTGCGGGAGGCGTGATATATACGCAGAGCAGGCCCTGTTTTTCGAGCTCCGAGATATAGATATTGTTCTTTGCTCCCGCGTCATAATCAAAGCCCGCGAACAGATTGCTCCTGATAAGCGCCAGCGACGAATAATCCTTTGCTGTGCCGATCAGGCAGAACGGGCGCAGGAAACGGTTGGTCAGCATATATCCGTCCCTGGAGTTGACCAGTCCGGACAGCTGCGACTCTATCTGCGCGTTGCCGATGCGCACGATCACGAAACACTTCGGCGGCCATGTACTCTTAAAAGTGATCGAAGAGATCATCTTTGCGATCAGAAGATCGGACCTTTCGGCGGATGTATTTGAAGGATCGAGCGCATAAACTATGCTTCCGTCCTTTTTCATGGCCTCCGCGGCTTCTTTCAGTACTGCGTACTCTTCGGGAAGATTGGCGTGCAGGCCTCCGCTGCCGGTCGTATAGAGGCACTCGCCGTCCCTGTAGATATCCACGACCGCAAAATCCCTGATCCCGGCAGTCTCCTCATAAAGTATCGAATATACTTCCTGTGAATCGTCCTTACCGCCGGATACGATATCTCTTATCGTTTCGTTGGACGCAATCGACTCGATGACCGTCTCCGAGAGCTCGACCATCGTAAGTATCCGCTCGCTGATGATCTTTGCCTGCTCCTCGTCCTGACGTCCGTGATCGGCCCTGATCCTGGCCTGGAAGCCCTGAATGGTAAGAATGCCGCCGAACAATACCAGCGCCAGCGTAACGGCCAGAAATACTATGAACAACTGTCTCCTGAAGGAGTGACGAATGAATCCTTTCATCGGCCGCCCTCCTTATTCAGAGAGTCCCAGATCTCAAATACCGCTTCTTCGTCCTGCGCCGACCTGACAATGTCAAATTCGGCTCTTTTGATGACGCCGAAGCTCTCCGCGGGATCGATATCGGTCCTGACAGTCCTGCGGCAGAACTCATCCATGGCGTATTTCTGCGTATCGAGACCCACGACAAAATCGATGAAAAGCCCCGCGTTGTATGAATGCGGCGCGTTAACGACCATGGCGACTCCGTCGGGCACAGTGCTCGTTCCGTCCTCGGGATAGACCATGGAGATATCATACCCCGCCGCGATCCCCTTGAGCGCGGTCTCTTCCAGTGTAACGCCCACGGCAAACCTGCCGTTTGAGACGGAGGGCACGATCTGTCCCGACGAGCTGAGTACCTTCCCGTCGAGAAGTCCTATGAATTCAGGCATGAAATCGGCCGACGCGCGGCCCGTGATCTGGGAGAATGCGGAGAGGATCGTATAGCTGGTGCCGGAATTATGCAGGTCCGCAAAAGCGATCTGTCCCTTCCATTTTTCGGAAAAGATGTCGCTCCATCTGCGCGGCGCCTCTTCGGCGGAGACCAGCTTATTGTTATAGACAAAAACGAGGGGGAGCTCCGTAAAGGGCGTCCAGAGATCCTCCGAAGATAAGTATTCTGCGTCGAGCATTGCGCGCTCTTTTGTCTCATACGGAAGAAAGAGGTCCTTCTGCGCCTCAAAGCTCTCGATGCCGCCTCCGAACATTATGTCGCAGGCTCCCGAAGCCGAAGCGTTTCTAACCTCCTCAAACATTTCCGCGGTTCCTCCCGCATGGATCTCGACCCAGATCCCCGTGCGGTTCTCGAACTCGCGTATTATGGGTAGATACACCTCCTCTTTATGCGAGGTGTACACGATGAGCTGTTTGTCGCCGGGAACGCGGTACTTGGCGGATATCTTCGCCACCGCGTCCTTTCTGGCGGATGAACAGCCTGAAAGCAACAGCAGCATTGCTGCCGCTGTTGCCAATATCCTCAGTATTCGCCCTTTATACATACAAATGAAACCGGGTAATGCAGCGATTACCCCTGCTGCTTATCATTTCCCGAGATTCTTCGGTCCGAAGCCCATGGGAAGTATCTCCTCAAGCGTATATACAAGATACGCGTCCTCGCTCTTGGCAATGATAACGTAGAACTTCTTCGGATCGCAGAACTCCATCATAACCTGTCTGCAAACGCCGCAGGGCGCACAGTAGTCCTTGATCGCATAATCGGGTCCGCCTACGATCGCGATCGCCGCGAATTCCCTGATGCCTTCGCTGACCGCCTTGAAAAATGCGGTACGCTCGGCACAGTTCGTCGGAGTGTAAGCGGCGTTCTCGATGTTGCAGCCGGTGATGATATTGCCGTTTTTCGCCAGCAGTGCCGCTCCGACATTCCAGTGAGAATAGGGCGCGTACGACATCTTCTGTGCCTTTATCGCCCTGTTGATCAACTCCCTGCACATCAGATCGCTGATGCGGTCCACTGCGGGAGAAGTGTTTCCCTGTCCCTTGAGCGCCGTTCCGGGTGCTTTTGCGGGAAGATCGAAATTATCTTTATACTCTTCCATGATGTAAACCTCCAAAAAACACTATAGACTTAATATCCCGAAATATTTGTCTCCGCTTTCGCGATCTTAACGAGTCTCGAGGTGCCGAGTCTCGATGCTCCGAGCGAGATGAACTTCTCGGCATCGTCAAACGACGAGATGCCGCCGGCTGCCTTCATCCTGACATTGGGGCCGATATTCTTCGAGAACAGTTCGATGTCCTCGAATGTAGCTCCCGCCTTTGAGAAACCGGTCGAAGTCTTGATAAAGTCTGCGCCTGCCGCGGTAACGCGTTTGCACATTTCGATCTTCTCTTCATCGGTGAGCAGGCAGGTCTCGATGATGACCTTTAAGATCCTGCTGCCGCAGGCTGCCTTTAAGGTCCTGATCTCGTCCTCGATCGCGTCGAACTTTTTGTCCTTTACCCAGCCGATGTTGATGACCATGTCGATCTCATCCGCGCCGTTCGCGATGGCGTCTTTGGTCTCGAACTCCTTGACTGCGGTCGTATTGTACCCGTTCGGGAAACCGATGACCGTGCAGACAGCCATCTTATCGCCCAGATACTCCTTTGCCTGCTTAACGTACGACGGAGGGATACATACCGATGCGGTGCCGTATTTTACGGCGTCATCGCAAATTACTTTGATCTCCTCCCAGGTAGCGGTCTGTGTGAGCAGTGTGTGGTCCACTGCCTTAAAGATCTTCTCTCTGTCCATTTTCATTCCTCACTTTCTTCTTTTTTGATGAGCTTTTCCAAAAACTTAAACAGCCACTCTATGAGCAGCGTGGCGATCAGATAAAGGATCGCCGTAAAAAATACCGAAAAGAACGGATACATGGTACGGTGTCCGATGCCGTACATAACTTCGGTCAGATCGTTGACCGCGATGTATCCCGAAACGGCGCTCCACTGAAGTATGTGCACCGCCAGCCGTTTGATGTCCCAGAGCGAATTCTCGAGCGCCTGCGGAACAACCGCCGAGAAATAGACCCTCTCCATCCTGACCGCGATCGTTTCGGAAACCTCCTCGCGCATCTTATTTACGGTGCGCTCAACGATCTCGCTCAGATGTCCTCCGCCCCAGAACCCAATCGCGATCCCGGCGATTATCGCGGCCGATCCGCTGCCGCCGCCGAATACGCAGTAATAGAGCAGCCACATGATCAGGATCACGGGTACGCTCCTGAACACAAAGCACAGACCGCGTCCGATCGACGATACGATCTTTTTCTCGAAGCACATCAGGTAGCTGAACAGGCAGCCGCAGCCGGCCGCAACGATCCACGCGATGACCGTGACCGCCGCCGTTACGAGCACGCCCTTCGCGATCTGATAATATGCCCCTCCGGAGATCAGGTTATTGTATACGGCATTAAAGATATTGGTGATAAATCTCATGTCCTGCCTCTTTCTCTCTATTTGATGTAAATGAAATCATATTTCTGTACGTCCAGGTAGCCCTCGCTCATTACCCAGCCCCTCGCGCTCTCGGTCGTTATGCGGCCCGCGCCGTAGCTGAAGATAATGTCTACCCTGCCCTTCTGCAGCGATGAAAAAGCCGTCTCGTTATCGAGCACGATGAACTTTACCCTACGCTGCAGTATCTGCGCAACTTCGTCCATCAGCGCCACGCAGAATCCGTAAGGCCTGCCGTTCTCATCGAGCAGCTCCACCGGAGGCACCGCTCCGGTCACGCCGACCTTCAGCACCTTGCTCGTCCGGTAGAAAACCTTATGTATGCTGTCGTTTACGACCATGTCCTTCTGTCTGAACTTGGGCGTGCTCTCATCGGTCGCGTGATCGATATATGTATCCGTAAGCGTATCCAGTATCCCGTCCGCGCGGATATAGTCGAGCGCGTCGTTTATCTGTCCTATCAGTTCTCTGCCCTTTTCCGTGTCGGCAGCCGCCATTCCGAATGAAAAGCGGGGTTCGGCGGTATTCTCTATCGCCGCCATGTCCGAAGTATCGAGCCTCGCCAGCGTCTCGTCCCGCGCAGTAAGATAATCCGCGGTGACATCTGTGGTCCATATAACATCCGCCGAGCCGTTCTTCAGCGCGTACAGGCACTCGTCCATGCTCTTGAGGCCCTTATACCGGCCGAGCTTTCTGCCCGTCAGGCTCCTGAAGAATATCGCCGCGCTGTTGTCCGGCATCCTGCCCGAAACACCCACCATAGACGCGCCTTTCAGGTCATCCGCGGAAGCGATCCTGCCGCCTTTCCCGGGCGCCTTCTTAAAGCCGAAGCCCGTCAGCAGCAAAAGCAGCACAAAGCAGACAAGGATCGTAAGCCATTTTGATTTATTCGTCATATGCCCTTAATCCTCTCATTCTATCGAAATTCCGATGATCTTCTCGCTCCTGGTGGCCAGCACTACCCTGTTGCCGAAAATCACCGGCGTAGCCTCGATACCCGAGCCGAAGTTCCGCCTGTCGAGTACCTTGCCGTTCGCCGCGTTGATGAGCAGCAGGTCGCCGTTCTGGCAGCCCTGCAGCAGATATGCCCTGCCCGCCTGCGAAAACGTCAGCACGCTCGAACTCCAGGAATACATATCGAGATCCAGCGTCCACTCCTCTTTGCCAGTGTGCTTGTTTAGCGCTACGAGCATGCCGCCTTCGATCTCGGGAAGCTTTGATACGGAATAGAAAATGTAATCCGAAACTATGCCGCTGCCCGGAACTCCCGTCGAGAGCACGCCTCCCGCATAGCCCTTTACGGTATGGACCTCGTAAGGCTTTTTCCAGATGATGCTGCCGTTCATCGCGTTGATCTTGTAGATCGCCGCTTCGCCCATGCTGTGCGAATTGTAATTGTATTTGAGCGTGGTCGCGATGTAAACGTATTTGTTCGGGCCCTCTGCCTCAAATATCGGCGAGGAATTGATATCCTCGTTGAGCTCCTGAACCCATACCATCTTCATCGTGTTCAGGTCGAGACAGTAAAATGTGCCCGCGTTGTCGCCGATGTAGAGATATCCGCCGCAGACCGCCGCGCTGCACTCGCTGCCCCACAGGTATCCGCTCTGGGAATATTTGCCCTCTATCGTAAATGTATAATCGACAAGATCCGAAGGCGCGATGCTTAAGCTCCCGCTCGCCCGGTCATAGCTCGTGTTCAGGCGCATCGTATATATGACGCCGTTCTCGCCGGGCTGGATCAGGGTATCTGTCACAGGATCTATGATCGGCGAAGAATCGTAAGCGTGCCATGTGCGCGGCGCGAAATCGTCGTTATATCCGCCCTCGTAGAGGAGCTTTCCGTCGATCAGGCTGTAGATGTAGAAGCGCTGGCAGACATTCTCGCCGAACTGTCCGGTCTGCGCATCGCCCGAGCCGCAGAAAAGCAGCGGCGTTCCGTCGGGATAAAGCGATGCTGTGCCCTTAAAGGTCATGCCGACATAGATCGTAGGCCTTGTCTCCTCGCCGGTTTCTATGTCGAGGAAATGTATGCAGCCGTCCATACCGGGATAAATGACTTCGGTGAGTCCCTTTTTGCTCTTCGCGGAATCAAAAAGGTTCATCACAGACTTCACGTCATCGTCCCAGCGCACGATTATGGGCTGTCCGGTCCAGCCGTTGCCCGACCAGTAATCGACGCCGTTGGACTTAAGCACCTTACCGGTCGAATAGGTCCAGCTGCCCGATGTGAACTTCTCGCTCTCGATGGCCGCATTCCCGACAGAGGTCATCGACCTCGTATAATTGCCGCGGAATGTGAGCATTCCCTTCACTCCCGCAAGTCCCGTGGCGAAATCATAGGAAAAATCTATCTTTTCGCCCCTCGATACCGCACTGACGATCTGTCCGTCGGCTCTGAGCTTTTCGACTACCTTATGCGCCGCAGGATCGGTCTCCTCGGTGCAGTATGCGGTCATGCGGTCAGCTCCCTCGGTCGCCGACGCGTTATATACCACATCCAGGCTTCCGGCCGTATTGTGCATATAGTTGTAGAAATATTTGGGATTTCCGACCTTTACCAGCGTCTTAAATCCAACGAACATCAGGATCAGCACCAGCACGACCGCAGCCGCGACAATGCATTTTACCCTGTTCTTTTTTATAAATTCAAGTATCTTCATCTTTAATTCCTT
>JAEEGJ010031972.1_pt1 | contig 10141 bp, 8 predicted proteins | sample 8958761 | NCBI WGS metagenome assembly JAEEGJ01 (sample SAMN16246546, study PRJNA631951) | gut metagenome | biome: gut microbiome; feature: rumen; material: RS-attached | host: Bos | place: Iran: Karaj | collected 2018-10 | reverse complement strand
AGGCACTGCTTCCTGGAAGATCCCGCAAAAGCCGCAGAGTTCTGCTCTGCGTGCTCCCCGTTCCCCGCATAACTGAATGTTACATGATCAAAAACAATGTGACCCTCCCGCTCCGTTGCGGCGCCTTTCTCTGCCGGCAGTACAGCCAGGTCTTCCGGTTGTTCCGTTGCTTCAGCAATACGGGCCGCGGAAGCATTTGCCTTGGAGAGCATCAGGAACACACGGTTCAGGCCCATTACGCCCATCAGGATCATATTGAAGTATGTCAGAAAGGCCAGGATCACACCAGGCTGGGTCACGCCCGCGTTCACCCGTTTCGCGCCAATAAATACAATCAGGGTCAGGCCGATGTTCAGGAACAGCGTTACCACCGGGCCCGGCAGTGCCATAATGATACTTGCCTTGATATCCCGCCGGGAGGTCGTATCATTCGCTCCGCCGAATCGACGCATCTCAAAGGGTTCCTTGGAAAGCGCCTTCACCACCCGGATTCCGGAGATGTTTTCCCGCATGATCCGTACAATATCATCCATTCCCCGCTGCACCATATCATACAGTGGAATGCCCTTGAAAGAGATAAACACCACCAGGCCGATCATAATCGGTGCCATGATGCACAGAATCAGCGCCAGGCCTGTATCCATAGTCAGCGTAATGACGATACCTCCGATCAGCATGATCGGCGCCCGGATACCCAGCGTCTGGGCAGCCCGGATAAAATTCTGCACATTGTAGGTATCGGATGTCATCCGGGAAATCAGGGAAGGCAGGCCGATTTCATCCGTCTGTCCACCGGACAGGTTCAATGCGGAATGGAACAAATCCCGCCGGATGGTAAAAATGCTTTCCTTGGCAATCCACACTGCTTTCTTGTTTGCCGTCACATTCAGGAACCGAACCACACAGGCCAGCAGGATCATCGCCCCGCCCCACAGCAAAACAGGCGCCGTCTCCTTTTGCGGCACCACATGATCCAGCAGATGCTCCATCACATAGGGAATCAGAAGCTCGGTCAGCGTTCCGGCCAGCTTCAGTCCCATACCGATCAGGATCATCCATTGATACTTTTTCAGATACTTCCAAAGAAACTTCATCTGTCCCCCCGGGGTTCCATTGATGCGGAGCCTTCCGCACCGTTTTTGTTATGAAGCAGCCAGGCGGACAGCACCGCAATCAGAACAAGCAGGACAATCAGCGCCGTCAGGAAGATATCCGCACTTGGCAGGAAAGAGGTTGTTCCGTCACTGTTGTAAATGGTCGGCGCGTTCCGGAGTACCCATGCGCCGATCTGCGGACCGATGATGCCGGGAATCAGTACCTGCGAAAGGATCCGAAGTCCCTGAAAACGGCCTGCCATATGTTCAGGGGTATAGTTGCGCAGCTGTGTGCCGTATGCGGCCATGCCGCTCAGGTAGCCGGACATCATCAGGAAGGAACCGATGAATACCGGAATCTTCATCGCCATGCCTTCCGCAGGAATCACGGACGGCACCAGCCAGAGCAGGACAAACCCCGCGGCCAGCAGGCACATTGCCGGAAGAACCGTCTTCCGGAATCCGTATCGGTCAATCAGTCTGCCGAAGAAGAAAGTCACGGCCGCGGCCAGGATGATGGCCGGCGCCATAATCAGCACGTAGTCCGCCATGCCCAGTGTCTGCTCATAGTAGATAATCAGGTAAGGCATGTAGATCTGAATGGAAATGTTGAAGATGATAAAGGCAGCCATGGAAAAATACAGCACGGCGTTTTTCCGGATCACATCCGGGCGGAACCCGTACAGGATCGTGGCAAAATAGCCCAGGCTGTCCGGATTCCTGACCGGGGCTTCATCCACCAGGAAGAAACCCAGGATGCCGATCAGCAGAACCAGCCCGCCGATGATGCAGTATATGGCAGTCCAGCTGGAAGCCTGATCCAGGTCAAAGCCCATGAATCCGCCGAACACCACCAGGATGGAGATCAGGGGCATCATGGAGTTGATGCCTTCGGCCGCCCCGCGGTTGGTGGCGTCCGTGGAGTCGGTCAGCCACGCGTTATACGCCGCGTCATTCGCCGTGGATCCGAAGAAGGTCATCACGCAGTCCATGATAATGGTCAGCGTGATTCCGACAGTTGCCGCACCAGTCACCATGCCGAACAGGGAGGAAATCACATCCGTCCGGATCAGGGCAAAGGAGATAATGGATATACCCCAGGCAATGTATCCGGCGCACATGAAAATCTTTCTTTTCCCGATCCGGTCGGACAGGGCGCCCATCAGGATGGTGGTCAGCGTCGCGGCAATCGCGCTGGCCGTAACCATCAGGGCAATATCCGACGCGGAAGCCCGGAACATCTTATAGATGAACACGTTGAAATACATATTCTCCACAACCCAGGCAATCTGGCCGGTCAGGGAGAATATGATCAGGGCGATCTGGAATTTACGGTTCTTCATCATAAGAAACACCTCTGCTGCCTGTGTTTTCAGGCCTGTTCTTTGATTGCCTTACAGAGCCTGTCGGAAATATCCCTGAACTCCTCCGGAGTTACTTTGGCTTCCTTCCGGTCAAAGGTCAGAAGCCCGTTGGTTTCATCCTCAACGTCCGAAACCTGGGTATATACCGCGGCGCACAGTCCCCGGAAAATCAGGGGAAGTACCTCTTCCAGGTACAGTGCCTTCAGGTCGCGTACGAACGTCTCCCGATTCTCGTACTTCTTGTATCCGTAGGTCTTTTCCAGGTTAAAGCTGTGCTCCGGAATCTTGAGGGACCATCCGCCGAATTCTGACAGAAACTGCGGCCGGTCCTGTTTTCCGGTCCGAAGCTTTTTGAAATAGATATGGAGGCTTTCCACGTCGCTCAGTTTCCGGACAAACCAGCCTGAAGTGCTGTCAACAAACCGTGTGCCGTCCAGCGCTTTCAGCCGCCGGAAAGCGTCATCTGCCCGGAACTGACCCCATCCTTCGTTGAAGATGGTCCACAGGCAGATGCATGGATGATTGCCCAGCAGCCGGACCGTCTCATCCATGGTCTTCAGGAAGTTTTCCCTTGCAGCCTGGTCCCGGTTCAGACGGGCGTCATTCAGGGGCTTCCATCCAGCCGTCGGCAGAATGGTATCGCGAAGGAAATGATACTCTCCGCAGTTCACCATATCCTGGAAAACAATCATGCCCAGCCGGTCACAGTCATAGTAGAACTGCTCCGGTTCAATTTTGATGTGCTTCCGCAGCATGTTGAACCCCAGCGCCTTCATGGCCAGGATATCCGATTCATAACAGGAGGAAGCCGCCGGCGTATACAGGCCGTCGCTCCAGTATCCCTGGTCCAGCAGGCCGTGGAAAAAATACGGTTCCCCGTTCAGGCAAAGCCGCGGGATTCCGCTGATGCGTTCCACTGTCAGTGTCCTCAGGGCAAAATATGATTCCGCCCGATCCTCGCCTGCGGTCACGGTAAACCGGTACAGGTACGGGTTTTCCGGGCACCAGCAGTTTGGATCTTTCACATCGATCCGAACCGTACCCCGGACCAGGGGATAGCAGACGCCGTTCATCTCAACAGCTCCGTCATCGGCGCCGTTCACAGTGATTTCCGCGTAATCCCTGCCCGTATGAATCGTCAGGGTGTGGATATACCGTTCCGGAACCGGTTCAATCCAGACTGTCTGCCAGATACCGGACACCGGGGTATACCACATGCCGCCCCGCTTTTCTTTCTGTTTTCCCCAGGGATGCTGATGGGACAGATCGTTGACGGCAGTGACAGATATTTCGTTTTCTCCTTCGCAGATCAGGTCTGTGATATCTGCGCAGAACGGAAGATAGCTTTCTTCATGGAAAACCGCTTCCTTCCCGTTAATCCTGACCGTTGCTTTCCGGCTGACAGCCCCGAAGTGAAGCAGGATTCGTTGCCCCTGCCATTCCTCCGGCAGGGTGAAGTGCCTGGAATACACCATTTCCCGGCCGTATTCCATTTTCATGTTGACGCCCGAAAGAAGGCTTTCCGGACAGAAGGGAACATTGATTTCTGTTTTCGTCCCGCCGCAGGTGAAATGCCATTTTCCGTTCAGGCACAGCCAGTCTTTCCGTACCAGCTGCGGACGTGGGTACGTATTCCAGGGAGTACCGGACAGCGTTTCTCCGGCTGATGTAAATAGCCTCTGCATTGGAATCCTCCGGCTTTTTATGTATTCCACAGCTGATGTTCCTTCAGCCAGGCAACAGATTTCTTCAGTGCTTCAATCGTCTTCGTTTCCAGGACGCACCGTGCGTTCCGCTGAGCGGCCAGCTGAAGTCTTGCCATCAGGTCCAGTTCCCCGTCTCCCAGCGCCAGATGGTTCTTCGCCGGTGTCTCCGTTGCGTCATGGATATGGAAATGGATCAACCTGTCCTGATGTTCCGTGATAAACGGAACGTCTGTCTCATGAATGGCTTTGGAATGGCCGATATCCCAGGTCAGTCCGAAAACCGGGCTTTCCAGCAGATACCGGATGGCTTCCTTCTCATAGCTGCGGAATCCGTCCGTGTTTTCAACAGCAATACGGATATCAGCCTCGCCGATCCATTCCTCACACAGCGAACGGAACGCGGCAAAGGATTTCATGTATGTTTCAAAATCCCGCTCATACATCTGCACCTTCCTGTCCGGAAGGGTAATGTAGATTCCGGGATTCATATGCATATTCAGTGTCAGCGGCCTTCTTTCGGGATCATAACGGTTCCGTAATGTCATCAGCTTTCGGGACACCTCAACAGACTGCCGGACGGTTTCCAGATAGGCGTTTGAAACCAGCCGGTTGAAATCCGCGATATTCAGGTTTTCATCCAGGTGAATGGTAAAATAGATCCCGGCCTTTTCCGCGGCCCGGATCAGTTCATCCGTCTTCTGCAGTTCATCCGTCTGATACTCCGGGAAATTCATGTTCAGTTCAATAAAACGCAGGCCGAGGCTTTCGCACAGGTCAATATTGTCCTGCAGCGTGTGGTTCTCGATCAGGGTCGGCATACCGAAATGAATCATGTGAATTTCCCCTCCGGATATACGATTTTTAATTCACCCCGCGGAAGCCCTTGCCAATAATCTCCGTGCTGGAAGTGATAATCATAAAGGCCGCCGGATCCTGCTTGTGAATATAGTTCCGCAGCAGCACCGCCTCATGCCTGGACACTACGGTCAGCAGCACAGTCTTTCCTTCATGGGTATAGGAGCCCTCCCCGTGCAGCCGGGTTGCGCCGCGGTGAAGCTCCGCGGTAATAAACTGTTCAATGGGTTCAGGATGAGAAGTGATGATCTGGAAGCACTTCTTGGTCTTCAGGTTGTCCGTCACCAGGTCCATGAACAGCGATTTGATAATCAGTCCCAGGATGGAAAACAGTCCCGTCTCCATGCCGAAGGCAAAGCAGGCGGATACTGTGATGATGATGTCGCTGCACAGCAGGGCAATGCCGATGTTCAGCGCCGTATGCTTCTTCAGGATCATCGCGATGATATCCGTTCCGCCGGAGGAAGCGTCCAGGTTAAACAGGATTGCCGAACCCACTGCCGGCAGTCCCACGGCAAAAAGCAGTTCCACCAGGGGCTGGGACGTCATCGGAGCGCTCATCGGGCAGACAATTTCCAGCAGCTGCAATGTGCCGGACATCAGCAGGGAGGCATATACTGTCCTGACTCCGAAGGACTTTCCGAAAACCGCAAATCCCAGGGCCAGCAGGGCGATATTGATGATCGTCACCAGTGTACCGGGCGTGATGGACGGAACGTAGTGTCCCAGAACGATGGCAATACCCGTCACACCGCCGGTGGAGAAATGATTCGGGAATTTGAAGAAATAGATACCGACCGTCATGATCAGGATACCGGCCGTGATATAGATCCATTCCTTCAGGGTTACCTTCTGTTCCTTGGACATTTTGCTTCTCCTCGTCTCCGGGAAAAAGATCCTCTTTTTCCTCATTAACGATTATTATACCATGTTCCTGCCCCAATCATAAAGCACGAAAAATGCGGCAAGAGCTTTATTTTTCTTCCTGCAATGCTCTTGCCGCTGTATTCCGTGGTATCCAAATCCCGCCGCAGCGGTTCATTTTTAAGTCTTAAGTTTTCAGTTTTAAGTTTTCATTTATTTTATTATAGTTTCAGGTCCACTTCCTCAAACTTCTTCGTGCTCATCTGAATGCTCTTCGCCGTTCCTGCCACGAACAGGGCCAGACCTGCCAGCGTAAACAGCGCCTTGTCGCTCATATTGCGCGGATCCGGTTGATCCAGCACATCCCGGAAGAACGGTACCGCATAGGTCGAAACAGTCTCAATGATAATCCAAAGGAATACTGCCACGGCCGCAAAGCCGAATGCCTTTCCGGGTTTATTGATATCCGTATAGTATACCGGGAAAAAGATCATATTGAAGATCGCAAAGATGATCATTCCACTGCCGATCAGTGCCAGTCCCGCATCCATTCCGGCCGGGTTCGGTGTATTCCCGATGGCGTATTTGATCAGGATAAAGAGGCCCATAACCGCCAGATCGATCACTTCCAGAAGGGTGCAGAAAAGAATTCTTCCCTTTACTGCATCTGCGCGGGAAACCGGCAGCATCAGCGTATAAGTCACGTCATGGTTTTCCCTGGCCGTCAGGCAGACAAAGAAAATCGCCAGTCCCATATAGAAACAGCTCACGCCGTAGGGATAGCCCGGAACCAGGATCAGCGCGGCGCACATCAGCATGATGTAGGCTGTGGGATGTATGCACAGTTTCCATTCCTTCATCAGCAGTTTCATGCCTCTTCCGCCTCCTTTTCCAGATGAATCATAATTTCCTCCAAAGTGGATTCCCGGGTCTCAAAAGCAGCTGCGTCTTCTTTCCGGACGAGTACCGTATACCCGTCCCGGATCCGGCAGCGTCCGCAGGCCACTTCCTGCAGTGCCGCAGGAACGTCCGTTCCGCACTCCGCAATCCGCCAGGCATCCCGGAAGCCGTCCAGCGTGTCATCTGCTTTCAGTTTGCCCTGCTGCAGGAACAGGATTCTGTCCGCGCATTTCTCCAGGTCGGACGTAATATGGGTGGAAAAGAAAACCGTCTTTCCCTCATCCTTCATCTTCAGGAAAATCTCCACCAGTTCCTCCCGGCTCACAGGATCCAGGCCGCTGGTCGGCTCGTCCAGGATCAGCAGCTCCGCTCCGTGGCTCATGGCCAGGGCCAGTGCGTACTTGATTTTCATGCCGTTGGACAGTTCCGCCGGAGTCTTTTCCTCATCCAGGCTGAACCGGCTCATCCATTTCCGGTACGCCGCATCATCCCATTCCGGATAGAAGGACCGGGTTACTGCGGTAATGGTCTTCAGCTTTTTCCGGGTATAGTAGGTCATTCCGGCGGAAACGAAGCCGATCCTTTCCTTGATCTCCCGATCATGTTCCGGATAATCCAGTCCGAAAAAGGAGATCTCTCCGGCATCCGGGCGTACAAACGACAGCATGGAATTGATCGTGGTCGTTTTGCCGGCGCCGTTCCGGCCGATAAAGCCGGTGATGGTTCCCGGCACCAGGCTGAAGGACACATCTTTCAGCTGAAAAGCCGGGTAGTTTTTGCACAGTCCCTGAACCGCCAGGGGCGTTTTCATTTCATAATCCATTCTTAATTCCCTCCGCAACAGCCATAAAGAACTCTGCGTTCACCAGTGCGATGCCGCTGTTCTCATCCCCCAGTACCATCAGCTGGTCTCCGGGGTTGATATTGAATACGCGCCTTGCCCGGACCGGGATCACAATCTGTCCCTTGTCACCCACTGTCACCACACCGAACATGTGTTTCCCGCGCATGCCGGGACGACTGTCCAGTTCATCCTCCGGAGCGTTGACCAGATCGTCCAGGGAAACCTCCAGCACGCACGCCAGCCTTCCGGACATTTCCAGATCCGGCGTACTCTCCTCTGTTTCCCATTTGGCAATGGTCTGGCGGGCGACGCCGACTTTTTCCGCCAGCGTTTCCTGGGTCAGGTTCATCATTTTCCGCAGTTTCTGAAGATTCTTCCCGATCATACATTTCCCACCTTTCGAACAAAATGATACGCCCGGATATAATGCTGGTCAACCATCCCGCGCTGACATTCCGATTCCGGAATGTTAATTCTCGTTGACAAAAACACAGCAATTTTTATCTATTGTCATCCCGGTGCAGGTGACATATCATAAAACTGTTCTGATCATAGTATATAAGGAGGCCTCTTATGCTGAAACTGTTGATCATCCTGATGCTGCTCGTCTGCCTGGTTTGCTGTTCTGTATCAGCCCTTGCCGAATCCGCTTCCAGTCTTCCGGATCTCCCGGACAGGCTTCCCCTTGAATATAAGAAAATCCTGAAGGAAGGCGGCACAGTCCGGAAGATTGAGTATCCCTCGAAGGATTATTATGGAGATCAGAAAGACATTATGAAGCCCGCGCTGATCTATCTGCCTGCCGGTTATTCAGAGGATCAGCAGTATGACCTGCTTGTCCTCTGCCACGGCGTCGGAGGAACCGAAAAGGAATGGGGATTCCTGAGCCTCAACTGCCCCGGCAAATGTGCCGTGGACAACCTGATTGCCAACGGGGAAATCAAACCGCTGATCATCGTCATGCCCAATGGTCGTTCCACCGAAGACTGCGGCAATACAGACTGGAGCAACATGCAGGCCTTCTATTCCTTCGGTCAGGAAATCCGCAACGACCTGCTGCCCTGGATGGATGCCCACTATGCCACCTATGGCGCCGGACTGGATGACCTGAGCGCATCCCGTGATCACAGGTACATGGCCGGCCTTTCAATGGGCGGTATGCAGACCATCAATATCGGCATGTGCGAATGCATGGATCTGTTCTCCGCTTTCGGCGCTTTCTCTGCCGCGCCCACCAGCTATACGGCATCCAAAGTTGCCGCGGAAATCAAAAAGTTTGACAGCTATCCCATCCGTTATTTCTATAACATCTGCGGAACCGGGGACAGCATCGCCTATGCTTCTGCCTCCTCTGCCGCCAAAGAGCTGCCGAAATATACCGATCAGCTGACAGAAGCCAACTGGCACTGGCAGGAATGCCCCGGAGATCACAACTTTGACATCTGGTATCTGGGTCTTTTCAACTTCCTCCGGATCCTGGGGAACTGACGCCCTGAACCCTTTGCAGAGAAGCCATCAGAAAAACATCCCGGCGCTTGAAAACGCCGGGTGTTTGTGATAACGTATCTTTTGATCTTTTTCCGAAGGAAGGATGCTCGTCATGAAGCCTTATCTGGAGATGACTACGGAGGAACTGACCCAGGAACTGGACACTCTGAGAAAAGAGTATAAAAAGGTCCAGGCCATGGACATGCAGCTGAACATGAGCCGGGGTATTCCCTGCATTGATCAGCTGGATCTTTCCATGCACATGATGGATGTTCTGGATTCCTCCTCTGACCTGACCTGTGAGGACGGCACAGACTGCCGGAACTACGGCCAGCTGACCGGTATTGAGGAAGCCCGTGAGCTTCTGGGCGACATGATGGAGAACAATCCCAAAGATATCATCATCTACGGGAACTCCTCCCTGAACGTGATGTTTGATACCATTTCCCGTGTCTGGACCCACGGCGTCATGGGCAACACCCCCTGGTGCAAGCTGCCGGAGGTGAAGTTCCTCTGCCCCGTGCCCGGCTATGACCGTCATTTTGCGATCACGCAGTATTTCGGCATCAAGATGATCCCCGTTCCCATGACTCCCACCGGTCCGGATATGGACATCGTGGAAAAGCTGGTCAGCGAGGATGAAACCATCAAGGGCATCTGGTGCGTACCGAAGTACTCCAATCCTTCCGGCATCTCCTATTCAGACGAAACGGTCCGCCGCTTCGCCCGGCTGAAGCCTGCCGCTCCGGACTTCCGGATCTTCTGGGATAACGCCTACGGCATGCATCATCTCTATGATGACCGGCAGGACTACCTGATCGAGATCCTTGCAGAGTGCAAGCGTGCCGGCAATCCGGATCTGGTTTACAAGTTTGCCTCCACTTCCAAGATTACCTTCCCCGGCAGCGGTATTGCCGCCGTCGCCACCAGCCCGAACAACATGGTCGATTTCGTGAACACGCTGAAGTTCCAGACCATCGGTCATGACAAGGTGAACCAGCTGCGTCACGTTCGTTTCTTCGGTGA
>JAEEGJ010031966.1_pt1 | contig 10142 bp, 7 predicted proteins | sample 8958761 | NCBI WGS metagenome assembly JAEEGJ01 (sample SAMN16246546, study PRJNA631951) | gut metagenome | biome: gut microbiome; feature: rumen; material: RS-attached | host: Bos | place: Iran: Karaj | collected 2018-10 | reverse complement strand
AAAGGATCACTGCTTCTTTTCCGAGCTACTGGCCAGAATCGAACTGGTGACCTCGTCATTACCAATGACGCGCTCATACCGACTGAGCTACAGTAGCATAGGTTGTGCAAAAGCACTTGGAAATGATACAATAAATCCGTTATGATTTCAACACGAAAAATAAATTTTATTCAGAAAACAATCTTAGTACTTGTTGGCATCCTTTTTTTGTCCACATTTCTTTCCGGCTGCAGTGAGATAAGAATCGATACATCTACCGGAAACGCAATGATCACAGTGGATAAAACCGAGCTTTCCAAAGAGGAGGCAATTTACCGCCTCTTGGAGCAGAAGATCGCCTATGAAGGAGACGGAACCGATGATATCTGGTCCCGCAGGATCGGTTCTGAGACGATGAGTGATTATGTGAAAGAAGCGGTAATGGACGAGCTGATGTTGTATACAGCCAGTGTTGTCATGGCTGACGAGCTAGGTGTATATATGACGGATGAGGATAAAGTCAGCGCCTCCAAAGCGGCAGAGGAAACATACACGAAAGTATCTGCCGCAGCGAACGATAAATATCCAGTCAGTCTGGATGCAGCAAAAGAACTGTATATCAAAAAAGCTACGTATGAAAAAGTATATGAGTATGTGACCCGGGATGTCGGAACTGAGATTACGGAAGATTCCACCAAAGTGATCTATATTGATTATGTGATCATTCCTGCTAAAGATGGAATAGCAGTGGCAAAGGAAATCTATTCGGAACTGCAGGCAAAGGTCCCGTTTGATGAAGCCTGCAGTGCTGTTGGCTATACACCTCAAATGAGTCAGGTTGTTTATCCAAAAACGATGAATACGGTTTTTGAATCCGTCGCTTTTGCCCTGACGGATGGTGAATTTAGCGAAGTCGTAGAGAGTAAGGATGAATACTATATTATTCATTGTATTGATGACAAACTGCTGGAAGAATCTTCAGCAAACTATGCAAAAGTTCTGACGGAAGCAAAGCAGGAAAAGTTTCAGCTGTATTATCTTGCGTTTGCTCCAAAACATAAACTAAGCGTCAACACAAAGTTCTGGAACAAGATCCAGTTATCTGATTTTTAAAAGATGAAAACAGTAGATCTGATCATACCTGTCTATAATGAAGAGGAAAGCCTCCCGCTGTTTTATGAAGAAACACAGAAGGTTTTGGAACAGTGTATCGGCTTTTCTTTTCGCTATATTTTTGTGAATGATGGAAGCAATGATCAGACGCTTCCGATGCTGAAAAAGATGGCAGAGAAAAACGGCATTAAATATCTTTCTTTTTCGCGGAACTTCGGAAAAGAAGCAGCTATTTATGCCGGATTAAAAGCATCGTCAGCTCAGATCTGTATCTTGATCGACGCAGATCTGCAGCATCCTCCTGCCCTGATCCCGGAAATGCTGAAGGCAGTTTCGGAAGAAGGATACGGAGCTGCTGGTGCAAAACGGAAAAGCGGATTCTTTTCACGCTTGTTCGCCGGGATCAATAATCGCCTTTCCAGTGTTAAACTGCAGAAAGGCGCAACTGATTTTATGTGCATGAGCCGGGCATTTGTAGATGCAGTACTGAAACTATCTGAAAAACAGCGGTTTTCCAAAGGATTATTTGCATGGGTCGGATTTAAGGTTAAATGGATCGATTATGTACAGGGACCAAGAACCAAAGGAAAGAGTAAGTGGAGCATCGGAAAATTGTTTAATTATGCAGCGGACGGACTGACTTCATTCAGTGTGATCCCGCTTCGTATCGTGACGCTGCTTGGGGCAATTATCTGCTTCCTGTCCTTTGTCTATATTCTGATCACTCTGATTCAGACGTGGATCTTTGGCATTGTTGTGCCTGGCTACGTGACGACATTGGTCGTATTATTGTTCCTGGGCGGAGTGATCGTATTGGCCGTCGGTATTCTGGGAGAGTATATCGGGCAGATCTATCTGGAATCCAAAAACCGGCCGCTCTATATACTGGAAGAGACAAATCTAGATGAAGATAAAAACGAAAAAGAGTAATATCCTCACTGGGAATATCGCGCTTCTATTGGCGTTTCTGGCGCCAATCTTTATTTTAATCTGTCTTTTTATTGCCCGTGAGATCTTTCCGTTCGGAGAGGAAATGTATCTGAGAAGTGATATGTATCACCAGTATGCTCCTTTCCTGAAACTGTTCCAGACAGCGCTAAAAGAGGGACGGAGCCTGGAATACACGTTCCATATGGGCCTTGGATCTAATATGGTCAGCGCGTATGCTTACTATCTGTCTTCTCCAATTAACTGGCTGGTAGCCCTGCTTCCTTCCAGTCTGATCCCGGAGATCATGGGCAGTTTTATCATTCTCAAAGCAGGATTGATGTCGGCTACGTTCACATACTACCTGACCCGGAAATATCACAATCCGCAATCACTTCTGGCAGCCTGTTTTGGTATTATCTATGCTTTGTCAGGTTATATGGCAGCATACAGCTGGAATCTGATGTGGTTGGATAATCTGATCCTGCTTCCATTGATCATTCTGGGTCTGGAACGTCTTGTTAGAAAAAAGAAGGTTCTGCTGTTTACCATATCGCTTGCTCTCAGCGTGATCTGTAACTACTACATTTCCATCATGATCTGTTTTTACCTTGTCTTTTACTTCGTGTATTTGTTGGTAGAAACAGCAGGAAAGAGAAGTGGAAAGGAAACCGGAAAGTCAATTGCCCGTTTTGCGGTTTATTCTGTTCTGGGAGGGTGTATTGGAGCAGCAGTTGTGCTGCCTGCTTTTCTGGCGCTTTTCGGAACCGCATCGGCCGGTTCGGGCTTCCCGTCCAGTTTCCATTTCTATTTTAATCCGTTGGAAATGTTTGCGCATGGCATGATGGACGCAAAAGTTACCATGATCAGCGAAGGATATGTGCCAAATATTTATGCGGGGATTTTTACTTTTGCACTGGTGCCGCTCTTTTTCCTGAATGCAAAAGTACCAGTGAAACAGAGGATCGGAAAGGTTGTCCTGATCCTGGTATTATGGATTAGTTTCGCACTGAACGTGCTGGCATATATCTGGCATGGATTTCATCTGCCAAATTCACTTCCGGCACGCCATTCTTTTATTTATATTTTTCTGATCCTGACAATCTGTTACGAAGTGATGCTGCGGATCAAACAATATGCATATTGGCAGATCGTAACCGCTTTCCTTGCCGGTATTCTTGCGGTTTTCGTTTTACAGTACTTATATAAAGACAGCTACACAGTAGAACAGGCTGTTTTAAATGCAGGTTTTCTGCTGGCGTATCTGATCATTTTGGTCTTACAGAAAAAAGACCTGCCGGATAAAGAGGGAAGAAAAACACAGGCGAAGCAGATATCTCAGATCCTTTTATTTGTTTTTCTCATGATCCTTTGTGTTGCAGAAACTTCCATTAATGCAAATGAGACCGGATACAGTACAACGGACCGGGTCGCTTATACGGAAGACAATGCAGATATTGAAGAACTTTTAGATTCCGTGGACGACGGGAGCTTTTTCCGCGTAGAGAAGGCAAAACGCAGGACAAAGAACGATGGAGCCTGGTCAGATTACAGATCTGCCTCCGTCTTTTCCTCCACTACACTGAAAGGCCTTTCCAAGATCTATGCAAGTTTTGGTATGCAGTCTGGAACGAATTCCTTCTCTTATTATGGCAATACACCGTTTACATCCGCCCTGCTGGGTGTGAAATACAAGCTTTCTGACAGCGCGATCGATGATCCGATGTGGGAGTATGTGAAAGGAACGGAAAAAGCATTCCTCTATCAGGCTGAATATGTCCTGCCTCTTGGGTTTATGGTGAAAAATACGACACAGGCAGAAGTGAATCCGGACGGAAGCGATCCATTCCTCATCCAGAACAATTTCATCAATGCTGCATGCGGTGCAGGACCTGTTTTTCAGATCAAAGGGACTCTTTCCGGAGAAAGGATCGAGCTGGAGATTGAAGAGGATGTCCGGAAGCTGATCTATGTGCAGGACAAACTGGATAATCTGAAAGTTGATGTATACCGAAACGGAAGCCTGTATATCAACCGGAATTTCACAGCTTTGGAATGCAAATTGATCGTAGACCTGGGTGAGTTCCAAAAAGGCGACCGTCTGGTGATCTATACCACGGACAGTGAAAAAAGCAGCATTTCATTGATCGAAGCTGACTTGGATAAGCAGGCCTTTGCAGCTGCCATGGAGGCAATGGGAAGCAATCCATGGGTGATAACGGAAGCAAAAGACGGCTATTTGAAAGGAACCGTTCAGGCGCAGGCGTCTAAAATGACGTTGTTCACGACCATTCCTTATGAAAAAGGATGGAACATTTATGTGGATGGCAAAAAAACTGCGTATAAAGGTTTTTACAATGCTTTTATTCAGATCCCGCTGGAAAAAGAGGGAATGCATGAAGTAGAAATGATCTATCATGCGCCGGGACTGATACCGGGAGTGATCATTTCAGCTGCGGCGTTGATCTTGTTCATAATCCTTTGTTTGATAAAAAAGAAAAAACAATCGAAAAAGTCCTTGAAATAAAGATTCTTTTCGATTAAAATATCACAGTTGCTTAAAGTAAACACCTTTGCCGATTTTTAAGGATGTGCCCTGTCTCAAGTAACTTCAGGGTTCCGCAAAAAGATGACAGCAAAGGGAAGAAAAAAACAAAAAGGAGGAAATAGACATGAGTGTTATTTCAATGAAACAGTTACTTGAAGCAGGTGTTCATTTCGGACATCAGACCAGAAGATGGAACCCTAAAATGGCTCCATACATCTACACAGAGAGAAACAATATCTACATTATCGATCTGCAGAAAACGGTCGGAATGATCGATGACGCGTTTGATGCAATCTCTGACATCGCTGCTCAGGGCGGAACCATTCTTTTCGTCGGAACCAAAAAACAGGCACAGGAAGCAATCAGAACCGAAGCAGAGCGCTGCGGTATGTTCTATGTCAATGAAAGATGGCTTGGCGGTATGCTGACCAACTTTAAGACGATCCAGAGCCGTATCAAACGTCTGAAAGATATTGAGAAGATGGAAGAAAACGGAACGTTTGATGTTCTTCCAAAGAAAGAAGTCATCGAGATCAAGAAAGAGCAGGAGAAACTCCTGAAGAACCTTGGCGGAATCAAGGAAATGAGAAAAGTTCCGGATGCTATTTTCGTAGTTGACCCGAAGAAAGAAAAAATCTGTGTACAGGAAGCTCACAAACTTCACATTCCACTGATCGGTATCTGTGATACCAACTGTGATCCGGATGATCTGGATTATGTGATCCCGGGTAACGATGATGCAATCAGAGCCGTGAAGCTGATCGTTGCTAAAATGGCAGACGCTATCATCGAAGCAAATCAGGGTGAAGAGTATGAAGTCACAGAGGCAGCTGAAGGCGCAGAAGCAGTTGAAGCTGCAGCAGAAGAAGTGACCGAGTAAAGGAGGATCAGAAATGGCAGAAGTAACCACAGCTTTAATCAAAGAATTAAGAGAACTTACCGGTGCCGGCATTTTAGCATGCAAGAATGCACTGGTTGAAACAGAAGGAGATATGGATGCAGCTGTTGAGATCCTTCGTAAAAAAGGTGAAGCTCAGGCTGTTAAGAAAGCAAGCAGAATTGCAGCAGAAGGTCTTGTCAGAGTCGTTGTCAGGGACAACACCGCTGTTATGGTTGAAGTAAACTCTGAAACAGACTTTGTTGCAAAGAACGAAAAGTTCCAGAAATTCGTTGATGATGTCGTTGAGAGCATATTTGCAAGCGATGCTGCAGATGTTGACGCACTTATGAACGAGAAATTTGCAGGTGATCCTTCCAAAACCGTTGGTGAGGCTCTTGTAAGCATTATTGCTACGATCGGTGAGAAAATCACGATCAGAAGATTTGTCAAGATTAAGACAGATGGCGTTCTTGTCCCATATATCCATGGCGGCGGACGTATCGGCGTTTTAGCTGAGGCAAATGCTTTAGAAGGCATTGAAGAAGCTATGAAGAATATTGCAATGCAGGTTGCAGCAATGAATCCACAGTATATCGCTCATACAGATATGACTGATGAAGAAGTTGCAAAATTAAGAGAAATCACGGTAGACAGCGCGCTGAATACTCCGGAATCTCTTCCAGCCCCGCTTCTTAAGAACCTTCTTGCACAGGCTTCTGAAGGAAATCTGTTCTCAGCAGAAGATGCTGCACAGTATGAAGAGCAGAAAAACAATCTGAAATACATCTTCAATTTCCTTTCTGCAGAAGCAAAGACGGCTGTAGCAGGACTTGCGATGAATGCAAAAGAAACCATTACTGCTGATAAGATCTTTAACGGATTAGTAGAAGGCCGTGTTTCCAAACAGCTGAAGGAAATCTGCCTCCTTGACCAGACCTACGTTAAGGCAGAAGACGGAAAACAGACCGTTGCTCAGTACTTAAAGGCTGTTAATCCGGATCTTTCTGTTAAGCAGATCGTGCGTTTTGAAGTTGGCGAAGGTATCGAAAAGAGACAGGAAAACTTTGCAGAAGAAGTTGCAAAGCAGATGGCATAATCACTGCCAAATATTAACAAAAACAGGGGCTCAGGAGATTACCTGAGCCCGTTTTTCAAAAAAAGATGAAAATATCCAAGGTTAATGATTTTACTGATGGTCCGATTCTGGGGCCGCTATTGAAATTTACACTGCCGATCCTGCTGGCCCTGTTCCTGCAGTCTCTTTATGGTGCGGTCGATCTTCTGATCGTTGGACAGTTTGCCACTACAGTCAGTGTATCTGGTGTTTCAATGGGCGCACAGATAACCAACGGGGTCATGATGGTCATAGCCAATCTGGCAATGGGAACGACTGTGCTGCTGGGACAGTTTATTGGACAGAAAAAGCTGGAAGCAGGCGGAAAAACAATCGGAACCAGTATCTGGTTGTTTGGGGCGCTGGCTGTGGCCGTAACAATTGCTCTGTTTATACTGGCTCCGCAAGCCCTTACTTTATTTAAACTGCCGCAGGAAGCAATGGGAGAAGGAACCATTTACATGCGGATCTGTTCGGTCGGGTTTATCTTTATCGTTGCTTATAACCTTTGCGGATCTATATTCCGGGGCATCGGAGATTCCAATACGCCGCTGATCACAGTTGCCATTGCATGTGTGATCAATATTGTCGGAGATCTTCTTCTGGTTGCGGTCTTCCATATGGCCGCAGCAGGTGCTGCGATCGCTACGGTTGCGGCACAGGGCATCAGTGTGATCATTTCCCTTTTGATCGTGAAAAAGAAAGGACTGCCTTTCCACTTTGGAAAAGACAGCATGAAAATAGATAAAGGGATCCTTAAGCAGATCGTCCGGATCGGGTTGCCGCTTGGTTTGCAGGAGATCGTATTAACTGCTTCATTTATGATCAGTTCTGCAGTTGCAAATTCGCTGGGGATCGTGGCATCGGCATCGATTGGAGTTGCAGGAAGACTGTTTGGGTTTATTATGCTTTTCCCAAGTGCTTTCATGCAGTCTATGTCTGCCTTTATCGCACAGAACATAGGCGGCGAGCGGATCGATCGGGCAAAAAGAGCTTTGCTTCACGGTATCTGGACATGCCTGGCATTTGCCACTTTAATGTCATTCTTTTCTATCTTACATGGTGAATGGCTGACTCAGATTTTCTCCCGGGATCCGGATGTGATCATTTCTGCGGCCCGATATGTTAAAGCTTATGGGATCGACACATTCCTGACGTCTATCCTGTTTTGTATAGTTGGCTTTTTGAATGGATGCGGAAAGACAACCGTTACTATGATCCAGAGCTTTGTTGGCGTGGCAGTCAGAGTCCCGCTGCTGTTTTTGTTTAAAGCAATTGGAGGAGGAGACCTTTTTATTATCGGATTGGCGATTCCGACGGCAACTTTGGTACAGGACCTGGTAGTCGGTATTTACTTCTTTGCGGTGAAAAAGCGTTTGGACCTTCAATACGGAGGAGGATAATAAATGGATACCTATACAACAGTTAGCTTTTTTGAATCTGGTGTATGGAGAAGCATAATGCTGACAGGCATTCTTTTGCTGAGTTTGCTTGTTGCAAATATGCTCAAGAGGAAGATCCCATTTCTGAAAAAGTCATTGATACCGAATTCGGTATTAGGCGGCATTATATTACTAATCATTTCATCTATTTGCTATTTTGTCAGCGGGAAATACCTTTTTAATCTGAATTTGTTTTCTTCAAATGGATCCGGGATCCGGACGTTGGAAATTCTTACCTATCATTGTCTGGCAATAGGTTTTATTGCCATGACGCTTCGTCCGATGAAAAAAGCATCCGGTGGCAAGCGTGCAGTCGAGATCCTTAATTCTGGTATATCGACAATCTGCACCTATATGCTGCAGGGTATTGCAGGTATCCTTATTACTGTGCTTGCAGCATTTGCTATTTCCGGATTTGCACCAGGAAGTGGTATCCTTTTAGCATTTGGCTATGGGCAGGGTACTGGTCAGGCTCTTAATATCGGCAAGAATTTTGATAACGCCCTGGGCACATCTTCCTATTCCAGTTTTGGACTGGCTATTGCAGCACTCGGCTTTCTGACTGCCAGCATTGTTGGTGTCATCTATCTGAATTATCTCAGAAGAAAAGGCAGACTTGAAATCAGGAATGCTTCTAAAGCAGAGGCACTGACTGTCTTTGATGTGCAGAATCCGGATGAGCCTGAAATGAACGAATCAATTGATAAGCTGTCAATGCAGTGTGCTTTCGTTGCAATCTCATATATGATCGCTTACGGAATGATGTATCTTTTAGGCAACGTGATTCTCGGGAAAGGGAGTAATCTGACCGGAACTATCTATGGATTCAATTTTATCTTCGGCGTGCTCAGCGCAGTTCTTGTAAAAGCTGTTTTGAACTTGCTGCGAAAGAAACAGGTTGTCAAACATCAGTATACCAATACGTTCCTGCTCAACCGGATCAGCGGATTCGCTTTTGACATCATGATCGTTTCCGGAATCTGCGCAATACAGATTCATCTGATCATGGAATACTGGTGGGTGATCCTTCTGCTCGGTGTAGCTGGGGCGATCCTTACATTTTTATATTTGAAGTATGTAACAAGGAAACTATTTCCTGCATACCAGCATGAGCAGTTTCTGGCATTTTTCGGAATGCTTACCGGGACTGCGTCTACCGGCATGATCCTTCTTAGAGAAGCAGATCCGGATCTGAAATCCCCGGTGTCAGAGAATCTCGTCTATCAGAATTTTCCGGCTATCATTCTGGGATTTCCACTGCTTCTGATAGCAGGAAGGATCACAACAAAGGCTGCCAGCGTTACAACAGCACTTGTTATGCTTGCGATCATTTTTGCCATCTTTGTTGTTCTAAATATCGTTTTATTCAGGACTTTTATATTTAAGAGAAAGAAAAATAATGGCAGTTGATAAACATATCCGATTCCAAAGAGCGTTCTGGATATTTGCCCAGATCGTTGTCGGAACTGCGATCAGGCTATTTAAAAATTTTCATTGCAAGGTCACCAGGCCGAAAAGCAAGGTGTTTCTTGCTTTGTATAATCATACGGATGATATGGATCCGTTTTATATGGCGATCGGGCTGTTTCGGCACATGCGGTATGTTGCCAGCTCGGTGATCCTGGAAGGATTTACAGGCAGGATCATCTCTTTTCTTGTTGGGCCGATCCCCCGACGCAAAGCAGCCAGCGCAGATGATACGGTTGCTTTGATGCTTGAAAACATGAAAGCAGGTATCAGTATTGCATTGAGCGCGGAAGGGAACCGTTCTTGGGATGGTGAGACCATGTTCATTTCTCCCCGGACGGCAGAAGTGGCCAAGCAGTCAGGCGCAGCACTTGTGACTTATAGAATACGCGGAGGTTATCTTCATACACCCCGTTTTGCCGTAAATGCGCGGAAAGGTCCGGTCTTCGGAGAAATGGTAAGAGAGTACAGTCCGGAAGAACTGGCTAAAATGAGTGTGCAGGAGATTGCAGAGGCTATTTCAAAGGATCTTTATGTAAACGCGTATCAGGATCAGAAAGATCCACCGCCGATCATTAAAGATTATTTGAAAGACCGTAAGATGGTACCTTATAAGGGAAAAGCCAAGGCCGAAAACATCGAAAGCATTCTTTATATATGCCCGACATGCCA
>JAEEGJ010031965.1_pt1 | contig 10142 bp, 7 predicted proteins | sample 8958761 | NCBI WGS metagenome assembly JAEEGJ01 (sample SAMN16246546, study PRJNA631951) | gut metagenome | biome: gut microbiome; feature: rumen; material: RS-attached | host: Bos | place: Iran: Karaj | collected 2018-10 | reverse complement strand
CCGCTCTCCTTCTTCACACCCTCGATGATTTCCTCGAACGGGTCGATATCGGTCTTGTTCACGGGCTTCATCTCGAGCACCACGTCGCCGTACATCTGAACGAAACGACGATAGGAGTCGTAAACGAAGTGAGGATTGTTGGTCTTCTTCACCATACCCTCAGCCACCTCGTCGTTCAGACCCAGGTTCAGGATGGTGTCCATCATACCAGGCATAGAGGCACGAGCACCCGAACGAACGCTGACGAGCAGAGGATTCTCCTTGTCGCCGAACTTCGAGTTCATCAGTACTTCAATGTGCTTTACGGCTGCCATAACGTCGTCGTTGAGCAGCTCCATAATCTTCTGCTGGCCAACCTGATAATACTCGTTGCAGCAGTCTGTGGTGATGGTGAAACCAGGAGGAACGGGAACTCCGATAAGATTCATTTCAGCAAGGTTTGCACCTTTGCCACCCAGTTCCTCACGCATCTTTGCATTACCTTCGGCTTTACCGTTGCCGAAGAGATAGACTCTTTTTTGACTCATAAAAAATCAGTTTATATTTACGATTAACATGAATATTGTTGTTCTTTGAATTAAGTAGCTGCAAAGATACGCAATATTTCCGACCCGTGCAAGTATTTAGCATTTTTTTGCATCTTTGTGTTTTGATACTTAAAAACTATTTTGTATCTTTGCACCATGACAAGAAAAAAGAAGCCGCTGCCATTGCTGCGAGACATAGAGATTACGGGGTACGCTGCCGAGGGTAAGGCCTTCGCGCGCGTAGATGATATAGTGGTATTTGTACCTTACGCCATGCCAGGCGATGTATGCGACCTGCAGGTGCGTCGTAAGAAGCATTCCTTCATGGAAGCCGAGGTGGTGAGCATCAGCAAGCCCTCGCCCCTGCGCATTGCTCCTTTCTGCCAGCACTTCGGCGTGTGCGGAGGCTGTAAGTGGCAGCACGTGCCCTACGAGGAACAGCTACGCATGAAGCAGCAGCAGGTATTTGACCAGCTGACCCGCATCGGCAAAGTGGAACTGCCAGAGTTCCGTCCCATCATGGGTTCCGTTCATACTAAGGAATATCGCAACAAGCTCGACTTCGGCTGTGCCAACAAGCGTTATCTGACGAAGGAGGAGATGAGAGACCTTCCCCCTGCCCCTTCAGAAGGCGGAGGGGCCAAGGATGTTCCTGCCATAGGTTTCCACATCACGGGAGCGTTCGACAAGATTCTGCCCATTGAGAAGTGCTGGCTGATGGACGACCTGCACAACCAGATTCGCAACGAGGTGCGCGACTACGCCATTGAGCACGGCCTGAGTTTCTTTGATTTAAGACAGCAGGTGGGCTTGCTCCGCGATGTCATCATCAGAAACAGCAACACGGGGGAATGGCTTATTATCGTACAGTTCCACATTGACCATTCGCCCATCAGTACCGACCATTCGGTGGAACAAGAGAAAGAAGCGGTCAATCGTCAATGGTCAATGGCCAATAGCCTGATGCAGCACATTGCCGACAAGTTCCCGCAGATTACCTCGCTGATGTATCTGGACAACCAGAAGTGCAATGACACCATCGGCGATCAGGAGATACTGACCTTCAAGGGTAACGACCACATCTTCGAGACAATGGAGGACCTGCGCTTCAAGGTGGGTCCCAAGTCGTTCTACCAGACGAATACCGAACAGGCCTATCACCTCTACAGCGTAGTACGAGAATTCGCATTTAGCCAACAGCAAACAGCTGATAGCCAAAAGCCATTAATCTATGATCTCTACACCGGTACCGGCACCATCGCCAACTTCGTGGCCAGGAAGGCGCGTCAGGTCATCGGCATCGAGTATGTGCCCGAGGCTATTGAGGACGCCAAGGTGAACAGCGAAATCAACGGTATTCAGAACACCCTGTTCTACGCCGGCGACATGAAGGACATTCTGGATGACGCGTTCATTGAGAAACACGGCCGGCCGGACATTATCATCACCGACCCGCCACGTGCCGGCATGCACCCCGATGTGGTGAAAACCATACTGCGTGCTGCGCCAGAGCGCATCGTCTATGTCAGCTGTAACCCTGCCACTCAGGCCCGTGACCTGCAGGTGCTGGACGAGCAGTACAATGTGGTGGCGGTTCAGCCCGTTGACATGTTCCCCCATACGCCCCATGTGGAAAACGTGGTGCTGCTTATCAAGAAATAACTATTACTAACCAAAAATGATAACATTATGAGAAGACTGATGACATTGGGCCTCGTAATAATGGCCTTTGCATTGGCAGCCAATGCACAAGAACAAGAAAAGAAGAATACCATTGAGGTTCCTCAATGGGTGAAGAACATCAAGTTCAGCGGCTACGGCATGCTGCAGTATCAGGGGCAGGACCCTGAGGGTAACCACACCAACTCGTTCAATCTGCGTCTGGCTCGTTTCATCCTGGATGGCAAGATTGGTGACTTCGACTGGCGTGCACAGATTCAGGGTACCAACGTGAAGGGTCCTGGTGAGCCTACCGTACAGCTGGTTGACCTGTATGCTGAGTGGAGAAAGTATCCGGAGTTCAAGGTACGTGCTGGTCAGTTCAAACGTGCCTTTACCTTTGAGAACCCCACTCATCCCATCACACAGGGATGGTATTCTTATGCAACCGTCATCAACAGTCTCTCTGGTTTCGGCGACCGTTCTGGTGAAAAGGCCTCAGGTGGTCGTGATATTGGTATACAAATACAGGGTGACTTCCTGAAGAATGCCGCTGGACGTAACCTCCTCCACTATCAGATTGGTGTCTACAATGGTGAGGGTATCAACCAGAAAGACAAAGACAGCAGAAAGGATATCATCGGAGGCATTTGGGTGATGCCTATTAAGGGGGTTCGTATTGGTGCCTTCGGATGGACAGGTTCACGTGGTGACATGAATTGGGTGGATGCAGAAGGGAACGCCCATAATGGCAGTATTAGCAAGAATCGCTATGCCCTCTCCGCAGAATACGACAAAGACGAGTGGACTTTCCGGGCTGAGTATATCCACAGCCAGGGTTGGGGAGCCACAAAAGTCGACAGTAGGACGGTAGACTTCTCAAAAGGCGACAAAGCAGATGGTTTCTATGTCTTCGGCATTGTACCCGTCATCAAGTCGAAACTCCACGCCAAGGCACGTTACAACATGTATCGCCCCACCAAGGAATGGTCAACCTCCAAGACTATGTATGAGGTTGGTTTGAACTACTACATCACCAAGAACATCCAGATCAATGCAGAATATGCACGTGTAAATGACCGCACCCTCGGCAAGCACAATTACAATTTCGCAGACATTCAGTTGGATTTCAGGTTCTAATGAGTCCTGAAGCGTCGTGTCAGAGCCTGCCACAGATGGGTCTTCTGGTGGAGAATCAACAGGGAAAACAGCAGGCTGACAAGTGATAGCCCGATGCCGAATATCCAGTAGGCATAGCCATCGACTGTGATGGTGGTAAAGTATGCTAATAGTCCGATAAGGATATGTATGGCACTATACCGTATCACGGTCGATGACATTTTATATCCATACCGCCAACGCGCCATACTGTTAATCATCAGATAGTCAAACAGGTTGGCAAGAGTAATGGCTATACCCGTTCCCAATAGTCCCCATTGCTGATAACCGAAGATTATCAGCAGTACAAACACCACGAAATAGGTCGATTCAAGAAACAGGTACATCATGGAATAGCCTCGTGCCAGCGTAATATATGCCACAGGTAATGTAAGGGCTTTAAAGAACATCGCTAAAGTCGCCACCTGTGTCATCGTAATGACAGGTATGAACTCATTACTGAATAGCAAAGGGATAAGCACTGGTAAGAATATAATCAGTACAACCAACATCGGTGACACTATCAGGATAGAGACCTCTATCTGCTTGTTGACCGTCTCATTGGTCGCCACTATATCAGTATTGACAGCAGAGAGACGGGGGAAATAATCCGTCTCCATGGCAGAGAACACCATTCCTGCATAGGTCACCGTGATCATATAGCCGGCATTATAGAGTCCTAACGTCCCAAGATTGCCCTCAACATTCAACCAGGAGCGTATCAGCATCTCTGCACCACTGCCGATAATACCTGCCAACGTAAAGGCGACACCAAGACGCACCATCTCCATACCGTCTCCTAAGATGCCCCTAACACCCCATAACTGCAAAGGATAAAGACGATAGGAATTCTTGACGGTTAGGAGCATCGTCACAAAAGCCATCGTCACAATGACAGGAACAATACCCGCTTCACCGAAAAAATAATAGACTGGCACCGATATCAGCAATGCCGCCATCACAGCTCCTACCTGCACTAACGCCAGTGAACGGAGTCTTCGGCGACCTTTCAGAATAGCCGTCTCACCACCTGTTATTGCTAACATCCCCACCGCAGGTGCCAACAGTATGAAGTGCAACGTATGATCACCCCATGCAAACGTGGTACTGCTGAGAATCGGTCCCAACACCATACATACCAGCATACCCAGTAATGCCGTCAACAGACTCCATGCACGTACTACTTTCACGAATTGGACTATCTGTGGATGCTGGTCATCCTCAGGAAACTCTGACAAATGACGTACAGCACTTGTTGAGATACCAAGAGTGGTAGACTGGGACACAAAATTGACGGTGGCATTAAAGAGTGATATCAGACCCATGCCAGAAGGACCAAGTATCAAGGCGACAAACTTATTACGCACAAGGCTTACCAGAATATTCAGTCCTTGTACGCTACCAAACATACTGGTGTATTTCAATATATGTTGATAGCTATTGCCTTCTTTTTTACTCATCATTCTTTATTTAAAACGCAAAAGTACTACTTTTATTCTGAAATACGAAATTATTTCGTAACTTTGGTTCCGCCGGAATACTCACACTCAACAAAACTCAAATAAAATTTGGTTTTGTTCTCGCTTCATCGTACCTTTGTACCCAGATGAGATTATGGACATGAACATAAAGACAACCCTTCAAAAAATACAGGCTTTCATAACAGAACCAATACGGCACGAACCCGTTTTCTTCTGTCTTATTCCTCTGTTTATGTTTTTCTCTCACTTCCTCTATGAGCTTCCGGAGGAGTACGCATCTTTTTTTCACTATCGTAACCTTCTCATCTTCCTATCCAATTCCGTGTTCATGAGCTGGTTATTAAGTATTCTTATATATTGGACACATTCCAAACTTTTGAAGATATTAGCTTACTCTGTGATGATATTCTTGATGGCTGTCGACCTCTTCTTATACTTCAACTTCCAAACCATCCTGTCACCCTGGATATTGTTGTTGTTAAAAGAAACCAACATACAGGAGTCTTCAGAGTTCCTGGAACATTATCTTTTCACAGATGAAAGCATCATATGCTACATCATCGTTGGGGTTGCTATTGTATTGACATGCATCCTTGAGAAAATAAACAGGAAACGACTTTCTTTGTCAAGATGGGCGCAATGGACCACTTGTCTTATATTGGTCGGTTTTTGGGTCATAGGAGCCTACATCTTCTCCTGGACAGCACGTCTACCATTACTATCATCACAGATTGAACTAGACGAGTGGGATGGACAACATGGAGGATATGCACGGCACAACACACCTACGAATCTACTATTTTCCACATTGTTTCTGCATGCGTCCAGTCAGGAACATGAATATGCCATACAGTCATGTTTCTCCGCGCTCAACCATCAAGCGACATGCTCTGAGAAAGACTCTCTGAACGTTATTTTTATCATTGGCGAATCGTTTAACAAGTACCATTGTCCTCTCTACGGATACCCTATCAACACCACCCCACATCTTTGCCAAGAAAAGGAGAAAGGGAACCTCCACGTCTTCACCGATGCCATTGCACCATATAACCTGACATCATATGCTGTAAAGAACATCTGTAGCACCAATAGTATTGCCGACCATGAAACATGGTTCACGAAGCCATCATTTATGATGCTCTTCAAGCAGGCTGGCTTTTATGTCTCGCTATGGAGCAACCAACGAATTGATTCTGATTTGTCGAGTCATGACTATGCGCTAAACTCTTACTTATATGACACGCGACTTATTCCATTATTATACAACGAATATAACACAAAGTCGTTTACCTATGACCTTCGGATGGTTCAGAGATTCCAGCAATACCGAGCCAAGCACCCACGGCAAAGTCACCCTCTGAATTTATATGTATTCCACCTCTTAGGTCAACACTCCAATGCCATCAACCGTTTCCCACACGAGTCGCAATTTCTGTATTTCTCAACAGACTCCATCAAGCGTCCAGACTTACATGAGTCACAACGTCAGACAATAGCTGACTACGACAATGCCACTCGCTATAACGATAAAGTCATCAAGAGCATCATGGACTATTTCCATAACACTTCTGCTATATTAGTGTATCTTTCAGATCATGGGGAGGAAGTTTATGATTATCGTAATTATGTGGGGCGCAGCCATGAGGCTAAAAAATCGAAGGAGGCACTGCGTTATCAATTTGAGATACCTTGCTTTGTATGGTATTCCAACCGTTATGAAGCCAGTCACCCAGAGATAGTCTCTGCTATCAAAGCGGCTGTTGACAAGCCCATGTCATCAGACGACATTAGTCACACTCTATTAAACATGGCATCTATTCACACTCCCTACTACCACAACGACAGAGATGTGCTCAGTGATCAATTTGTTGTCAAACCACGAATTGTGCAAGGCAATACTGATTATGACAAACAGATACGATAACCGTTACCACGTAAATCTTCCACCATTCTTTACTTTTCTGAACGCAAAAACACTAATAGTTGTACGAATTTACAAATTATTTCGTACCTTTGTCACATGAATCATCAAGAAGACGAACCTTTAGTTAGTTTTATCATCACCTACTACAACCTGTCTGTCCAGATGCTATGCGAGTGTATCGATAGTATCCTGCGACTCTCCTTGCGTTCTTTTGAACGTGAGATTATCGTTATTGATGACGGCTCTGACATGAGTCCTATCAATGACCTGATGAAATACGGGGATGACATCATTTATGTCAGGCAAAAGAATAAAGGACTGAGCATGGCAAGGAACAAAGGTATTGATGTAGCAACTGGAACATATATTCAGTTCGTGGACGCCGATGATCAACTCATACAAGCACCATACGAGCAATGCCTTGATATCATCCGCTACAAGAAAGAAACGGACATGGTACTCTTTGATTTCTCTGAAAGCCCACAATCCAAGGCTATTTCAGAAGTCGTTGAACCATTAAGTGGTAGTGAATATATGCGTAATAATAATATTCATGGTACTGCATGTGGTTACATCTTCCGTCGTGCTATTCTTGGAAACCTGCGTTTCTCTGCTGACATCTATCACGAGGACGAAGAATTTACTCCCCTACTGTTGCTTCGCGCCGAGGAGGTATACCCTACTCATGCCAAGGCATATTATTATAACAAGAGGGAGCAATCCATCACCTCCAGCAAGACGCCTTATGACACAGAAAAAAGGATTAACGACCGTGAGGGTGTCCTCTTCCGTCTTCATGAACAATGCGACAAGCTCCCCCATCAAGACAAGACTGCTTTAGAACGACGCATAGCCCAACTGACAATGGACTATATCTACCATATCATCATTGAGACGCATTCTAATGACATCTTGAATCAACGATTGGAACGACTTTACAACAAAGGTCTTTTTCCTTTACCTGATGGTGGCTATAGTAAGAAATACACATGGTTTCGACGAATGACTAATAACCGTGTCGGAAGAATCCTTCTATTACACTCGTTACCATTATTAAAAAAGGAGAGATAATGGAAAATAAGATATCTGTCATCGTACTCACGTTTAATCAGGAGGATACTATCGGGCGCACACTTGATTCCATTCTCATGCAGCGATGTCATGTTCCCTATGAAATCGTTATTGGTGAGGATTGTTCGACGGACGGTACACTGGATATCTGCCGCCAATATGAACAGAAGCATCCCAATATTATCCGTCTGTTTGCCAATAAAGAGAACAAGGGAGTCGTTGACAACTACTTTGACTGCATTATGGAAAGTCGTGGTCAATATATCGCTGATTGTGCTGGGGATGATTTCTGGACAGATCCCTTAAAACTGGAAAAGGAAGTTTCTATCCTTGAGAACAACCCCAATGTAACGTTAGTTCATACAAATTGGGAAAGCTATAATGAACAGGACAAGAGTTCACACGCAAGTCCTGATAAGCCATTCACTGCGCCTATCACACAAGGCTACCAGATGATTGAAGCTATTATCACTCAACGGAAAGTACCTGTTATCCAACTTTGCACCTCACTCTATCGCTCATCTATTATTCTAAAGGCACTATCTGAGGAAGAAAAGTCATTCCGTGACAAGAGTTTTGGATGTGAGGACTTACAGGTAGCCGCCCTGATGGCAGCCCATGGCGACATTGCCTATATACCCGATGTCACTTTAAACTATAGTGAGAGAAGAGAGACTGTTTCGTACTCTTTAGATCATCACAAGCAGTTCTGCTTCGTCAAACGGATCACCTATCAGAGTTTTCTGATTGCGCAGCATTACCATATCAACAGTCCCGCCACTGACAGGTTCTTCAGTCAACGTGTTTTCGAACTGGGAATGTTTGCCTTTAGGGCACATGACCGTCAGATGCTGGCAGAAACCTTTCAATGCGAGAAAGACTGGCAGGCGACAAGAGCCACCAAGACCCGTTGGCTCTTTACCGTTATGCGGCATGAGGTTCTATGGAGAACAAGTCTGATTGTCCGTCAATTTTTTGTCAAGATCAAGCAACTTCATCGTCAACTCGTATGAAACTATCCGTCATCGTCCCCATATACCAAGCCGAGGATACGCTCCTTCAGTGTCTTGACAGTATTCTTCAGCAACATGTTGATGATTTAGAGATGATTCTTGTTGATGACGGTTCTTCCGACAACTCGTTAATGCTATGCCAAGAGTATGCCAGCCAACATTCATTGATCAAAGTCATCCACCAAAATAATGGCGGTGCTTCCTCAGCAAGAAATACGGGCCTAGACAATGCCACAGGCGAATATATCACCTTCGTCGACAGTGACGATCTAGTAGCCCCCGATACGTATCAACAGCTCCTTGCAATAGCCACCAAGCATCCAGAATATGACTTCATTGAATATTCTGTCGTTGAGAAATCATCAGAGAAAGATACACGACCGTTCCTTATACTACACGACAAGTCATATACTGACCTTCGTGACTATTGGCTATCTACCCAAGGATATCTCCACACTTTTGTATGGAACAAAATATACCGCCGCGACATATTTCAGAACTTACGTTTTCAGAGTGGTGCAGAACCCTTCGAAGACTATGCGCTCATGAATCAATTACTACCGCTTTGTAAGACAATCCACACCACATCGCATGGTTCTCATCTCTACAACCGTTCACGCAGCGACAGTATCTCCTTTTCTCCAACAGGCAGTGAAATGACTTTCCTACTTCACGAAAGTCTTAAAATGCTGGAACGCTTTGCCGACAGGAGATTCTACGAAGCAGTACTCAATATCCAAATTGTGGTCTATGAGCTCACACAGCGACAACCATTGTTACCGGTAATGCCATTCTTCGGCAGTTGGAAGCAGGTCCTGATGCACACAATAGGTATGCGACATTTCTGTCAAATAATGCGCCTTGCCAGAAAAATACTCCATAAAACAAAATAGGGACGGATTATAGAAATCCATCCCTATATGACTTAATCAAAGAGTCCTTGCTTACTCAGCAGCAGGAGCCTCAGCCTCAGCGGCAGGAGCAGCCTCCTCTGCGGGAGCCTCAGCAGCAGCTTGCTCAGCAGCTTTTGCAGCCTCTTCCTCTGCCTTAGCAGCCTCAGCGGCAGCCTTCTTCTCGGCTACTTTCTTTGCAATCTCCTCATTCACTTTCTTCTCCTGTGCAAGTTCCTTCGCAGCAGCATCCTTCTTTGCCTTAGCCTCTTCAGCGGCGATCTTCTCAAGACCCTTCTGCTTGTCAGCCTTCCATGCGTCGAATTTCTTCTGAGCAGCAGCCTCGTCGAAAGCGCCCTTCTTCACGCCACCCTTCAGGTGCTTCATCAAATAAACGCCCTCACGGCTGAGGATGTTAC
>JAEEGJ010031963.1_pt1 | contig 10143 bp, 8 predicted proteins | sample 8958761 | NCBI WGS metagenome assembly JAEEGJ01 (sample SAMN16246546, study PRJNA631951) | gut metagenome | biome: gut microbiome; feature: rumen; material: RS-attached | host: Bos | place: Iran: Karaj | collected 2018-10 | reverse complement strand
AGAGCGCGTTTACAGCGAAGTCGAATGTGTTGACAGCGATCCCAACGACTGCATACACATGGGAACCACTTCCAGAGGCACTCCCGTTGATATCACAAGAAGCGTAGCTGAAGCAGATTTCAGGATCGGCGTCGGCAATATCGAGTTCCACTATTTCGCAGGCTATTCCGGCGGAGCAAAGGCTCTGATGCCGGGCGTCTCCACTCCTTCCGCCATTCAGGCGAACCACAGCATGATGGTCGACGAGAAAGCCTGCGCTGGCAATCTTAACGGCAATCCTATCAGGGCCGACATTGAGGAATCCGAGACATTCTGCCACTTAGGCTTTATCGTAAATCCCGTTCTTGATGAGCATAAGCACATCGTTTACTGCGTTGCCGGTGACGTCACCGAGGCTCACAGGGCAGGCTGCAGATATCTCGATAAGATGTACAGAAAGCCCCTCAAAAGAAGGGCCGATATAGTTATCGTCTCACAGGGAGGCGCGCCTAAGGACGCAAACCTTTATCAGACACAGAAAGCATTGGACAACTCCAAGTACGCTGTAAGAGACGGCGGCACGATAATCGTCATCGGCGCATGCAACGAAGGCTTGGGAAGTGCCAAGTTCGAAGAATGGCTCACCACTGCGAACACGTCTGACGAGCTTATCGAAAGAGTCGGAAGAGATTTCCAGTTAGGCGGCCACAAGGCTGCCGCCATCGCAATGGTATTAAAGCACGCAAAGATCGTGCTTATCTCCGAGATGGATGACGATTTTGTCAGGAGCATCTTCCTTGAGCCCATGCATTCCGCCCAGGAAGCTTTCGACGAGGCTTACGCAAGATACGGAGAAGACTGCTCGGTAATCTGCATGCCGTTCGGCGGTGCTACTCTTCCGATACCGCCTCAGGACTGATATTCGCGGCATCTTTATCAGAATCACAATTCTTACCGGAGGCGGCTTTCATAATGCCGCCTTTCGTTTCTTTGGCAACCGCAACGGTAATAAGGCTTATGAGGAGTCCGAAGTAGAACGTAAAGACTCTCCAGATAAGCATTGCCGTTGATACGAGCGTCCTTCCAAGGAATCCGAAAAGCATAACAAAACTTGCTTCACTTCCTCCCGATGCGCCCGGAAGCGGCATGAAAGTATTGAAAAGGCTGATGGCCGCGGCAAGCGAGATGAATTTGGGAAGATCCGATACCGGTACCGGAACACCCAGTGACATCGCAGCAAAGAAAGGCAGCGTATAGAACAGTGTCAGTTTAACGGCATGGCAGAGACACACTTCAATGAAAAGCTTTCTCTGCGAGAAAAGCTGTGATGACTCATCACGGAATTCCCTGAAAGAGTCGCTGACTTCAGAAGATGTCTTCTCGTAATCCTTGACGAGCTTTATCTTTGCAAGGAAACCGATGAACTTAACAATAAAGAAATCGTGTGCCTTAGCTGATTTGGTGACCAGGAAGATGCCGCCCGTGATGACCACGTTGACAACAAATCCGATAATGGCGATCCAGATGCTCTGACGGTTCTGGAAAATGGCGGGCGCATTGACCAGCATTGCGATCGTCGCATAAGAGATAATGACTATCTGATAAGTAATGAAAACGACGGCAAGAATACCTGATGCCTGACCGGCATGTATTCCCTGATTGTGAAAAACATATACCTGAGCAAACTGTCCGCCGGTGGCCGAAGGTGTCAGATCGCTGAACAGGACACCGGTCATATTGGTTACAAATGTCTGCCTGAGCTTAAGTCTGTAACCGCGTGCCTTGCAAATAAGATAAAGGATGAACGCATCGATCAGATAATAGATGAGCATGACCAGAGCCATAACAGCAAGGACAAAGGGCTTTGCGGTCTTAACAGCTTCAAATACCGTACCTATCTCCTTACCGACGGTAAGATACAAAGCAAGACACCCTATCGCAAGGATGAGCACGAAATTCAGAATGTATTTTCCGGCAGTCTTAAACTTGTCCATATACCCCGTCAGTTAAACGCGAATATCTTCTGTGAGATCTTATATCCAAGAACCGATATCTTTCTTCCGAGCGCTCCGGGAATATTCATCCATCCGCCCATGAAGCTCTTTCTGATCTTCTTGTAAGCAACAGGATCAGAGTCCTTGAGATAATTCCAGAGTACTTCCTTCTTTGAAAGATGTTCCGGAGTCCCACCGACAAGCAATATAGCGCTTGTTGCGCAGTACATCAGTTTGAGGAAAGCTATCAGATACTTTTCGAGGCGCGGTGAAAGATTCTTAGGCCTGTTTACATAGAGATCGGTAATACGCATATCGACCATTATCTGCTGATCGATATTCTTAAGCTGGATCTCAACGTTGACAGACTGATCCGAACGTCCTATGCGGTAATGATAGAGCGCCTCGTCAAGATAGTAGATGGTTTTGACATACGGGAGCGGCTGGAATGCATATATGTTGTCAACATAATAAGCATGCTTCGGAAGCAGGGTTCCGCTCTTGAGAAGAACATCTCTCCTGTAGATTATGGTGTGCATCATGATGAACTGGGACTGTCCCATATGACCGACCTCATCCCATGTAAAAGGACGGCCCTTGGGGAATGCTCCCTTAAATCTCATGACCTTCTTCTTATTCGAGTCTTCCCTGTCGAAAATGTAATTCGCAAGGAAAAGATCGATCTTTGTGTCTTTAGATTCGAAATCCTTGAGTATTCCGATTATCTTAAGGAGAACATCCGTATCTGCCCAGTCATCGGAATCTATATTCTTGAAAAAGACTCCGGTAGCCTCGCTGATACCCGTATTGACCGCACCGCCGTGGCCGGCGTTCTCCTGATGGATGGCGCGGACAATGCCGGGATACTGTTTCTCGTATCTTTGAGCTATCTCAAGTGTATTATCCTTTGTCGATCCGTCGTCGATGATCAGTATCTCGATATCTTCGCCTGCCGGAAGCAATGATTTGATACACGTCTCCATATAAGACGCGGAATTATAGCAAGGAACTGAAACAGATAGTATTTTCATAGCCACACCATTATAGTCATTTTACCAATAATAGCAACGGCATGAAAGATATGCCGAAGATCTGGTATTACCTGTCGTATGCTTCGTGGTTGTTAAGGAAGATGATAGCGGCAACGATCATCCCGATACCGCCGATCAGCATGAGCACAGCACCGGCACCCTTGTCAACGCTTAACGTGATCCCGTATTGGCCGCCGGCTTTGGCAAGCCTGGTATAAGCACTGCTCTTCATAACCGCATCTATCGATGAGAAGTTCATTACGTAATTAAAGCCAGACAATACCGCACCAGCTATGCCGCAGACAAGATATCCCGCCGGCTGGCCTCTGACAGCAAAAACGATTCCGGCGATGCAGGCAGCGATCATGAGATACAGATATCGGCTCGGTGCCTGGATAAGGCTGACGGATTTGCTGATGCTGATATATGTACCGTCATCCTTGTAATCCATATCCTTTTCAGATGCGGCCCTGACCAGAGCTGAAGTATCGGTATTCTTCGGAAGCATTGACTTGTTGATTGTTACTCTTGCAGTAACAAAAGGAATTACCATCGAGATAACGACTAAGATCGCAAAGAAGATCGCCAGGATCCTGCACATACCGATTCCGAACATAAGATCGGAGCTGCTCCTCCCCGCACTCGGAAGCGGCATGGAGTCATAGCTGCCGGCATCAAAACGCAATACCGGCGCACCGCCTGATGTCTCCTCCGAGACCGGTTCGGAATAATCCGTTGATCCTGTTCCTGCTGCAAAAGCCTGTGAAGCCGCGCCAGCCGAAGCAAAAGGTGACTTGATCTCTCCGTCATCGAAAGTGAAACCGCAATACATGCAGTATCCTTCAGACGGATCTACAATCTTCCCGCACTGCGGACATTTAACCTGAGCCATAATGTTTCCCCCTTATCCCCCTTGGAAAAGATAAATTTAAAACATATTATCAAACATTATGGATTTTTACTACTTTTTCCGATTTTTTCAGACCGAAGAGAGCACCCAGGATAAAATGCTGACCGCAATATAGGAGACGGCCGTGAAGAAAACACCGAGACGGAAGTGGGATTTGCCGCGGTTTACGGTAAGGATCGACATCAGAGCCGCAAAGCCGAGTGCGAGTGTTCCCCACATGGCGAGCATCCTCTTGGGCGTATAGCCGTACATGCTGAAATACAGCCAGAGCTTGCTCATGGAGATGACAGCAAAGATGATGCTCTCACTCATAAGGAGCGTAACAAGGATCCTTCCTCCGAGCGTTGTACGGCCTTCGTTATTCCTTTTCTCGAAAAGATATATCGTAAGGTATACGCACATATTCACTGCCATGATACCGACGAGTTCGAAGAAGCCTTCTCTTGCATAATAAGCTACAAGCTTGTCATCGGGAACTATTCCGGTGAAGCCGCCTGTAAAATATGCGGTTCTCTTAATGAAGAAAAAGATATAGAGGGCAACGAAGAAACCGGCACTTATGCAGGCAATCACGCAAGGGACTTTCCTTCCCTTCTCGAGTCCTGCGGCCATATTCGAACCGATCCTCTTCTCTCTCGTTCCGTCTGACTTCGCGCTCCTTGCCATGAGACCGTAAAGGTAAAAGCATATAGGAACAGCCAAAACAAAGGCACCGATTATATTGTCTATCTTTAATTCTTTAAAATAGCGTGCCAATGATTCAAATGAGCCTGCAAATGCGGCTGCGATATCATCATCGATACGTGAAATGAACACGAGCGAAATGATGAAGAACATTACCATGATGATTACGAAGCCGACAGCAATCAGAACAACTGCGGTGTTGTGTTTCTTCTTTTCGCCTTCCTTCTTGAAAGCAGACCAGTCTGTAACGAAATTCGGGAATCCCGCAAATGACTTAACATAAAAGCCGTGAATCAGATCCGCAAGGATAAAGCCTCCGGTTCTGTCTCCCAACAGGATATCGTTGGAGACAAGAACTGAATAGACAGCGCACAGATGCACAGCAAACACGGAAAGCGCTTCACTCGGTCCGAACGGCGCCGTGACCGCTGCCAGGAGCATCATTACATACCAGAAGACGGTCTCACCGGTATTCTTGTTTACAAATGCCTTTCTGCCGCATCTGACCAGTTCAGACACGAGTATGAATATGAGTGATATTGCCGTTAAAGCCAACGAGAACTGCCAGCCTCTCAGAGGCTCGATCAATATCAGCCTTGCATAAGCGTATGCCATAGGGAAGGCGAGCAAAATGCCCGCCCTGCGGAAGTAGATCTTATTGTCCATTTTGAATTAATCCTCTTTGTATTCGAGTATATCTCCGGGCTGGCAGTCCAGCGCCTTGCATATATCGTTCAGAGTCGAAAAGCGTACGGCTTTCGCCTTCTGGTTCTTGAGTATCGAAAGATTCGCGGGTGTAATCCCGATCTTCTGCGCGAGATCACCGGAGGAAATCTTGCGTTTTGCCATCATGACATCAATATTTACTATGATCATGTCAGTATCCCTCCTTATTCCATTATATCGTAAGATCAAGTTCTTCCTTCATCGTGATAGCCTTGTCAAAGACTACACGTACGCTCTGAACAACGAGAGCAAGGAAGAGTGCCAGGATTGCCAGTATGAACGAACCGCTCCAGATAAAACCTCCGACCGTACAGTCAACTGCGATTGCAACAAAGGTATAAGCGATTATGTTCATGAGCTTTGTATTTGACCTGTCGAAAACAATATCCTTACCCATATTGAAAAGGAGCTTTAGGAGGCTGAACAGGATAGCGTATGCTCCAACAGTTCCGAGATAATAAACGATCGAAAGCCCTGCGAGTCTTGCTACATCTTCCATAGGAACTTCTGCCCAGAACCAGCAGATATACCTTGTGATAGCGAATCCGAAGATATCTCCCACTAAGACCATTGCAATGAATAACATCGTGGCGATCTTAGACCACCTTATGATTACGTTGTGATATTTCATTTGATAAACCTCCCTTTGTATTAGTCGAAGCTTCTTATGAGCATAGAGTAACACTAACAATATTGAATTGCAAGAGAATTTTATCGAATTTCGATATATTTTTTGTGAATTACGATTTAGTTATCGAACAAAGGCGTTGTGAAATAACGTTCTGCGGTATCAGGAAGCACAGTAACAACGGTGTGTCCCTCGCCAAGACGCTCAGCCAGCCTCAAAGCTCCTGCAACGTTAGTACCGCTTGAGATACCGCAGAGGATACCTTCTTTAAGAGCTAAGTCCTTTGATGTATTAAGCGCCTGTTCATCGGTAATGATCTCGATACCGTCATAGATCTTGGTATCAAGTATCGGAGGTATCAATCCGTCACCGATTCCCATCTGAACATGAGTGCCGATGCTGCCGCCGGAAAGGATCGCAGCGTGCTCAGGCTCGACCGCAAGGATGGTAACGTCGGGATTGACTTCCCTTAATGCCCTGCCGATACCGGTAATGGTACCACCCGTTCCGATGCCGGAAACAAATCCGTCTATCTTCTTCCCCGCCTCCTCGATGATCTCCTTTGCGGTCCAGTAATACTGGGCATCAAGGTTTGCAGGGTTTTCGAACTGCTGAGGTATAAATACCTTAGGGTCTTTGGCTTTCATATCGTAAGCGATGTCGATGCAGTCACGGATGGACTTGCCGATATCGCCGTCGTCATGAGTAAGGATAACTTCCGCGCCGTAATGCTGGACAAGCTTACGTCTCTCCTCGCTTACGGAGTCAGGCATTATGATGACTGTCTTATATCCTTTTACTGCACCGATAAGCGCAAGGCCGATGCCCTGATTGCCGCTGGTCGGCTCCACGATGATGCTGTCCTTATTGATCTTTCCGTCTTTTTCGGCCTGCTCGATCATGCGCAGAGCCGTACGCGTCTTGATGGAGCCTCCGACTTCAAGTCCCTCAAACTTAACCAAGACTTCGGCAAAGCCCGGCTTTACCATGCGGTGAAGCCTTATTAGCGGGGTGTTTCCGACAGCATCCAATATCGTATCGCAGATCATTCGCGCAACTCCTAAGGTAAAAATCGTTATCCATTGTACCCTTAAAGCAAAAGAAATGCACCTGCATTTTACTGCAGGTGCATTATTTACTTCTTTACTTTAACTGTTCTGCCCGAATTGGATTTCTTAAAGTACTTCTTGTATTTACTTACCTTTGACTTCTTTACCTTAACCGTCTTGACTGAAGATCCCTTGAGAGACTTCTTAACTCCGCCCTTCGTAAGCTTCGCTGTGTTCTTTATGTAGATGGTCTTAAGCCTGCTGTCCTTATAGAACGCCTGAGGACCGATCTTATAGAGCGCAGTCGATGTGATAACGAACGTGCTGAGCTTAGGGCAGCGGGCAAACGCATTAGTTCCGATGGTCTTGACTCTTGCGCCTCCGGACACCTTAACAAGGTTGCTGCATCCGAAGAATGCATTGTTATCTATTATAAGAATATTTGCGCCAATATATACCGTCTTTACCGTTGTGTCATTAAAGAATGCCGTTGAAGCGATCCTGTTGACCTTATACGTAATTCCCTTGATCACAACACTTCCGGGTATGACGACAGCCTCAGTGGGATTCTTTACTCCGATGAAAGATACGGCTCCGGTTCCGTTATCGGCAGGATTCGTTACCCTGTAATTAAAGCTTCCGGCTTCATATTCTTCATTCAGGAGCGGAGAGCCCAGTTTAGGCAACAGCACCTCCGAATCCTGCAGATACTTGGTACATGCCTCATCGGCAAACCTCTTCCCGCATCTCTTGCAGCGGTAATGTTCCTTCCATCCGCCTTCTTTTGCAGTAGGCTCTTTTGCATCATAATGCTCAGGATCGTGACCGAGCGGATCGATCTTTTCGGTCTTGGTCTTTTTGCAGCCCTCACGCGTGCAGTGGAAAGTCTTGACGCCTTCTGTCTCACATCCGGGCTCGGTGGTTACTTCACCTTCATCCCAGGCATGACCGAGCTTGGGCTTTACTGTAGCTGCAGTAATCTCATTAGTTCCGTTGCTGTCGCTAAAGAGCTTACTGCACTTTCTGCACTTGAAATGGCTTTCGTATCCGTCAGTATCGCATGTCGGTTCCTTGGCATCAACAGGAACAATGTCGTGTCCCGTTGCATGAATAACCGTTGAAGCCTTGCTGATCTCATTCTGTCCGTAAGCATCGCTGTAGACTTTGCCGCAGCCGCAGTCTGTATCCTTGCAGATGTAATACTCGATGTTGCCGTCTTCCGTGCAGGTGGCAGCCTTTGCCGCTACCTTCGTCAGATCGTGACCCATTGCAGGGATAACAATATCTGCTTTGGTTATTTCATGTTTGCAGTCCTTATCGCTGAAGAACCTGTAGCATCTCTGGCACTCGTAGTAAGCGATGTTGCCCGGTTCTGTCTTGGTAGGAGCCTTTGCGGCATATGCTTTCAGATCATGGCCGAGTTTAGTGATCACAGCGGGCGCAGAGATTTCTTTCTTTCCGTCTGCATCACTGAAGATCTTGTGGCACCTGTCGCACTCGTAATATGCTTCATGTCCGTCTTCTGTGCATGTAGCAGCCTTGCCGGAAACCTGAGTCAGATAATGGGCCTTAACCTTGAAAGTAACTTCAACCTTTACGTTCTTGGCCGGCATCGTGAATGTATTGCCACTGATGACAGTACCGTCAAGTTTAATCGTATCTAACTCATAACACTCATCAGCCGACGTATTTATGGTGACAGTATCACCGACACCCGCTTTTTCCTTATCAGCAGATGCTGTTCCATTTCCGGCAGATGTTACAGTAACCGTGTATCCGGTCTTCTTGAAGACAACATCTATGGTTACATCTTCAGACGGCATAGTAAACGTTTTCCCTGATAAGTCAGTATTATTCAGCTTGACGTAATCAAGTTCATATCCGGTATCATTTTTGATCGTTATCGTAACTGTTTCACCGGGCTTAACCTTTGTCTTATCAGCAGTTACTGTTCCGCCGGCATTTGAATTAACCTTTACAGAATAGTAAGCAAAATTGATCTTCGCATTAAACAAAGCATTATTTAATTCTTGAATATTTATGCTTTCCCAATCTGCCTTGTCACTTCCGTAATCTACGGTTACAAGAGAAGTGCAATTTTTGAACGCACTGCCTGCGATGAAGGTAACACTATCCGGAATCGTTATATTTTTAAGATTGCTGCAGCCACTAAATGCTCCCATTCCGATCTTTGTAACACCATCGGGAATTACAAAACTCGTAAGTTGCGTCCAATCAGCAAAAACATAACCGCCGATCGATGTGATATTACCATTGAAAACAACAGATTTAATGCTGTCTTTGTAACTCCTCCACGGAATATCATACAGACCGACATTCTTCATCTCTCCGGAACCGGTAAAAGTAAGGACTCCGTCATTACCGAGCACCCAGGTAATATCGTTTCCGAAAGTTCCGGAAGCAATACAATCTTTATAATCTGTACTGCTTATAGACAGCTCTTCGCTGAATGTCTTCAGAATTTTCTCATCATATTTGTAGGAAACAATAGAAGATCTGCATTTAAACTTAAATACATCGTTGACGTTTCCACTGTAATAACCTTTAAGGAACAAAAGATCCGGATTGCCTATGGAACTTGTATCGCAATTCGTTACATCGACATGATAATACTTGCCGTCATCCATTTTCACGATATTCCACATATGCGGGCCGCTGCCGGTCGCACCCGACATGACTCCGCTGACGGTTATACAGGAAATCTCTTTGTTAGCAAATGTAGTCAGGTCACATAAATATTTAAATGCTTTCGCATACCCTTCACATACAACATTTGTACTTGAGTCATTATCAAATACGGAGATCAACTGCCAGGGATCTCCATATGGAGTTGAAGAATTATCGGCAGCCGCATGGTCATATTCAACACGGTCACATATTTCATTGCGGTAATAAACGAGCTTTTCAAGATCCGATTTATTCTTAGCACTGTTGACAATACCGGCTGCGTTTGCAATTGCAGTATTAACCCTGTCAATCTTGCTTGTATCTGTTGAATATGTTCCAGAAGCATAACCCTGTGCTACTGTAAACTTGAAAGTAATAGTTCCGGTAAAATACGCACAATATTCAGTTCCATTATGTACCGCACCGATACTTAAAGAAGAAGCGGTCTTCATAC
>JAEEGJ010031962.1_pt1 | contig 10143 bp, 8 predicted proteins | sample 8958761 | NCBI WGS metagenome assembly JAEEGJ01 (sample SAMN16246546, study PRJNA631951) | gut metagenome | biome: gut microbiome; feature: rumen; material: RS-attached | host: Bos | place: Iran: Karaj | collected 2018-10 | reverse complement strand
AGAACCGTGCCGAACTCAACAACATCCTGCCCGCCTACGAGAAGATCTCACAGATACGCATCTACCACGAGGAGTTTGAGAAGACTCCCAAGAAGAGTATCAAACGATTCCTCTATCAGAAAGAGTAATAAAAAAGATACCAAAGGGGACAGACCCCAATGGTATCATTTTAAAAAAAGAGTACCATTGGGGTCTGTCCCCTTTGGTACTCTTTTTTAGTCCAGCTTCAGGACGGCCAGGAAGGCCTTCTGCGGGACTTCGACGTTTCCTATCTGTTTCATACGTTTCTTACCCTTCTTCTGCTTTTCCAGAAGCTTGCGCTTACGCGATACGTCACCGCCGTAGCACTTGGCGGTCACATCCTTACGAACCTGCTTGATGGTCTCGCGGGCAATGATCTTGGAGCCGATGGCAGCCTGGATTGCTATATCAAACTGCTGGCGCGGTATGAGTTCCTTGAGCTTCTCGCACATACGGCGGCCCAGGTCATAGGCGTTATCTACATGGGTAAGGGTTGAGAGCGCATCCACAGGCTCTCCGTTAAGCAGAATATCCAGTTTAATCAGTTTTGAAGGACGGTATCCTGCGGGGTGGTAGTCAAATGATGCGTAACCCTTTGATATGCTCTTAAGCTTATCGTAGAAGTCAATCACGATCTCGCCCAAAGGCAGCTTGAAGTATATCTCCACACGGTTACCCGCTATGAACTGCTGCTTTACCAGTTCTCCGCGCTTGTCAAGGCACAGCGTCATTATTGGGCCTATGTAATCGGTCGTGGTGATTATGGATGCATCTATGTAGGGTTCCTCTATGTGGTCTATAAGCGTAAGGTCTGGCATGCCGCTGGGGTTGTGAACCTCGGTAGCGTTACCCTGCTTGTCATAGACCATGTATGATACGTTGGGCACGGTGGTGATCACACTCATGTCAAACTCACGGTCCAGACGCTCCTGTACAATCTCCATATGCAGCAGACCCAGGAATCCGCAGCGGAATCCGAATCCGAGTGCTGCCGATGACTCAGGGAAGAAACTCAGCGAGGCATCGTTAAGCTGCAATTTCTCAAGTGAGGCACGCAGGTCCTCAAACTCATCGGCCTCAATGGGATATACGCCGGCAAAGACCATGGGCTTAGATTCCTCGAATCCGGCAATGGCTTTATCGCACGGACGTGCCACGTGGGTAATGGTATCACCCACCTTGACCTCTGTCGATGTCTTGATACCGGAAATAATGTAACCTACATCACCTGTGGTCATCACGTCACGCGGCACCATATCCATACGGAGCACGCCAACTTCATCGGCATCATACTCCTTACCTGTGTTGAAGAACTTGACCTTGTCACCCTTGCGGATACAGCCGTTCTCAATCTTGAAATATGCAATTATTCCACGGAACGAGTTGAATACGGAGTCAAAAATGAGAGCCTGAAGCGGTGCGTCGGGGTCGCCCACGGGATGCGGAACACGCTCCACTATGGCATTCAGTATCTCCTCAACGCCCATTCCTGTACGGGCCGATGCACGTATTATCTCATCATGCTTGCAACCCAGCAGTTCAATGATCTCATCCTCAACCTCATCAGGCATGGCGCTCTGCATATCGCACTTGTTGATGACCGGGATTATTTCCAGATCATGGTCAATGGCCATATAAAGGTTGCTGATGGTCTGTGCCTGAACGCCCTGAGTGGCATCCACCACCAGTATTGCGCCCTCACAAGCTGCGATTGAACGGGAAACCTCATATGAGAAATCCACGTGTCCCGGAGTGTCAATCAGGTTCAGAATGTATTTCTCACCCTTATACTCATACTCCATCTGGATGGCGTGACTCTTGATAGTGATGCCACGTTCCTTCTCCAGATCCATGTCATCGAGCATCTGGCCCTCTGTAATGTTTATAGTATGGGTAAACTCCAGCAAGCGGTCAGCCAGCGTTGACTTACCGTGATCTATATGAGCAATTATGCAAAAGTTGCGGATATTTTTCATCTCAGAGATATTACTCTGCAAAATTAGCGAAAAAACCGCAAATACAATGGGTTATTTAGGACATACGGCACGGACCCAACCACCTTCATATCTGTTTCTTGAAGGTATATGAATCTCTGAATTGGGACAGCCCCAGTCCTCATAGTTCTCCAATCCCAAATCTATCTCATCATTTGTACCTGATTTGAACTTGGAGATTGTAAATACCGCACAACTGTTCTCATAACGAAAAGCGGCATCGGATGTAAGATACAAGCCTCCGTCGGCCGTGTAGATTCCTCCATTTGTAAACGGCAGGAAAACGGAGTTTGAAGTGTACCCAGGAACTTTGCTGGTAAACAGGAATCCTTCCACGCCGTTAATCGTCGTATCTGCCCATTCACAGTTCTTGAACAGCTCAGCATACTCCTCTTTAGTGGGCATTCTCCAATCACCACCCCAATTCACATGAGCGGCATCATCGGCAGCATCAAGTTTTTTCCTGGCTCCCCAGGAATTATACTTGCCATTCAGTTGGTAATTATCTTTGGTATAGTATGTCTTCTGGGCGGTTTCACCCCATGCAAAACGCGCGCCGAGTTCCTCCGGACTGTTGGCACCCACGTTACAATCGGCCCACAACACGCTTAAGCCCAGATCAACCATTGCATCATGGTTTAACGGCTTTACCGGATCAGGCCCAGCCTTTTTTGTTCCCGCTGTTTCCAAAACAGGCCTTATGGGACAACCTTCCCACTTGAAAGGTGAACCCAGCCCCACATCAGCGACCGAAGTATTATATGCCAGTGTTTTATAGGTTCCATAACGCGCCTGATTCATTGATACCTTGCCTTCATAAGCTGTTTTATAACCGACAGCCGGAAGGAATATACTGCGGCCCTCATAACCAGGCACATTGCTGGTGATAATGTAACCGCAACTGTCTTTTGTGTCTATGGTTTGCCAGCTGCATTTATTCTTAAGTTCCCACAGATCATCGGCATCCGGCATACGCCAGCCGCCGCCAATCCTGACCATGACCGCATCTTTTTCCGGCTCCAGTTTCTCAGTCCATACAGTCTTATAGTTATCCCTTGGATACAGACCCGCCTTGGGGCTTGTCTCACCCCATGCTATATACGCTCCGGCTTTGCGTGGCGATGATGCACCCATATTGGCCGATGCCCACTTGACGCTCAATCCCAGATCGACGGGTATAAGTTCCGGCATGGTGACGTTGACCGTCATCTGTGCCTTATGTCCTTTATACTCTGCTGTAATGACGCACGTTCCAACTCCAATAGCGGTAACCGTACCGTCTTGACAGACCGCAACCGAATCCGATGATGTACTCCACCTGACCTCTCCGTTCTCTGCCTGTCGGCCGGACGGTCCGATGACGGCGTTCACCCTCCGTATCTCACCATAGTCAAGGCCAAGATTGGCAGTGGATAGTTCAAATGATGTCAAAGTATCTGAATCATACCTTCTTACTGGACGGATATTTAATCCGATATAACGGTGATTACCGGCTAGCGATGGTTTAGTTCCTATACCTACCCTGAGTTCTTCATCCAGATAGAAGAATGACGGATTTACAGTATTACTGGTACTCACATAAGTGGCACTGCTGTCACCATCCCACGAATAGGTATCGGACTCTGATGTCCACACCCAGAAGCCTAAATCCACCCCTATGATGTCACCACCTTCAATATACCCTCCGTAAGGAATGAAAATGCTTTTGTCCTCATAACCGGCAATCCTGCTTGTATATCTTAATCCCAAGACACCGTTCACGGTAACGGTGTCATAATCACAGTTAGCATACAACTCATTATATTCCTGAATAGTAGGCATACGCCATTCTGCACCCAACCGGACGGTTGCCGCATCATTGGCAGATATCAATCTGAGAGGCTCGTTGTTTCTGTTACGCCTACTAAGGGAACCAATCAAGCCAATAGGATGAAGCAAGTCTTCATCATCTATGTCCGTTTCCTCACGCGGTGGCTCATATTTATGGTAATTATCCCACGAGAAGCAATCCTTAGGCTCCGTCTCACCCCAAGCATAATAACAGCCATAATCAGTGGGGCTCTCCGCACCCAGATTGCAATCGCCCCAAAGCACACTCAGACCCAGATCAACATATCTTACATCTGTATTCTGGGCCAAAACGGCCTGAGAGGCTGTCTCAATCAACAGCGCAAATAAAAAGAATCTGATAGCTTTGAATGACATCTTTTGGTTGTTTTTTGATGCTCAAAAGTATTACTCAAATCAACAACCACCAAGGATTCGTCGTTGCAAAACTGTTGCAATGTAAAACAGGGACGGCTCTTATCTGGCCAGAACGTATTTGTGCAGAGTCTTGCGGACAGCACCGGGACCGGCGTAGAGTTCCTTGACCATGCCCTCTATACGCTCACCGAGTCCGGCCTCGTAGAGATCTACTGCAAAGATGTCCTTGCGGCTGTAGAGTTTCTTCAGGCATGAGTAGTCCTGATCTGGCTTACCTATCTCAAGGGGAGCAACAATGGCCTGAACCTCTGCGAGCAGCGGATCGGGTGACGGATCAAACGGGGTGCCGTCATCCTTGATGCCCTTGAGGTAGCGTGCCCAGCCGGCAAGTGCCAGAGGTATGAGCACCAGGTTATCCATGTCTAGGCCGCGTGCTATGTATTTCTTTATGGTCTCGCCAAAACGGATTGGAATCTTCTGGCTGGTGTCACATGCTATGCGCTGCGGTGCATCGGGCATGAAGGGGTTGGGCAGACGGCGGTTGATTACGGCGCCTATGAACTCGTACGGGTTCAGGATTCCGGGATCAACCACTACCGGCATGGCCTCCATGTAACCCATCTTCTGGATGAAGGGGCGCAGGTCCTCATCGGCCATCTCGGCACTGATAAGGGTGTAACCCAGCATGCAGCCGTAGATGGCCATTGCGGTATGCAGGGGGTTGAGACAGGTGGTAACCTTCATTGTCTCAACCTTATCTACGGTCTCGCGTGTGGTGTAGAGGGCACCTCCCAGATCCAGCGGCGGACGGCCGTTGGTGTAGTTGTCCTCAATTACCAGATACTGTACCTCCTCGGCGTTAACAAAGGGGGCTGTGAAGGTATGCTTCTCTGTCTCGATATAGTCGTTATCCTCAAAGCCGTCCTTGGCCAGGAGTTCCTTGACCTTCTCATGCGGACGCGGAGTGATCTTATCTATCATTGACCACGGGAATGTGATCTTGCTCTCATCCTTAAGGTAGGCCAGGAAATCGGCGGGAACCAGTTTATCGGCCACCCAACGCTCGGCATAAGCCATAACGCCGGCCTTTACCTTGTCGCCGTTGTGCGAGCAGTTGTCCATGCTCTGTACGGTCAGGGGCAGTTTGCCTGCGTTGAAACGCTCCAGCAGAAGTGAGCATACCTTACCCATAGCGAACATGGGCTTGAGTCCGCGGGCCAGGTCAGCCTCATTATAGGTATAGCCTTTCTCGGTGATGGTGAATGATATCATCTGCAGTGACTTGGCCTTGAAGATCTCTACCAGGCGGTTCCAGTCAGGGAACTGGGGATCGGCCTTAAGGGACTCGGTGACCGATGCAATCACCTTCTTCTCGATGGTGCCCGATGACTGCAGGCTTACCAGCAGAGAGAGGTTGTCATACGGAGCGTAGGCCTTGTCTACGATCTCATAGTCAAAGGTCTCGGCCATGATTACGCCGCGGTCATACTTGCCGGTGTTCAGGGCGTCATTGATGATTGCAGCCGGGAAGGCGCGGAATATGTTGCCACCGCCAAAATGTACCCATGTGGGCTCATCATGTGTCTTGCGGCGAACAGCCTCTATATCAAACTTGGGGAGCAGATAACCTTTCTTCTCCCACTCTGCGGCGTTGAAAGAGCCGCTTGTTATTTCTGTAAGTTTCATCTTAATCAAAGAATCCGGGTTGTTTGTATTCAATTCCAAGCTCGCGGTCAACGGTTGCCAGGATGCCCTGCACCTGACCCATTGCGAACATACGGCCCAGCAGGGTGTAGCCGGCATTGTGTCCGTGACTTGACTCATCCATTATGCCACCGGGATTATCGGTAAATGTCATACCATGATCTACACGCATAGGCAACTGCGGGTTTTCTTTTTCGAAAATGCGGCAGAGCTCAATCAGGTCTGCGCGGCCACCCAGATGTGAAGCCTCGGTAAAGTCACCGTTGGGGAAAATGTGGCATGAACGCAGATGTACAAAGTGTGTGCGTGATGCAAACTTCTTAGCCATCTCAACCACATTGTTATATGCTCCGGCCGATAATGAACCGGCGCAGAACGTCAGACCGTTGTGCTTGTTGGGAACGGCATCTAAGAACCACTGGATATCCTCCTCGGTGCGTACTATGCGCGGCAGACCCAGAACCTCGATTGGGGGATCATCGGGATGAACGCACATATTCATGTTATACTCCTCGCAGGTAGGCATGATTGCCTCAAGGAAATATTTCATGTTGGCACGCAGCTGTGCCTTGTCAATGCCTTTGTAAAGATTCAGGAAATCACGGAACTTCTGGATGGGAGCCTCGTCGTTCTCACTGAAGTTACCGCTTACGAATCCCTGGGTCTTGATGATGATGGTCTCAACCAGCTTGTGCTCACCCTCAGGGGTCATGGTCTTGGCCAGTTCATCGGCCTCGGCCAGAACACTGCGGCCTTTGCCCCAGCCCTCGGGGAACTGGAACTTGGCCCACTCCTCACGTGCGCCCTCGCGCTTAAGGATATATATGTCAAAGTATGCGAACTCAGCGTAATTGAAGTAGAGGTTGGTAGATCCGTTGGGGTTGATATGGAACAGGTCCGTGCGGGCCCAGTCCAAAACCGGCATGAAGTTGTAGCAGATGCAGTGGATACCTTCGGCTGAAAGGTTTCTCAGAGACTCCTTGTAAACCTCAATCTGATGATCGCGGTCCGGACCGCCGTACTTGATAGTCTCAACAACCGGCAGACTCTCAACCACGCTCCAGCGCATTCCGTAACTCTCAATGTACTCACGCAGGTCACGGATTTTCTCGCGTGTCCAAACCTGACCCAGGGGTACGTCGTGCAGGGCCGTCACGATGCCCTCAACACCAATCTGCTTAAGCATGGCAAGAGTAATCTTGTCTTTCTTGCCAAACCAACGCCATGTTCTTTCCATATATGTTTTTGGTTATGTAATTATCGATACACAAAGATAAGGAAAGAAAATGGCATACCCGACTTAACTTTACCTTATTAAATGACTATTAAATATGAACAAACGGAAACAAAAGTCAATTGCGAGTCCTTTTTGCAATAATTGAGTATCAAGTTTAGTTCATAAATCGACAAGTTAATATTTAGGTGAAATCAGCGACATATTGTGTTTGTCGCTGATTTTCTTTATGTTAACTAAGTTTTCTAAAATGACAATTTGTTAAGCATTATGTTAACGAAGGATAAATATTTAACTTCCCGCTTAACTTCACGCCACTTTTTGACTCTTAACTACGGAAACCGACAAGAACGGTGACCACGAACAAAACGAATAAGTAAAACAAAAAAAATAAGAATTATGAAAAAGATTATCTTCGCTGCCACTGCAGCACTTTTCTTCGGAATCAACGCAAACGCTCAGAGTGTTAACGACAATCAGACTGCCACAGTTGCAGACGTAGTTGCAGAACTCAACCAGGCCGACGCCCTCCAGTTCATCCCCATGTATCAGAAGATGCTTACCGAGATCGAGACCGTATGCCGCACAGAGAACAGCGACGACAAGAAGACAGCCAAAATTGAGGATATCAAGGAGGTTTACACCGACATGTTCAGCCAGATTCTGGTATCAGAGCAGAACGAGGTTGCAATGAACAGCGTTTCAATGGAATATTTTGACAACCGCATAGCAAAATAAGTTTCAATATACGATTTTCATAAGTTTAGGGTTAATAAGACAATGAGCCGAGCTGTGAAGCCCGGCTCATTGGTTTTAAAACAAAAGGGAAAATTACTTAAGTGCGTAGTAGTTTTCCTCCTCACCTTCGGTAACGTTGATTTTGTCTTCACGGAGCAGCCATCCCAGGCCGAGATAGAACTCTTTGTCCTTCAACTTTGTTGCCTTTTTAATTTCCTTCTGTGAAAGGGCGTTCTTACCCTCCAGTGCGCGCCAGATCAAACCGGCGAATTCGCCTACCATTTCGTTCATGATTGTATGTGTTTTTAAATATCGGCGCGAAATTACATAATTTTGCAACACGTTATTCAATTATTATACTCAAAATGGGGTATCGGCAGCAATTTAAAGAGATTCTTTGCATGTTTGTCATCGATCGATGCCTTTACAGCCGCATCGTCGCAGACGCCGGTGCGGATATATTTGTCCAGAACAGCATATGTAAAGCCCAGGTTATCCTCATCGCTCTTTCCGCTCAATCCGTCTGAAGGAGTCTTATCCACCAGGTCCTCAGGCAGGCCCAGTTCTCGGCCGATAGCCTTGACCTCGGCAACGGTAAGTCCGCCCAGGGGAGCAAAATCGCCGGCGGCATCGCCGTAACGGGTTGAATAGCCCACCCAGTCCTCGGAGAGGTTGCAGGTGTTGGCCACGCGACCGTTCAGAGACTGCGATATCGCATAAAGCGTGGTCATCCTGAGACGCGGCGGCATATTTATGATTGTCTGACGGCTGATTTCGGTACCATCGGCCTTGAATTCAGCGCCTATGGTGTTTATCAGCGCGTTGTATGTATCGGCTATGTTTATGTTGTAGTGGCGTATTCCCAGATGATTTATCAGTTTCATGCTGTCCGATATATCCTTCTGTACGCCGTTGGGCATGGTCACGCCTATCACGCGGTCAACGCCCAGCGCCTCCACGCACAAAGCGGCAACAGTACTGCTGTCCTTGCCGCCTGAAATACCAATAACGGCATTGCAGCCCTTACCGTTAACCTCAAACCAGTCTCTGATCCACTGAACCACCTGGTCCTTAACCTCTTTGGCATCAAATGTTTTCATAATTGCAATTTTGGATTCACAAAGATACTCTATTATCGGCACGTTTTTTTAGTTGTTGGCACAAATTGGAGTTATTTGACACAAAGCTAACGCCCGCCAATATGCGCTTTTCATATCTTTGCCCCGATGACAATCCTAAACCAATGGTGATTATGAAAAGATCCCTGATGCTATTTGGCGCATCCATCATCTGCGCCGCCCTGTTTGCCCAACCCTACTCCGACCGCGAGGAGTCATTCACGCTGACCCGTTACGCCGGGCATTATATGTTTACGGCCGATATCAACGGCACGGCCCCTGCAACCATCATGCTCGAATCGGGTATTCCGGCACTGCTGGTGGACTCGGCTTTTGCATTCGGCAGCGGATGCTTCAGGGATATGCATCTGGAGGCATCGGACCGAAGCATCAACCTGGGCGGAGACAAGTTCAGAATATCTCATACAGCCAACGGCACGGTCCGCATAGGACGCGGCACATCATATCGCGGAAAAATATGGATTCTGTCCGGTTATGCCGATCACCGCGAGATATCCATCCCGCTCCAATACTTTTATAATGAGGCCGATAACGGCAGCAGCATAATGTACATTGATCTGGCCGGCGGACATCTGGATATGTACTGCCGCGACCATATGAACAGTCAGGAACTCAAGGATTGGAAAGTATCACGTATAAACACCCGCACCTATATGGATATGCCGGCCGTCAAAACCGTCATGACGGTACGTGAAGGCGGCCGCGACCGCAAACTGAAGGGTAATTACGTGATTGATTTCGGCAATGCCGAGATGATGGCCCTGTTTAACCACGACAAGAAAGTGCAGAAATTCCTGGACTCAAACTCCGACATGCAACTCCAGGATGCCAAGACTCCCGGCGGTCAGGTTATCGGCCAAATAATCCTGTCCGATGAGTGCACGCTTCTGGGCAAAACTATTCCGGACGCAGTAATTCTGATTACCAGGACAGGCAGCAAATTCACCTCCCAAGGTCTGCTGGGCCTGAAATTCTTCCTGGCCGCACCAGTTATCCTGGATTTTGACCGCAGCAGGTTATATGTGAAGTAACTTACTTTATGCGAGGCTCTATGCCTTCCTGCTTCAAGCGCTTCAATTCATCAATGATTCGCTGACGCCTTGTACCG
>JAEEGJ010031961.1_pt1 | contig 10143 bp, 9 predicted proteins | sample 8958761 | NCBI WGS metagenome assembly JAEEGJ01 (sample SAMN16246546, study PRJNA631951) | gut metagenome | biome: gut microbiome; feature: rumen; material: RS-attached | host: Bos | place: Iran: Karaj | collected 2018-10 | reverse complement strand
TGGAACTGCAAGGCAAGCACCGCAACCGTCGTACCGGCTCTGGCGGTATGCTCCTCGGCAAGGTCGAGAAGATCGGTGACGCCCTGAAAGGCAAGATCGACCTGAAGGAAGGCGACCGCATCGCCACTTTGGTCTCCCTCTCGCTGACCCCGCTCCGCATCGACGAGATCCTCGCCATCCGTCCCGATGTTGACCAAGTGGACATCAAGGGTAAGGCCATCCTGTTCGAAAGCGGCATCTATGCCAAGATCCCGACCGATATGCCCGAGAAACTCGCTTTGAGCGCCCTCGACGTGGCAGGTGCTCCCGCCCAGACCGCCAAGTTGTGCCAATACGGTCAGACCGTCGTCATCCTCGGCGCCGGTGGTAAGAGCGGCATGCTCTGCGCCTACGAAGCCAAGAAGCGCGTCGGCGTCACTGGTAAGGTGATCGGTATCGCCAACAGCCCCAAGTCGACCCAGCGTATCAAGGACCTCGGCTTCTGCGACATAGTGGAAAGCGCTGCCGGCATGACTCCCGTGCAAGTTTACGAAATGGTTGAGAGACTGACTAACGGCAAGATGGCCGATGTGACCATCAACTGCGTCAATGTGCCCGACCAAGAAATGACCGCTGTGCTCTGCACGAAGGACGACGGTATCGTCTACTTCTTCTCGATGGCCACCAGCTTCACCAAGGCTTCCTTGGGCGCTGAAGGTATCGGCAGCGACGTGAACATGATCATGGGTAACGGCTACACCAAAGGCCACGCCGAATTCACCCTGCAGGAACTCCGCGAAAGCCCCAAGCTGAGGAAGATCTTTGAGGAATTGTATGCATAATTTGCTATTGGCTACTGGCTATTGGCTATTGGCAGCTTAATGGAAGCGTTGAGACTCAACCTATATGTTAAAGCTGCCAAAGGCCAAAAGCCAAAGGCCAAAAGCCAAAAGCAAAAAAACATGGCAGAATCAAGAAGAAAACAATTGTTCCCGGAAGTCACCGACGAGCAGTGGAACGACTGGAAATGGCAGGTGAAGAACCGCATCGAGACCCTTGAGGACTTGAAGAAATATGTGAAGCTGACCGCCGAGGAGGAAGAAGGTGTAAGAAAGACCCTCTCGACCCTCCGTATGGCCATCACTCCTTATTATTTGAGCCTCATCGACCCGAACGACCCGCATGACCCCGTCCGCCGTCAGTGCATCCCTACCGCCTTGGAGACCCATCAGGCAGCCGCCGACCTGCTCGACCCGCTGCATGAGGATGAAGACTCGCCGACACCCGGCTTGACCCACCGTTATCCGGACCGCGTGCTGTTCCTCATCACCGACATGTGCTCCATGTACTGCCGTCACTGCACGCGCCGTCGTTTTGCCGGCCAGACCGACAACGAATGCGGTCCCGACCGTATCGAGAAAGCCCTCGAATACATCGAGAAGACCGAGAGCGTGCGCGATGTGTTGCTGTCGGGTGGCGACGCCCTCATGGTGAGCGACAAGAAACTGGAATACATCATCTCGCGCCTGCGCCAGATCCCGCATGTGGAGATAGTCCGCTTGGGCACCCGCACCCCCGTGGTCTGCCCCCAGCGTATCACGCCCGAACTCTGCGACATGCTGAAGAAGTACCATCCCATTTGGATCAACACGCACTTCAACCACCCGAACGAGGTGACCGCCGAGTCGCGTCGCGCTTGCGAGATGCTGGCCAATGCCGGTATCCCGTTGGGCAACCAGAGCGTGCTGCTCCGTGGCGTCAACGACTGCGTCCATGTGATGAAGAATCTCGTCCATGAACTCGTCAAGATGCGCGTGCGTCCTTATTATATCTATCAGTGCGACCTCTCGATGGGTCTGGAGCATTTCCGTACGCCCGTCTCGAAAGGCATTGAGATCATCGAAGGATTGCGTGGCCACACCAGCGGCTTCTGCATCCCGACCTTCGTGGTCGATGCTCCCGGTGGCGGCGGCAAGACCCCAGTCATGCCCCAGTATGTCATCTCGCAAGCCCCTGGCAAGGTGGTGTTGCGCAACTTCGAAGGCGTCATCACGACATACACCGAGCCGAACGAGTACCACAGCGAGTGCAACTGCCCCGAGTGCCAGGCTGCACGCGCCAAGGAACAAGTCGGTGCCGACAAGGCTGTTGACGGTGTCATTTCGCTGCTTGAAGGCGAGAGAATGAACATCGAGCCGAAGGCTTTGAAGAGACACGAGCGTAATGAGAACAGATAATTAAATAAGGTGAATGGTAGAGGCGCGATTTGGTCGCGTCTCTACAATTTGCCACCGTGAAGCAGAATATGGGTTATTATAGAGCCAACATATTAAAAGAGAATAAATTAGCATCGGGTTCAGTTATTAAGGATTGTTTAATAACTGACACCCTAAAGAGGAATGTAGGCTTTTATAGTGACAATATGCTGAAAGAAAGCGTGTTGGTATCAGATTCAGTTGTAAAGTTTTTCTTTCTAACTGCTTCTAATTGATGTAAAAACAAACTAATATGAAAACAAAAAGACAATATACCGTGCTTGCACTTTTGATGGTTTTTGCGATGAGTTGCACAAAACAAGATGAACCTAATAATGGCAACAACAACGGTAACAATGGGAACGAAAATGTTACTACTGGAACACTTAATGGTCATGTTTGGGTTGATCTTGGTCTACCAAGTGGAACTTTGTGGGCCACATGCAATGTGGGAGCTTATAATCCAGAAGATTATGGTGATTATTTTGCCTGGGGGGAAACTATGACAAAAACTACATACACCTGGGATACATACAAATTTGTTACTGGTAATTATGGTCAATACCTTACAAAATACTACAACAGCAATTCTAGTATTGGTAATAACAATTCTACTGACAATCTAACAACTCTCCAATTAATGGATGATGCGGCTGCGGCAAAATGGGGTGTCGGATGGCATATGCCTACTGAAAATCAGTGGTTTGAGATAAGGGATAAGACCACTAGGGAATGGACTATTAAAAATGGTGTGAAAGGGTGTTTGATTACAGGTCCTAATGGTAATACTATTTTCCTTCCAGCCGCCGGTATGCATAACGAAAATGGTTTCAACAATGCGGGCAATTACGGATATTACTGGTCTAGTTCCCTTTGCATAGGTGAGCCATACTGCGCCGCTAATATCAGCATCCATAATTATGTATTATATGGTAACGCAGTTTTATCTCCGAGTAACACAGGACGCTACCTTGGCTATTCAGTCAGAGCTGTGTGCTCGGCGCATTAAGACAAATAGATTTCTGTATCAATAATGTCCTTCATCAACGAAATATTGAACTACGACAGCCTTTCGATAGTCGGCTTGCAGAAGAACACGGGGAAGACCGTCAGTCTGAACTATGTGCTCGACCGCCTGCCTATCGACAGGAAGCGTATTGCCGTGACTTCAATAGGCATTGATGGAGAGACCACCGACCAGGTGACGCGCACCCAGAAGCCGGAGATCTATCTGCGCCAAGGCATGTATTTCGGCACCTCCGAGATGCACTATCGCCAACGCAGAATCGTTTCCGAACTCATCGACGTGAGCGACGAAAACACCTCACTGGGTCGCGTGGTGACGGCCAAAGCCCTGACAGGAGGCAAGATCCTCCTGTCGGGACCTTCGTCGGCCAGCGGACTGAAACGCTGGATGAAAGACATGCACCGCGTGGGCCTCGACCTTGTGATTATCGATGGGGCCTTGTCGCGGTTGAGTTTAGCCTCGCCCGCTGTGAGCCAGAGCATGATACTGGCTACGGGCGCGGCCTATTCCACCAACATGACCACCTTGGTGCAGCAGACAGCCTTCATCGTGGAACTGATCAACATTCCGCTGACGGAGGAGGACAACCTGAAACTGCTGATGCCCATCGAGAAAGGCGTGTGGTATATCGATGACGAAGGCGCGTTGCACGAGTTGAGCAACATCTCCTCGCTGTCGCAGGACTTCCGCTTCGAAGGCATGGACCGCTGCAAGACGCTTTATGTGGCGGGTGCCTTGGTGGACGGATTCCTCGAAAAGGTGAGGAAGAACCCGAAACTGAAGACCACCGAACTGGTGGTGCGCGACTTCACGAAGATTTTCGTCAGTCCGCAACAGTACAGAATGTTTTTGAAGACTGGCGGCACGCTTAGAGTGCTGCAAAAGAGTAAGTTGATCGCCGTAACGGTGAACCCGACCTCGCCCTTGGGCGTGACCTTGGACTCTGACACGCTTTGTGGAAGACTTTCGGAAGCGATACAACTTCCAGTGTATGATTTAATGAAAAATAGTGCGGACGAGCCGTCCGCAAGCCCAGTATGCAATTGAGAGACCACATAGAATCGCCCTGCGGCCTGCGTTATGTGTTCGAGCAACTCGAACTGCAAGCGGGCTATACGCGTCGTTGGATGCTTGACATGCCGATGATGCGGACAGGGGAGAAGATTGCCCGTTCGTATGAGGTGCTGCGGCAGTTCGTGCGTTTCGTGGAGGAGGTCGATACACCTTATATTAATACGCTCCAGTTCCGCCTGCAAGGACTGAAGGACATATGCACGACCATCAAGAACCTCGGGCAACAGGCCGTCTTAGACGACATCGAACTCTTCGAGGTGAAGCATTTGGCCATCTTGGCCGTCGATGTGGCAGAGCGAATGAAAGCCCACGGCTTGGATAAGGCCATCGCCGTGCCCGACCTAAACGAGGTCATCACCATCCTCGACCCCGATGGGCTGAAGATGGCGACTTTCTATGTCTATGACTCCTATTGCCAAGAGCTGCGTGACCTGCGCGCGCAGATGCGCCAGAATCCCAGCCGGCAAGAGGAACTCTTGGCCGAGTGTGCCGAGATTGAAGAAGGTGTGCGGAGAGATTTGAGCAAGCAGTTGGTTCCTTTTGCGAAAGCTTTGGAGGAAGCCCAAATCGCGATGGCGAAGATTGACATGAACCTCGCCAAAGCCTTGCAGATAAAGCAGTTGGGACTTTGCTTCCCAACGATTTCGAAGGATGACATCAGCCGTTACGAGGCGATGTTCCATCCGCAGGTGAAGGACGCGCTGGCGCAGCGCAAACGCGCCTTCCAGCCAGTGAGCCTCACCTTTGGGCAGAAGCCCACCTTGATCACGGGTGCCAACATGGGTGGCAAGACCGTGGTTTTGAAGACTTTAACCTTGTGCCAATACCTGTTCCAATATGGTTTTGGCATTCCGGCCCAATCGGCCGAGATTGCCGTCAAGGACGAAATTTACTTCTGCATCGGCGACGAGCAGTCCATTGAGAAGGGGCTGTCGTCGTTTGCCGCAGAGATGAAGAACATCGATGCCGTCATCAAGGCATCGCGCGAAAACAGAAAGATAGTGGCGTTGATTGACGAGCCGGCCCGCACCACCAATCCCACAGAGGGAACGGCTTTGGTGTCGGCCTTGGTGAAGGTGTTGAGGGGCGACAATGTGAGCCTTGTCATGACCACGCATTACGATATAGAGCCGACCGATGCCCGTTGCCTGCGCGTGAAGGGCTTCGAGAACGGCACGATGAACTACGAACTCGTTGAGGTGCAAGACGGCGAAGTGCCGCACGAGGCGCTGAATATCGCTGAGAGTTTGGGGATTGACAAGGAGTGGATTGAGACGGCGAGGGAGATTTTAAATATGCCGAATTCGACACAATTAAAAACCCCCTCGAATTCGAGGGGGTTAAATCCAAAGTGGTCAAATTCGACCACTTTGGGCAGGGGGTCGAATTCGACCCCCTCTAGAAAAGAGAAAGGAGAATCGGTATGACGCAGATACTTGTAAAAGATACGAAAATAAAGACCATCAAAGTCAATGGGATGGATTACATTTGCATTACCGATATTGCCAAACAAAGAAATCCAATCGAACCTAAAGATGTGGTTAAGAACTGGTTGCGCTCTAAAAATACCATTGAATACCTTGGGCTTTGGGAAATGTTGAACAACCCGAATTTTAGGGGGGTCGAATTCGACCCCCTGCTGAAGCAGGCAGGCAGTAATGCATTCACAATGAGCCCATCAAGATGGATTGAATTGACTAATGCAATCGGTTTGGTTAGCAAAAGTGGATCTTTGGCAGGCACTTATGCCCAAAGGGACATTGCTTTCAAATTCGCAAGTTGGGTTTCTGTGGAGTTTGAACTCTATTTGGTCAAGGAATTCCAACGCTTAAAAGAAGAAGAACAAAAGCAACTCGGTTGGTCGGTGAAGCGTGAGTTGGCGAAGATAAACTACCATATCCACACGGATGCTATAAAAGAGAATCTAGTCCCAGAAGAGATTGACCGTTATCATGCCTCTTTGATTTACGCCAACGAAGCCGATGTGCTGAATGTGGCCTTGTTTGGTGTGACGGCGAAGGAATGGCGCGATGCCAACCCCGACTTGAAGGGCAACATCCGCGACTATGCGAACATCAACCAACTGATTTGCCTCTCGAACATGGAAAACCTCAACGCGGTCTTTATTAATAAAGGTATGCCGCAACGCGACAGGCTGATTGAACTGAACAAAATCGCCATTCAGCAGATGAAGGTGCTGGAGGGCGTGGAAGAAAGGAGGATGCTGAAATGAGAAAACTCTTACTAATATTATTTGCAGGACTAGTAAGTTTACTTTCAAATGAACTAAAGGCACAGGAAGTCTTTCAGCCGTACAAAACCAATGCAGTTCCGTATCATGGTTACCTATTCCCAGTAATACCAGGAACAGAAGAATGGATAGAATTGGGAAGCTTTGAGGCTAGACTTGAATCTGTACAATTGCCTATAGACACTTTGGAAAGTATTTCAACTGCTCGATTGTTAGAGACTTGTATTTATTGTCCATTTTTCCAAGAAGTGACTGCATGGGCAACAGGATATCAACCCGAAGATTTAATCCGAACATTTGGAATTTATAGAGGATGGTTGAATTGTGCAGAAGAGTATTTCAATCGTCCAGATTGTTTAGCGGAACTCCTTTCTCTTTATTCATCCCGCGAAATCGACTTTGTGAATGAGATACCTGAAGGAGAGTTTCAGATGCGAGATCAAGGCCGTTATGCCAACGATTATGTGCTCATGGAGACAATGATGTATTATATGAGTCTCACTATGGATTTATCTCCTGATGAAAAAGCAGAGATGATTTCAATTTTACGGGAAAAGATGGTTCGTTGGGATTTATATGAAGTGTATTCTTCACATTGGGTTGTTTATAAACTCCTTGATTTGTTATCTACTGGAATTGATGAATTTGGTAATCCGTCAATCTATCCAAATCCAACAAATGGTCTGATTTATATTGATTATGAGATGACAAATGTTGAGATTTATAATATCGTTGGCCAGTTGGTGAAAGAAACAAAAGAAAATATGATTGACCTGTCGGAACAAGAAGCAGGCACTTATATATTAAAGGTGATTACCCCTTCGGGTGTTGTCACGAAACAGATTGTTAAGAATTAACGAACAATAAATCAATTATTTAAACAACATAAACGAAAAATATGGAAAGTAAATTAGGACTTGATTTTAAGAAAGTGGAGTATGCCAGGGGGCTGGCGAAGAACATCGCTGACGATGTGCAGGCCTTCTGCGAGCAATACACCACGGTGGCCGTGGAGCGCACCCTCGCCCGACTGATGGGCATCGACGGGGTGGACGAAAGCGATGTGCCGCTGCCCAATGTGGTGGTGGACGCCATCAAGGACAAGGGCGTGCTCGGCGAGGGCATCCTGTTCTTCATCGCCAACGCCATGATCCAGACGGGCCTGAAACCCCAAGAGATTGCTGAGAAGGTGGCCAAGGGCGAACTCGACCTCACCAAGGTGGTGACGCGCGACCAGAAACAGATTGCCGACACGCTGCAACCCGTCATCGACGAGAGCATGAGCCGCATCCGCACCCGCCGCGCCCGCCGCGAGCATTACCTCGAGACCATCGGAGAAGGCCCCAAACCTTACCTCTACATCATCGTGGCCACGGGTAACATCTACGAGGATGTGGTGCAGGCTCAGGCCGGTGCCCGTCAGGGAGCCGACGTCATCGCCGTGATCCGTACCACGGGTCAGAGCCTTTTGGACTATGTGCCTTATGGCGCTACCACCGAGGGCTTCGGCGGCACCTTCGCCACCCAAGAGAACTTCCGCATCATGCGTAAGGCCCTCGACGAAGTGGGCGAGGAGCAGGGCCGTTACATCCGCCTCTGCAACTACTGCTCGGGTCTCTGCATGCCTGAGATCGCCATCATGGGCGCTTTCGAAGGCCTCGATGTCATGCTGAACGACGCCCTCTACGGCATCCTGTTCCGCGACATCAACATGCAGCGTACCCTCATCGACCAATACATGAGCCGTATTATCAACGGCTTCGCAGGCGTCATCATCAATACCGGTGAAGATAACTATCTGACTACCGCCGACGCCGTGGAAGCCGCACATACGGTTCTGGCCTCTGACCTCATCAACGAGCAGTTGGCCAAGATCGCCGGTCTGCCCGAAGAGCAGATGGGTCTGGGTCACGCCTTCGAGATGGACCCGATGCTGGAGAACGGCTTCCTCCTGGAACTCGCTCAGGCACAGATGACCCGCGAGATCTTCCCCAAGGCTACACTGAAATACATGCCGCCCACCAAGTTCATGACGGGCAACATCTTCCGTGGCCACATCCAGGATGCCCTGTTCAACATGATCGGCATCTGGACGCACCAAGGCATCCAACTGTTGGGTATGCCCACCGAGGCCATCCACACCCCGTTCATGAGCGACCGTTACCTCTCCATCGAGAACGCCAAATACATCTTTAACAACATGAAGAGCATCGGCGAAGAGATGGAGTTCAGGGAAGGCGGTATCTGCCGCAAACGCGCCCACGAAGTGCTCGACAACACCATCAAGCTGCTTGAGGAACTCGTCAAGGAAGGCCTGTTCACCGCTTTGGAGAAAGGTATCTTCGGCGACGTGAAACGTCCGAAGAACGGTGGTAAGGGCCTGGCCGGCGTGACACTGAAAGCCGAAAACTACTTCAACCCGTTCGTGGAACTGATGAAGGGCAAAAGATAAGAATCTTAAATTTAAATCTTTAAATATTAAATCTTTAAATCTAAGAATTATGAGTGAAGGTTTGTATTCAATGGAGGCTAAGGATTACGACAAAACCCTAGACCTCACCAAGATAAAGCCCTATGGCGACACCATGAACGACGGCAAGGTGCAGATGAGTTTCACGCTGCCCGTGCCTTGCGGCGCCGAAGCCGTAGAAGCAGCCAAGCTGCTGATGAAGAAGATGGGACTCGAGAACCCCAGCGTAGTATATTACAAGGAGTTGACGCCCGGCTTCACCTTCTTTAACTGCTACGGCAGCTGCACCCACACCGTCGATTATTCGACCATCTACGTGCCGAAGGTGGAATCCACCACGATGGACATGTACGAGACCGACAAGTACATCAAGGAGAACATCGGCCGCAAGATTGTCATCGTCGGCGCCTCGACGGGTACCGACGCCCATACCGTGGGTATCGATGCCATCATGAACATGAAGGGCTATGCCGGCCACTACGGACTGGAGCGTTACGAGATGATCGAGGCCTATAACCTCGGATCGCAGGTGCCCAACGAGGAGTTCATCGCCAAGGGTGTCGAACTTCACGCCGATGCCTTGCTCGTCTCGCAAACTGTGACCCAGAAGGACGTCCACATCCACAACATGACCAACTTCATCGAGTTGATGGAGGCTGAAGGCCTGCGCGACAAGATGATCTGCTGCTGTGGCGGTGCCCGTATCACCCACGAACTGGCCAAGGAACTCGGTTTCGACGCTGGCTTCGGCATGAACACCTACGCCGACGATGTGGCTTCGTTTGTGGTTCAAGAAATGGTTAAGAGAGGTATGAAATAAAGACGGCCCTTCGACAAGCTCAGGGACCTTTGCTCTTACTGAAGTTAAGGGTGCCTGAGCCTGTTCGGAGGCCCCGACTCAAAGCATAATCAACAATTAAACAATAATCAATAAACAATTAAACATTTCACACAATGGAAAAAAATGAAATGAGAGAAGTGATCGCCAAGCGTGCTGCCAAGGAACTGCACGACGGCGATGTTGTCAATCTGGGTATTGGCATTCCGACTTTGATCCCCAACTACCTTCCTGAAGGCGTGACCGTGA
>JAEEGJ010031958.1_pt1 | contig 10145 bp, 7 predicted proteins | sample 8958761 | NCBI WGS metagenome assembly JAEEGJ01 (sample SAMN16246546, study PRJNA631951) | gut metagenome | biome: gut microbiome; feature: rumen; material: RS-attached | host: Bos | place: Iran: Karaj | collected 2018-10 | reverse complement strand
AGCATATTAAGGAACACACCCTCCTGTACATCAGTTCTGGAAGCGCAGAGGTCGTTTTCAACAATGACAGAACGGTTCTCTCTTCCGGAGACTGTGTGTTCCTGCGGAAGGATTTCAGGGTTGTGCTGGATGCCTGGTCCCCCAGGGACGGGAAGCCGTTCCGATCCATCGCCCTCTTTTTCTGCCGGAAGTTCCTGTTATCGTATTTCAGGTCGATTTCAAGGGATGACCTTCCTTTGGATGCAGTCCCTTCTGACACTCCCATATTAAAAATACCTGCCCGGGCGGAATTGGAAAGCCTGTTTCTTTCGCTTACCCCATATCTTGACTCTCCGGAGAGCCTTCCTTCGGAAATAGCATGGATGAAGAGGATGGAAGGGCTTCGCTGTGTACTGGCCGAGGACAGGCATTTTTATGCATCCTTGTTCGATTTCACCCAGCCATGGAAAATAGACCTCCTTTCTTTCATGGAAGAAAACTACATGTTCGATCTTTCCCTGCCGGAGCTGGCAAGTTACACCGGAAGAAGCCTCTCTTCCTTCAAAAGGGATTTCAAGAAGGTGAGCGAGCTGACTCCGGAAAAATGGATTCTCCACCGAAGGCTTCAGGAAGCCAGGAGACTTCTCTCAGCAGGAGACTGCCGGGTGGGTGAAGCGATGATGGAATCAGGATTCAAGGACCCCGCTTTCTTTTCCAGGGCCTACAAAAAACAATTCGGATTCTCTCCAAGGGAAACCCCTGCAGACTAGTCTTGTGCCGGGGTTGATTTTTTAGAAATAAGCTCAAGGGCTAGGACCAAACCTCCGCCTATGAGGGCCCAGGCGATGGCTCCTCCTACGTGAAGGGTGCCGGCAGGGACTCCGTTCAAGACATTGGCGGCCTCGCAGGCGGCTTTGTCGGCCCATGGCCAGACCTTCACCAGTGCGCCGATGGTAAAACCGATCAGTACCAGAAGGGTAGGTTTCTCGTACTTGCCGATCAGCCAGTGCAGGAATTTTGAGAAGGCCACTATGCCGATGACACAGCCCAGTGCAAACACCGCCAGGACAGGAAGGTTCAATTCGCTCACGGCCTTCATTATGTACTCGTATTTGCCAAACAGGACCAGGATGAAACTGCCGGATATTCCCGGAAGGATCATGGTGCAGATTGCAATGGCTCCGCAGAGGGCGATGAACCAGAGGTCCGAGGTGGTTTCAGTGGGGGAGAGGAGGCAGATGAATGCTCCCAGTGCCACTCCTAAGACAAGCCAGCAGATATCGCTTCCCTTCCATCCTTTGATGTCCGAGAGCATGAATATTGCCGAGACTATGATCAGTCCGAAGAAAAACGCCCATGTCTGCACCGGATGGTGAGCCAGGACATATTCCATGAGCTTGGCGAGGGAGAAGACGCTCAGGATGACTCCTATGGCCAGCCAAAGCAGGAAGGTCCCGTGAATTGTTTTCCAGAAACCCCTCAAGTCTCCCTTGAACAAAAGCTTCCAAGTGGATACGCTCATGAGTGAGTTGAGAGATTCGATAAGTTCGTTGAATATTCCGGTCAGCAGGGCGATCGTGCCGCCGGAAACGCCCGGAATAACATTCGCCGCGCCCATGGCAAAACCCTTGAGCGCGACGACTATGTTTTTAAGAATACCTGTCATGGGTTACATTATCTTTCCAAGATAGTTCTTTATTGCTCCCCAACTCTCCAGCTGGGAGATGTCCTTTCCGACCGGGTCGTTGATGACCAGGTCGAAGAGGTTGCCGTCCATCTGTTTCCGGCCAATCTTGAAACGGGCTTTGGAAGTTTTTGTCATGTATTCGATGGCAAAATCAGGATCCTTTATAAGGGATATGAAGACGTCAGGGTTCTGCTCTTCCAGAACGCCCAGCTTGTATTTGTTGGGCCTTCCGATCCAGTCAAGGTCTTTCTTGGTAATTGTAGTCTGGATGCTGGTGATCAGGCGGTCTTCACTTCCGATCTTGCGGAAGTCCTGGAAAAACACGGCGCCACGGATGTCCATGCTCCTGAAAAAATTCATAATCGCTGATTTGCAAGTGTCGTAAGAGGTGTCTTCGACATCGATTATGGCGACATATGATTTGATCTGGTCGAGCGGTAGGATGCCGGTAGGAACCGTGCTCGCATGCTTCTTCAGAGTCCTTTTCCTAAAAATATCCTTGACAAATTCAAACATAACCTATTGATTGACAGATGCTATCAGTTCTCGTATCTCAGCTTTTGCATCCCTCCAGCGGGGGACATCGATCTTGGTTCCGATCACTTCGACAACTTTTGCCGCAATTATCGAGCCGACTTCTCCACAAACTTTCAGAGGCATGCCAAGCGAGTGGGCGTAGAGGAATCCTGCTGCATAGGTGTCGCCGGCGCCTGTTGCATCGATAGTGGCTGCGGGCCAGGCCTCGATGTAGTGATATTCATCACCCTTCTTGAGCATCGAACCATCTTTTCCTACCTTTACGACGGCTATCTCGCATTGGGAAGCGAGTTCATCCAGGGCTTCGCGGGGACCTAGTTTTGTGTAGGCACGTGCCTCACTTTCGTTGGCAAAGACAATGTCGATATATTTCTCTACCAGATTGTGGAAGAATGCCTCATTTGACTCAACCACGTTGTAGGAAGCCATGTCTATCGAAATCTTGCAACCGGCAGCCTTTGCCATCTGTACGGCTTTCCTGATGAGATCCTGGTTCTGTACCAGGTAACCTTCGATGTGGAAATAGTCGTAGCCTTCGAAATACTCCTCCTTCAAATCCTCCGGAACCAGTTCCAGGGCGGCTCCCATGTAATCGGCAAAGGTCCTTTCTGCATTCGCCCCAGTAATGAAGCACATTGCCCTGCCGGATCCCTTGGTGCCCAGCAGCAGGTTGGTTTTCACTCCGAATTGTTCCAGGGTGCTCTTGTAGAGAAGCCCCAGTTCGTCGTTGCCGATCTTTCCGATGAAACAGGATGGCATGCCGAAGATGGAGGTGCAGGTAATCGTGTTTGCCGCAGAACCGCCGGGGACGTATTTCACGCCAAACTCCTTAAGCTTTGACCAGATGCTGTCACCCGTCTCGAGGTCCACGTGCTGCATGCTTCCGGGAGGAAGGTGATATTCCCGCAACATCGAATCATCCGGGAACACTGCCAGGATGTCGGTGAGGGCGTTTCCGATGCCTAAAATAGATTTCATAACTCACAAAGTTAATGATATTTTTACTTAAATTTGTTACCATGAACAAGAAGGTCGGGAATATTCTCAAGTACACATTGTCCATCCTGCTTGCTGCAGTGTTGCTTTTTTTTGCATTCAGGGATGTGGAATGGTCGGAGTTCCTGACGGCATTGAAAGCCTGTAGATGGGAATATGTCATCCTGTCGATGCTGTTCGGTCTGCTTGCCTTTGTTTTCCGGGCATTCAGGTGGAGGATGCTTCTCCTTCCTGTTGACAGGTCCACCTCCCGTCTTACCTGCTTTAACGCAATCAACATCAGTTATCTCATCAACATGGTCCTGCCCAAGGTGGGAGAGGTGGTGAGATGCGGCTACATAACCGCCCATTCCGAAAAGGCCTCTGATGAAAATGGAAAGACGCACCGTCTTGCCTCATTCGACAAGGTGCTTGGGACGGCTGCCCTTGAGAGAACGGTGGACGTTTTGATGATGGCCCTTCTTCTGGCGTTGTTCCTGCTTTTCACATGGAAGAGGTTCGGAGGTTTCTTCTCTGAGAGAATATTCGGGGCCGCTTCTGGGAACTTGACCCTTGGAAAGGTGGTTTTCCTGGTTACCGCTATCATTGCCGTCCTGGCGTTTGTCTGGGCAGTTGTAAGGTATTCAGACAGGTGGAAGCCGCTTCAAAAGGCCAAGGGATTCTGTGTAGGACTTGCCCAGGGATTCGCAAGTTGCCTTAAGATGGACAAGGCATGGTTGTTCTTCGCCTTCACCATCGCCATCTGGGGCTGTTACTGGATGATGAGTGCGACAATCCTTGGTGCGCTCCAGGGCATAGATCCAGCCTCGGTCTCCTCTGATTTTGCCTCTGCCTTGACCATAGTGAATGGTCTCAACTTGACCGACGCTCTTTTCCTCATGTTGGCCGGCAGCCTTTCTTCCCTGGTCCCGGTGCCGGGTGGCTTCGGAGCCTTCCATTTCATTGTGGCAGGAGCCTTGTCCTACGTTTACGGTCTTCCCTTTGAATTCGGGATGATCTTCGCAACCCTTTCCCATGAGTCGCAGGCCGTCAACCAGATCTTCTGGGGAATGGTTTCTTACATCAGTGAACATTTTAGAAAACAACGATAATGAAGTCCAGCAGAATTCTTTTGATCTCAGCCATCTTGTTGATCCTGCCGTTGGCGGGAAAACTTCCGGCACAGACAAAACTCTCTTCAAGGCAACTCTATTCCCAGTTCCAGAATCCTGACACCCGCTACCGTCCCTTCGTCAGGTGGTGGTGGAACGGAGACCGCGTCAAGGCAGAGGAGCTGGTCCGCGAACTTCACATCATGAAGGATGCAGGAATAGGCGGTGTGGAAATCAACCCGATTTCCTTCCCTTCAGGAGCTGACACACTTGACACAAAGCCTTTGAAATGGCTTAGTGACGAGTGGATCGACATGCTGAAGGTTGTCTTCGACGAGGCAGAAAAGATCGGCATGTACTGTGACCTGATTATCGGCTCAGGCTGGCCGTTCGGAGCCGAGGACCTTCCGAGGAATGAAAGGGCGGAGGTTTTGCTGACCTACGCCAGGGAGGTGCCTTCCGGCGAAAGGTTCGAAATGTCGCTCTTCAACATATTCAAGGAGATCGATCCGGGGGTAACGATAGTCAATCCCCGCCGTACCCCCGAATTGGTGTCGATCTGTCTGGCTCCGGATCCCATGAACGGGCTTGAAGATGCCATTGACCTTTCCGGAAAGATCGAGGACGGAGTACTTACGGTGGATGTTCCCGAAGGCAAGTGGCAGATTTATGCCATGGTCAAGTTCGAGTCATTCGCAAGCGTTATCAACGGAGCGCCTGGTGCTGCCGGTTCAATCCTCAACCATATGGATGCAGCTGCCGTCAGGCGTTATCTCGACCACATGGTTGACACTATCGAGGCCAGGATAGGACCTCTCTCCGGGCACGTAAGGGCCTTCTTCGTGGACAGCATGGAACTCGAAGGTAATAACTGGACCTCAGATTTCGCGGAAGTGTTCAAAGCCAGGAGGGGTTATGACGTCATGCCTTGGCTCCCCTTCACTATGTTCGAGGTCGGAAGGCTTGGAGACGTCAAGAGTTTTGAATATGGTTCCAAGAAAAGTGAGAAGTTCCAGGAGGAAGTGGACAGGGTTCGTTTCGATTTCGAACTTACCAAGGCGGAACTCCTTCAGGAGCGCTTCCACAGGACATTCATAGATTGGGCTAAGGAGAAGGGCGTGAAAACCCGCGCCCAGGCTTATGGAAGGGGATTCTTCCCTCTTGAAAGTTCACTTGGTCTGGATTTCCCCGAAGGCGAGTCCTGGACGACCAACTGGCTTAGGCACAGGATCGGCGAGGAGATGGGTGACGAGGACTACCGCCGGGGCCGTGGCTACACGATGATCAACAAATACGTTTCTTCCGCAGCCCATCTCGTAGGCAACAGGGTTGTCAGCGCGGAGGAGATGACCAATACCTACAAGGTCTTCACCACATCCCTTGAATTCCTCAAGGTAGGTTCCGACATGAGCGCAATCTCCGGTGTCACCCATTCTGTATGGCATGGTTTCAACTACTCACCCCTCGAGGCGAAGTTCCCCGGTTGGGTCCAGTACGGAACATTCCACAATGAGAGGAACACCTGGTGGCCATATGTTAAGAACCTCAACGACTACAGGGCCAGGATAGCCAGCCAGCTCCAGAATGCCGACATGTACACTGACATCGCCATCCTGCCTGCAAACTATGACATGTGGACCACGATGGGCGTTCAGACAGAACCGTTCCCGGTGAAGTTGAACGTTCCCTATACCTCCCTTATCTGGGAAGCAATACACAAGACCGGCGGCGGAGCCGACTATGTCAGCGAGATTATCCTGAGGGACGCTACTGTCAAGAAGGGCAAACTCTGCTACGGACCCAAGGAATATGGGAACCTCTTCCTCGTGGAAATCACCGGAACCACCCCCGAGACCCTTGCCAAGATTGAGGAATTCGTGAAACAGGGAGGAAGGGTGTTCTGCGTAGGTAAATACCCCGAGAAATCCCTGGGCTTCAAGGACTATGAGGCAAGGGACAGGAGCATAACCGAGGCGGTGAACCGCCTGAAAGCCTATCCGGACAACTTCATCCTTCTCGAGAATCCGGAGGATGGGAAATATCTAGAATGGTACGAGGACGTGATGGCAAAATATTCCCTGCCACATTCAATTACGATTTCCAACCCGGACCGCTACCTGCTGCAGGACCGTTACGTGACGGATGACAAGTCTGATTTCTTCCTGTTCATGAACGCACACCTCACAGAGGCCCGTGAAACGGATATCACCTTCCCCAAGAGTATAACTTCCGGGAAACATGCATGGATCTATGACCCTGCCAAAGGCACCAGGTCGGCCCTCAAGTTAGATCCGTCCGGCAAGGCCCATTTCCGTTTCGGCCCCGCCGAGACTTACCTGATCTTCTTCAACAAGGACGGACGTTCGGTCCGGCCCGTGAGCCCGTCGAAGGGTCTGATTCAAGACCGGCTGTTTAACCGGACTTCTCCGGTTCCTGTGCTTGCCGAAGGGCTCGAGGGACCTTGGGACCTGACCCTCCATCAACCCCAGCTTGATTCCACATGGACAGCAAGGTTGGACACCTTGCAGGACTTCAAGGACATGAAGGATTCTTCCTTCGTCAACTTCATGGGTACTGTGGTTTACAAGAGTACCTTCTCCGTCGACGGAAAGAGCCTCCCAAAATTCATCGATCTCGGCAAGGTGGCCGACATCTGTGAACTGAAGATAAACGGAAAGGATGCCGGAACCGAATGGTTCGGAGAAAGGATTTACGATATTTCCCCTTACGTCAAGGCGGGAAAGAACACCATCGAGGTGAAAGTGACCACCCTGATGGGTAATTACATGCAGACACTGAAGGATAACACCGCTTCCCAGCGCTTCGTGCTGAGACGCAACCAGCCTTATGTGTCAGCAGGATTGATTGGACCAGTAAAATTATACAGATGAAAAAGTTTCTAGGACTTGCAGCCTCGGTGCTGCTATTCGCGGGAGCCGGCCAGGCGCTGGATGCCGCTGACTATTTTGCCCGGGACTTCGGAGCCGTTCCGGATGGCTTTACGGTCAACACGGTGAGCATTCAGGCCGCCATTGATTTTGTGTCAGCCCATGGAGGTGGAAAGGTCGTCCTTGACAAAGGCGATTACGTGTCAGGATCGATCTACCTTAAAAGCGGGGTGACCCTCTGGATAGATGAGGATTGTTCCCTCCTCGGATCATTGAATCCCTTTGATTACATCAAGGATCCCGAAGCCAAATGGACTGCCCTTGTCTTTGCTATCGGACAGAAGAATATCGGCATCGAAGGTGGCGGTACCATCAACGGCCGTGGTTTTGACATTGCAACACGTTTCATTGACTTCGTCCATCTGGGAGTTTTTGAGGATCCTCTTACAAACGACCGTTTGCAGGAGGCTAAGCGTCCGGAGAACATCCATTTCTACAAATGCGAAGGAATAGTCATCCGTGACCTGACCCTGAGGGATCCGGGTTGCTGGAACCAGCAGTACGACAAGTGCCGTGACATCCTTGTGGAAAGGGTCCATGTGGACGCCAAGTCTTATTGGAACAATGACGGAATCGACATAGTGGACAGCAGCGACGTGATAATCCGTGACTGTTTCTTCGATGCGGCTGACGATGTCTATTGCTTCAAGAGCCACAGCAACGACGGAGTAAGCGAGAACATCCTTGTTGAGAACTGCGTAGGACGTTCGAGTGCCAACGGTATCAAGTTCGGTACCTACACAAGGGGCAAGTTCCGCAACTTCAAGTTCAAGAACATCAAGATTTACGACACCTACCGTAGTGCCATCACTATAGCAACGGTTGACGGTGCCACTATAGAGGACGTGGAGATCGATGGAATCGAGAGTCTCCACACCGGTAACCCTATCTTCCTGAGGACCGGTACCCGCCACACCCGTGACGACCAGAAGCCTATCCTGCGGAACATCGTTATCAAGAACATGTATGCCGAGGTTCCTCTTGACAAGCCGGATGCAGGTTACAGCTATGAAGGCCCAGTTGAGGACCTGCCTCGCAATGTCCTCCCCAGCATCATTTATGGCAACCCTGACATCAAGATCGAGAATGTCCGTCTGGAGAACATAGAAATTGTCTATCCCGGACATGCCGATCCTGAATATGCCTACAGGGGTTCCTCTAAAGAAGAGCTTGACGCGATTCCCGAGATGGAGACCAGCTATCCTGAATTCTCCAACTGGAAGGAGCTGCCTGCTTGGGGTTTCTACATCCGTCATGCAGACGGTATAGTCTTCGACAATGTAAAGATCACCGTTGACGGCGAGGACTACCGTCCTGCAATCGTCACCGACGATGTCAATGGATTCCGCATGAAGAACCTGGAAATCAACCAGGACACCGCCCCTAAGGGTAAGAAGCAGATCATCAACAAGGACACCAAGAACATCAAGAAGAAATGAAAAAGATACTCATCATAGCTTCCCTGCTGCTGGTTTCACTGGCGGGGTTTGCACAGGACAAGCAGCCGCTCTACAAGTCCTCCTTCTTCGGAATCAGGAGCAACGGCGTAACCGACAACACCACATCCATTCAGAAAGCGATTGATTTCATCGCCGAGAAGGGTGGCGGAACCCTTGAATTCAGCGTTGGACGTTACCTTACAGGATCTGTCCAACTCAAGTCCGGAGTGAACATCAGCCTTCGCGAGGGTGCCATCATCGTAGGTTCCACCAACATCTATGCTTATGGCGGTCACAAGGGTATCTTCTGGGGAGAAGGCCTCACTGACGTTTCCATCTATGGAAAGGGTGTCTTCGATGGCCAGGGACCTGAACTTCTGAGGAATATCCGTGAGCAGATCAAAATGCGTCATATTCCGGATGACGTAGTAGTCCCGACCCTTTTGTATCTCAAGGACTGTAAGGGTGTGACGCTGGAGAACTTCATCTGCCGTTATCCTGCTACCCGGGATCAGCTTTACATCATCGAAGGTGGTGACGTGAAGGTTGAAGGGTACTATACAGACATAAGATGAGAAAACTTATAGCTTCTGCCGCCCTGCTCCTGTGCCTTTGCTCAGGGGCGGGAGCGGAAGATTATTCCTGGAAGGCCAAGTGGATCAGCAAGCAGTACTACCAAAGCGAGACCAACTCGTGGCTTGCCTTTCGTAAAGATATTGACATAAAGAGAGTTCCTACGTCACTTGTGGCCAGGATCGCCGTTGACACAAAATACTGGCTTTGGATCAACGGAGAACTTGTGGTTTATGAGGGAGGTCTGAAAAGAGGACCGTCCATTGGTGGAGGGTATTATGACAAAGTCGAGATCGCCCCATACTTGAAGAAAGGCGGGAACAGGATTTCCGTCCTTGTCTGGTTCATGGGTAAGGCCGGTTTCAGCCATATGAGCAGCGGTACTTGCGCCCTGCTTTTCGATGCCCGAAGTCCCGAAGTCGAGATTCTCTCCGATGACACATGGGAGTGTTCTGCCCAGTACGGGTACGGTACTGCCTCTCACCCGGTCACCAATTACCGTCTTCCAGAGAGCAATATCCGCTACGATGCCAACTTGTTCGATTACAATTGGTTCCAGACTCCTATTCCCAGACCGGAAGAAAGGCCTGTGCCACGTAAGGCTCCCGAATGGCTGGGCTCGTCCATCGAACTGCCTTTCCTTCCCGGAGACGCTCCGATGGGAGAGCTGGTAGAAAGACCGATTCCCCAATGGAAAAACTATGGCCTTAAGGAATATCCTTCAACCCGCATGAGCGGAGACACTCTCTATTGCAAGCTTCCATATAACGGTCACTTCTCCCCTTGGTTCAAAGTCGAGGCACCAAAGGGCATGGTGATTTCGATGCACACCGACCACGATATGATATCCGACGCCAAATGTGTGAGCGCCGAGTACGTCACCAAGGACGGTGTC
>JAEEGJ010031956.1_pt1 | contig 10145 bp, 9 predicted proteins | sample 8958761 | NCBI WGS metagenome assembly JAEEGJ01 (sample SAMN16246546, study PRJNA631951) | gut metagenome | biome: gut microbiome; feature: rumen; material: RS-attached | host: Bos | place: Iran: Karaj | collected 2018-10 | reverse complement strand
CCTTTTCGGCAAACAACGGCTTCTTCGGCAGCCGTCCGTTTTCAAAAGTAAACGCCTTTTTAGAAAAAATAGGAGAAAAGCCCATAGACTGGCAACTTCCCGACCTATAATTTCCCTCAATATGGGTCGAAAGGCACAATTTCCTCCCCTGCCATTCTGTGGTATAATGTGAATACTTCGCGGCGGACGATGGGGTCGTCCGCTTACGTTTCTAAGTATATGCAACAGGACGTTTTTGGGGGCGTTATCTTTGAATCATCGTTCATCATCGGACGAGAATCGGGAATACCTGATCAAGATCATTCCCGACAAAGGCGAGAAGATGCACAGCATCCGCCTTCCGATGCACTTGATTAAATATGGCGCGGCTTCCTGCGCGGCCGTCGCCGCCCTGTTTGTCGGTTCTTTCGGTTTTTCCGTTTACAGCGCGTTCAGCGCGGCCAGCGACAAGCAGGAGCTTCACGACCTGCGCACGGTCAACATGACGCAGCAGGAGCAGCTTACGCAGCTTGCAAAGAAAGCCAACGAGCTGCAGGACGAAATGGAAAAAGTCAGCGAGATCGAGCAGGAGCTTCGGCAGATGGCCGGCGCCGCGCCCGCGGAGGAAACGCAGGACGTCTCGGCCCAGGCTGCGACCTCCGGCGAACCGCTGCCTGTGAATCCTTCCGGGGAATCTTTCGACGGGCAGGGCGGTCCGTGGATCGAGCCCAACGTCCGCCACGTGAACAACGCGCTGGACAATATCCGCAATCGGCTCGCCTATAGCCGGGCCAATTTGGAGAACGTCCGCGAGGCGCTCAAGGAACAGCAGAGAGTCATCGGCTATCATAACCAGCTCTCGGCGGCTCTGCCGTCTATCTGGCCGGCCAGCGGCGAGGTCAGCTCGCCCTTCGGTCTGCGCTGGGGCGGCTCGGACTTCCATCCGGGCATCGACATCGCCAACGACTATGGTACGCCCATCTTGGCGGCGGCCAGCGGCACCGTGACGGCGGCGGGCTGGAATTCCGGCGGCTACGGCAACATGGTGGACATCGACCACGGCAACGGCATTTGGACGCGCTACGGTCACGCGGAAGCGGTGGTCGTCACCGTCGGCGAGACCGTGCAGAAAGGGCAGCTGATCGCCTATATGGGAAGCACCGGATTCTCCACCGGGCCGCACGTCCATTATGAAGTGCACGTCAACGGCGAGCTCGTCAACCCGATTCTCTATCTGGGCGGCGAATAAAGACACGTCATCAAAATATTTTCCATAAGCAAGCGGGAAAAGAGGCGCATATTATGTTTGGCAGTGTAAAAAAACACGTGGACAATCCCGCCGGGGATATTGAAACGATTATCGGCAAAGGCACCACGATCACAGGCAAGCTGCAAAGCATGGGGAACATCCGCATCGACGGAACCGTCGACGGCGGCGTCACCGCCTCGGGGGACGCGGTCATCGGCGAAAGCGGCTCTGTGAAGGGCGACGTCAAAGCGGAAAGCCTGACCATCGCAGGTACCGTCACGGGCAATGTGACCTGCGACGGCAACCTCAGCATCCACTCCACGGGGCAGCTCGTCGGAGACGTCCGCGTCCACAGCCTGAACATCGAGGACGGCGGCATATTCAAGGGCCGCAGCGAAATGGACACCCGTTTCGGGAGCGGGGACGCCCCGTTGAAGTTTGGGACGGCCACCACCTGAATATAGACATGGCAATAGGCTGAATCCCTCGATATCGGCAGGATATAACGCCGCGCAAACTGCGCGGCGTTTTCGTTTGTCTGTTGCCATTCCCCGTTTGACAGTCCCGCACCATGCTTATATAATTAAAATAATTTTTACAGGACAAAATCGGGAGCCGATGAATAAGTCAAGTCGTGCCCCTGCCGAGGATTGTTTTCGTCAGGCAAGACGTAACATGCCAGTGGCATGTTACGGGGCTCGAAGTCGCAGCCGAGGCGCTACGTCGAGAGCACTTTGCCGCCGCATGACGGAAAAAGGCCCGGCAGAGGCGCGGCGGGACTTGTTCAGCGGCTCCCACAGGGGGCTTTTATATGTTGGACATGAAATTTGTGCGCGACCATCTGGACGAAGTGCAGGCGATGCTGGAGCGCCGCCACAACCCGATGAAGCTGGACGACTTCTCGGAACTGGAGAAGCGCCGCCGGGAAATCCTCGGCGAAGTCGAGGCGCTGAAGGGAAAGCGCAACGCGGCCTCGAAAGAAATCAGCGTGATGAAGAAGAAAGGCGAGAACGCCGACGCGCTGGTAAAGGAGATGCGCGAGGTCGGCGACAAGATCTCGGCTCTCGACGGCGACCTGAAGGAAACGGAAAGCAGGCTGCAGGATATCCTGCTCCGCATCCCGAACATGCCGAAGGAAGACGTGCCGCTGGGCGTGGACGACAACGACAATCCCGAGCTTCGCAAATGGGGCGAGCCGCGCAAATTCGACTTCGAGCCGAAGGCGCATTGGGACGTGGGCGAAGGCCTCGGCGTCCTCGACGCGGAACGCGCGGCGAAGGTTTCCGGCGCGCGGTTCACGTTCTACGTCGGCCTGGGCGCTCGCCTCGAGCGGGCCTGCATCAATTTCATGATGGACCTTCACGCGAAGCAGGGCTATACCGAAATGCTGGCGCCTTATATCGTCAGCCGCGACAGCATGATCGGCACCGGCCAGCTTCCGAAGTTCGCCGAGGACATGTTCAAGGTGGAAGGGCTGGATTCCTATCTCGTGCCGACGGCGGAGGTTCCGGCGACGAATTTCCATCGCGAGGAGATCCTCGACGGCGCAAAGCTGCCCGAGCATTACACGGTCTACACGGCGAGCTTCCGCGCCGAGGCGGGCAGCGCGGGCCGCGACACCCGCGGGCTGATTCGCCAGCACCAGTTCAACAAGGTCGAGCTGATCATGTTCGAGAAGCCGGAAAACTCCTGGGCGGCCCTGGAGAAAATGGTGGACGACGCCGAAGAGGTGCTGCGCCAGCTTGAGCTCCCCTACCACGTCGTGACGCTCTGCACCGGCGACATGGGCTTCACCTCGGCGAAGACTTACGACATCGAGGTCTGGTTCCCGAGCCAGAACCGCTACCGCGAAATCTCGTCCTGCTCCAACTGCCTCGACTTCCAGGCGCGCCGCGCGAACATCAAGTTCCGCCGCACGCCGAAGGACAAGCCGGAGTTCTGCCACACGCTGAACGGCTCCGGTCTCGCGGTGGGCCGCACCGTCGCCGCGATTCTCGAAAACTATCAGCAGGAAGACGGCTCCGTCGTCGTGCCGAAGGTTCTCGTTCCGTACATGGGCGGCGAGACGGTCATCAAGAAGCCGGAATAACGCCCCAATACAGAGTCATAATCCGTGCCATTCCTCGTAAGACGAAGGGCACGGATTTTTTGTGCCTTTTGTCGAAATTTCAAAAAATTTTTGCTTTTCGTTTGCCGTTTTCCTATAATAGAAGCGAGAATGATGCTTGGGGGTTCTTTTATGCAAAAAATGGCTGCGGCCTTCGCCGCGTCGCTTGTCGTCTGCCTTGTCAGCATGTACGTCAATTATCAGGCCTATCAAGAAAGACACTATATGGAATGGAGCTATCGAAGCCACGGCGGCGAGATCACCATCGAGTTCGCCCCCGGCTGGCATTCGGTGCATATTTACGCGATGTCGTCAGAGGACCAGGACTCCCACAAGCTGGTATTCTCGCCTGCGCTCCTCGCAGTCTCTCTGTTCGTGCTCACGCTGGCCGGCCGGGCGGTGCTCGCGATATATTCCACCGGCGAACCGATCAAGGACTTTTTCATCCTTCTCGCCTGCTATGTGGCCGTCTTGCTCGGCTATCTGGTCTACGACGAGCTGCGGGATTAGTTTTGGGCAACATTCCCCTTGAGGTGTCGCCCGAAACGCGCCGATAAACTAAACGTATTGATGATGTATTAATGCAACATTACAAGACCTCACCCACCGCTTACGCGGTCCCCTGTCCAGGGAGTCCACTGGACTCCCGCGCAAAGCGCCCCCATGGGGGAGGGCAAGGAACATACTAAAGGAGGAAACGACATGACAAAAGGAAAGAAACTTGCCGCCACGATTCTCGCGACCCTCGCTCTTTCGGCGACGGTCTGCGCCGCTCCGCGCTCGGCTTCGGAGCAGATCCAGATTTTTGCGGAGACGGCGAACTCCGGGCAGGAGGGCGGCTGGTTCGTGTCGCCGGAAAAGGACGCGGACTGGAACCGCTGGTTTTACGCCGTGACCGATCTCGACCATGACGGGCGGCTGGAAATCTTCAAGGCCAAACGCGGCGGCAAGGGAATCGCGCCGGAGATTCGCTGCGAGGAATTCAACGAGAACGGCGGACGGACCTGGGGACTCTTTTTCGCGGGCGGCTCCGACGTCCCCGACATCATGACGAACGAGTCGGCGGCGGAGCCCCGTGTATTTTATGAACGGTCTGACGACAGGTATAACTATATTTTTGTCAGTTCAAAAGAGCTCGACGAGGACGAATGGGATTATGTCGATACGAAAGTCGCGGTTACGCTGCGCGGCGATCTCCAGATCGAAGATCTTGCCATGGTGAAAGCGAAACTTCCGGCTCCCGGCTCCGACCTGGCGGAACGGAAATTCTTCCTGCCTGGATGGCTGAAAGTGGAGGCCGAGAGCGGGCAGGTCGGCTCGCCGGAGGAGATTGACGCCGAGCGCTTTGCTAATATAGAAAGCGAGCACTTCCCCGGCGCCGAGAAAACCTATGCGATCATCTCATGGTATCGCGCCGAGGAGATACAGAAGCGCATCGGATCGGCGGAGCTGCCGAAAGTGCTGGAAAGCTCGTACAACGCATTTGAGAACAGCGGAAAACGGTAAGGAGAACATATGATGAAAAGAAGCAAACGACTCGTTGCCGCACTTGCCGCGTCGCTTTCGATTTTCGGGACGGTTCCCGGTATGCCGGCGCTTTTCCCGCCCGCCGCGGCACGGGCGGAGACGACGGGGCCGCTTTTCATGGAAAACCTGGGCTGGGGTCTGCCGCTCAGAGTATACGAGACGTATTCCGGCCCGGAGTGGATGACGATCAAGCGTCACTTCCCCGGGATCATGTTCAAAGGGAAATTCGAGGAAAAATACCTTCCGATTATAGGCGCGTTGGAAGGATACAGCGTGGATCAGTCCAAGTTCACGGAGGAGGACGGACCGGACATTATCACGAAGCTCCGGGTGCGCCGTGCCGACAACCGCGTGGTCAGCTTCGTCGAGTCCCGTTCCTGCTTTACGGACGGGAAACACGGGCGCTACGGCATATTCGGAATAAACTACGATACAGCCACGGGCAGCGAGCTTGCCTTTGACGACGTATTTGTCAATCGGGAGCAGCTCGCCAATGAAATCGCCCCTCGGATGAGCGCCCTCTATCCGGGACGTTTCCCGGCCGACAGCTTGGGCAGCGGCGAATATGACGCCTTCTGCGCGAAGGTGAAGCGCGTAATGGCAAACAACGAGTTTTCGTGGAGCCTCGATCCCTTCGGCGCGACGTTCTACTTCAACCCCGGCTCGCTGACGCCGGAATCCGACGACAATATTTACACGATTACGTTCTGCTTCGCCTATACGCCCTATCATTTCCAGACGAAGTACCGCTCCTGCCCCGAGTCGTTTTGCATGGACGTGGAGCCGCGGCTGCCGACCATGCTTTGCTTCGACGAGTCGAGCGACAAGCTGACGGAAGTCACGGTCAATACGCAGGGCGTCGTGATCCGGCGGAACGGCGAGGTATTTGTCGACCCCGGCGAGCTGGAAGGCATTCGCCCGGTCTTCGTCATGACCGGCGACCGGAGGAAGTATCTCTATGCGGACTGCGAGACCGCCGCGATGAATCCGAAGCACGAGCTTCGCGTCTACGACCTGAACGGCGACAATATCTTCCGCGTGGAGTGCGACAGCAAGCTGACCTTCCTCGCTACCGAGCCGTCGGAGGAGATTCAGCGCGCATGGTTCACGATGACCGATCCGGACTCTTTCCTGATGACCCGCGTCGATTCGCAGTTCCTCGACGATTATGTCCTCTGCCACGTGGGCAAGGACGGGGCGCCGGTGATTATGGGCCCCGCCCGCGACGTGGTTAAATAATATGCAGGTGAAACAACGAGGAGGAATCACCATGATAAAAGCCAAGCCCTTTGCCGCCGCGCTTGCCGCGACCCTTTCCCTTTTCGGCGCGTGTCCCTATGCGCCGACGTACTTCGCCCCCGCCGTGGCCCATGCGGAGCATGAGGTGCCGCCGGCGGCGATCGAGACGGACCTGGGGACGCCGCTGCCGCTTCGGATCAACATCTTTTCCGAGGAAGAGAACGGCCAGTGGAGATTCCGCAGCACCTCGATCAACTACGACGGGCATAGCGGCCAGGACTACCTCCCGCTGTTGTCGTCGTTGGAGATATACAATGCGTCTCAGGACGAGGAGGCGGATCACGAGAGGATCATCAAATCGCTCTACGTCCATCGCGCGGACAACCTGGTCGTCAGCTTCGTCGAGTCCTGCGCCCAGTACGGCGGCGGGATGCGCGGACGCTACGCCGTATTCGGCAGGAATTACGACGCCGCCACCGGAGAGAAGCTGGCCTGGGAAGACGTGTTCACGAACCAGAACGTCGTCGCCAACGAGCTCGCCATACTGCTGAGCCGCAATTATCCCGGCGAGTCCTTTGTCACGGGAAGCGTGCCGGCCTTAGCCGCCAAGGTGCAGAAAATCTTCGACGACGGCAACTGCTCCTGGACCCTCGACCCCTGCGGCGCCACGTTTTACTTCAATATGTTCAGCCTTTCCGAGGACCCCTACGCCCCGATTTACACGGCGACGATCCTTTTCGATATGAACTCCCATTGCTTCCAGGAGAAATACCGTCACGCCCCCGAGCAGTGGTGCATGGAGCTGGAGCCGAGGATGCCGATGCGGGTCGCGCTGGGCGCATCCATAATGAACACGCTGGAAGTCAAGAGCGATGTGAACGGCGTCCATATCATTCGCGGCGGCGCGGCGGCGCCTTACAACGGCGTCATCGGCAAGGAAGAAGCGGTATTCACCGATCCCGTGCGGTCGAACGGAATCCGTCCCGTGTTCGTGAAGATGAAAGACGGGCGGAAGTATCTCTATGTGGACTGCCTGATCGCTCCCACGCCGGAGGACTATGAAAAGGGCTACGACGCGCAGAAGATGACCGAGCTGGAAAACCGGCACGAGCTTTTCGTTTACGACCTCACCGGCGACGAGATCCGCCGCGTCGAGTGCGACGGCAATTTCACGATGAAGAACGAGTTCATCGGCGACGACTCCATACCGAAAGAATGGTTCGTGATGACCGATCCGGAAAATTTCAAGCTGAACGCCACGGGCGTGCCGCTCCGGGAAGCGCACCGCCGCTGCCGCGTAGGCGCGGACGGCTCGCCGGAGGTCATCGAGGCGATACAATAACATTTCGGAAAGGAAATGACCATGAGCGAGACGAAGAACAATCCCCTTGCCGTCTATTGCTCCTACTGCGGGGCGCCGGCGGAGTACGACATCGTGCATCAGGAGTACCACTGCGGATACTGCGGCGGCACGACGGACATCCACGAGCCGGTGCAGCGGCTCGGCGAATGGCGGGACGCCCGCAAGAAGGAAGTCCTGAAGGACAAGAGCGTCGCCGAGGAGAAATGCGTCTGCCAGAACTGCGGCGCGGAGGTCGTGATTCCCCAGGGCGAGGCCATGGGCAACTGCGAATTCTGCGGCGGCAAGTTCGCGCGGCGGGCTTTCGCGGCTTCGGAGCTTCCCGAGGTCATCATCCCCTTCGTACTGACCGAGGACGAGGCCCGGGCGCGGCTTCAGGAATGGGCGCAGAAAAACCAGAAGCAGGAAGAGGCCAAGACCGTGCTGGCGTCTATCAAGAACCTGCGCGGCTATTATCTGCCCTACGAGCTGATCCGCGGGCCGGTGAGCGCCGAAGCGGAGCGCATGGAGACCTTTTCCGACTACAAATATCATGTCGGCGGCTTTTTGAACGGCCTCGCGGTCAACACCTCGAAACAGCTCGACAACCTCGTGCTGGACGCCATGGAACCCTTCGAGTGGACGGAGGCGCGCACCTTCGAGTTCGCCTTCATCGCGGGCCAGCGGGTCAAGCTCTCGGACATCGACGCGAAACAGACGGAAGCTCGGGTGCTGGAGGAAGTCAGAGAGGGCTTCCGCCCCGACGTGGAAAAACAGCTCCAGACCACGGGCGTTACGATGAGGATGCACGCGGGGGACATCCTGCGCCTGCCCGCGCTGCTGCCCGCCTATGTGCTGAAGATCGGTCCGGTGCTGGCGGTGGTCAACGGCCAGACGGGCCGCGTCGCCGTCTCGAAGGCAAAAGCGGAAAAGGTGCTGTCGTGGCTCATCGAGCCGACGCTTATGACGCTGCTGGTCACGCTGCTGATGTGGCTCTGGCAGCCGAACATCGAGCTGGCGGGCATGACGGCGGTGGTCTTCGGCCTGATCTTCTTCACGGCGTTCAGCGACGGGCGCGGCGAGGAATTCCGGCGCGTCGTGTTCAAGTCTGAAAAGAGCCGCGCCGAGCGGGTGCAGTCGAAGCTCAGCGTCACGCAGGGCGAGGATACCATCGAGGACACCACGACGAAGGCGGTCTTCATGGAGCCGGTGAACGGTGAGATGGTTCCGGTCACGATGGCTTTCTATACGCCCTTCCGCATCATCATGACGCTGTTAGGCGTTGTCGTGTTCAACGCGTTGCCCGCGATCTGCGCGTGGATGCTGGACTTCGACGGCGTCGCGCAATACCAGTACAACGGCGTTTGGATGGTGCTCACCGTTCCCATCACCATCATCCTCTGGATTGCCGTCGGGCGAATCCGCGTCTACAATTACCCGGTCTTCCGGATGATCCTGCCCGACGGGAAGACGAAGCCCGTGAAGTCGGACAACGCGCGAAACAGTTCCCTCTGGGCCACGATCAAGGACCTGAAAGAGATTGCGGGCTTGGGACCGCTCCTGGCTGTGGGCGGCTTCCTGCTGTTCATGTTTCTGGGCACGTTAGCCGCGATTTTGACGCCGGACTGAGTTTCTGCCGGTTCTTTTTCCGCCATGCTGCGTCAGATGACGAAAAAATCCCTCGACAGAATCACGAACTGCCTTGTCCATCACTTCCTTGAAGGGAGAACAAAATGAAACTTGCTAAAATTTTTGCGCTGCTTGCGGCCGGGGCTGCGGCCCTTTCCGCCACGGCTTTCGCCGCGCCTTACGAATACGGGCTGGAGCTTGTCGCGCTGCAGAACAGTCCCGTCGTCAACAACATCGACTTCGAGGACGCGAAAGCGAAGAAAGCCTGCTTCTGCGTCAGCGACATGGACGGCAACGGATGGCTGGAATTCACCGTCGCGAAAATGGACGAGTCCGGGATGTATCTGGACTACGCGTGCTATGAATACGACTCGGAGAGCGAGAGCGGCTGGAAGCCGATCGAGATCAGGCCGCCGGAAGCCGGGCTCAGGGCGAGGTTCGTCGGGATGGCGGGCGAAAACAAGTTGACGGCCTATCGCGTGGTCGACGAGAACAAGCGCGAAGAGCGCTATTATCACGTCGACACGACGTACAGGAACAAGAGCGTTCCCCGGCTTCAGGACGGGGAATATATCGTGGCGCGGCAGCTCGTCAACAAGTCGAACGACATGATCTTCACCTATCTTGCCGCGACGGAGCAAGGCATGATCACGGAGTCCGCAAGCCGTCCGGGCATGATGACGTTCACGGCGGAAAAATATATGGACCCAAACGGCGCGGAAATCGACAAGCAAGCCTTTGAACGCTCGGCGGACGGTTATATCGCTAACGCGGAGAAGGTGGAGGCGTCTTTCCTCTGGATTCCCGTCGCGGAACTGGAAAAAGCTGTCGGCCTCGGACGGGACGAGACATGGGAAGTGCTGCAAAAATCATGGCAGGGCTTCCGTTTCGGCGACGTGCCGCAGGGATACGATCCGACGGGAAACGGCCCGTCGGTCGTGTACTGATAGGGGGAGAAATCGTATGCTGAAGAAAAAACTTGCTGCCGCCGTCCTCGCCGCTTTTTCTCTTTGCGCCGCGCCTGTTTCGTTTCCGTCGGCAGCGCCCGTTTTGTCTTCCGCCGTCTGTGAATCGGC
>JAEEGJ010031953.1_pt1 | contig 10147 bp, 7 predicted proteins | sample 8958761 | NCBI WGS metagenome assembly JAEEGJ01 (sample SAMN16246546, study PRJNA631951) | gut metagenome | biome: gut microbiome; feature: rumen; material: RS-attached | host: Bos | place: Iran: Karaj | collected 2018-10 | reverse complement strand
TATTTTTCACCCGTATTCGAATCCGACACTCACGGATACAACACCCTAGATTACAACAAAATAGACACACGACTGGGCACCAACGAGGATTTTGCGAATGTCTGCAGAGCACTCCACGAAGAGGGCATAAAAGTGGTCCTGGACGGCGTATTTAATCACGTAGGCCGCGGATTTTGGGCTTTTAAGGATGTCCTGGAGAAAAGAGAGAGCTCGCCCTACGTCTCCTGGTTTGCCCGCATCGCTTTCGACGGTAATTCCGATTATAACGACGGATTGTGGTACGAGGGCTGGGAAGGCAATTACGACCTTGTTAAGCTTAACCTTTGGAACCCGGACGTGGTAGATCACCTGATGGATGCGGTTTCCGGCTGGATCAGGGATTATGATATCGACGGGCTGAGACTGGATGTGGCCTACTGTCTCCCCGAGGAATTCATCAGAAGACTCAGAGAGCATGTAAATTCGCAAAAACAGGACTTTTTCCTAGGCGGTGAGCTTCTTCACGGGGATTACAATAAATGGCTGAACGCAGGCCTGGATTGTGCCACAAATTATGAATGCTACAAAGGCATTTTCTCCAGTATGAACAGCTACAACTGCTTCGAGATAGTTCATTCGCTCCTCAGGCAGTTCGGACCGGAGAACTGGACTCTCTACAAAGGAAGACATCTGTGGTCATTCGTGGACAATCACGACGTGACCAGAGCGGCAAGCATTGTAAATAACGAACACCACCTGCCCCTGATGTACGGTTTCATCTTCGGAATGCCCGGAATTCCCATGATCTATTACGGCAGCGAATGGGGTGAAAAAGCCCGCAAGGAAGAGGGAGATCCTGCGCTCAGAAAATGCTTTGACGCCCCTCAGTGGAACGAACTGACGGATACAATTAAGGCCATGGCTGAGGCTAAAAAAGGGTCAGAGGCGTTAAATTACGGAGATTTCAGATCGCTGGTACTCACAAACAGACAGTGCATCTTCCAGAGATGCTCCGAACATGAAAGAGTTCTGGTAGCCATAAACATTGACGAGAACGAATATACGGCTCATTTCGATGCCGGCTGCGGTAAAGCCGTGGATCTCATCACCGGCAAAGATTTTGACTTTGGCGGAGGCACTAAAATGGAGCCTTACAGTGTTAAATTCCTTAAATGCGAACACTGACAGGTGAGATTTCAGCCCAAGGCGAACCCTGCAGGCTTTAAAAGTTAAATATTTAGCACTTTTTGTTATTTTAATATAACATTATGTTATTTCTACATAACGTTTTGTGATATAAATAGCCCGGGATGGTTCCCGGGCTATTTTTTTGTGTTTTTGGCTTTGAATTTTGACACAATTTCTCCTCTCATATTCTCTGGGATTCATCAGGTTTTATAATAAAATATATAAAATTGTTTCTGAAAGGCTCATTTTTCGGAAACTATTCTTGCAAAATTTATGTTAACCGCATAAATGCTGATTCCAGAGGTTTCCATAAGTCCCAAACGTATTTTTGATTCAAAATAATCGATTTCAGATGTTGCGAAATCAATCTTGCAAAATACCGGTCGTAATATGACGTCATGTGAATTATACATACTGTCACATCCATATGTCATATGCGGTATTTGTGGTTAATATCCACAGAATCCACCAACTTATCCACACCGGATCCTGACGTCATTTTTCAGGCGGATTTTGTGTCAGATTGTAAAATTATGAATGTAATAAAATCATTTTCAGGAAACATAAATTTTTATGCAGCCATATTCCGTATCCCCTAAATAACATATATAATCCGACTTTATGTTAACTAAAATCAACTTAAGCAACCAAATGTCATCCTTCTGCAGTCTAAAATTTGACGCATCTGTCACATAACGTCACTGTCGTCATAAGCATAAAAAAAGCCGCAAACCTGAGACGGGCTGCGGCTATACCGGTATTTGGCTGATGTGAAACAAAATGGGGAAATATGTGAAACATTGAGGGGAAGCTAAGTTCATGTTGAAAAAATGTAGGAAACAAAGAAGGACGATTCTCAACCGTGTGTAAAAAACTACCGCTTAAGAACCGTCCCATTCGATATTCAGTTTATAAATTGTCCCAGAATTCGGTGATATCCGCTCTGATATGTTCCAGATCGGTGATTTTGACATTGGTCCACTCTCTTGGGAAAAGTCTTTTATAGGAAGAACTCAGGAATCGTTTATCCAGAAGTACTACGATACCTGTATCTTCTTCCGTGCGGATCACTCTTCCGGCTGCCTGAAGAACCTTGTTCATTCCCGGGTACATATAGGCATATTCGTAGCCCATATGATCGTATCCGTCGAAATACTCCCTGAGTATGTCATGCTCCAGATCAACTCCCGGGATCCCGGGGCCGACACATATTACACCGATAAGTGAATCACCCTTCAGATCGATACCCTCGGAGAAAATGCCTCCCATAACACAAAATGCTATGAGAGATCCGGATTCGGAGGTTTTATTTTCAAATAATCCCAGAAATTCCTCTTTATCCTCTTCCGTCATGCTCTCATCCTGTGCGATAAGCGTATCTCCCGGAAGCACAAACGCCTCGTTATAGAGCTGAGCCACCTTTCTCATATATGAATAAGACGGGAAAAAGACCATATAATTGCCCTTTTTCGGCCTTATTATCCTGGAAATATGGTCCGCCGTCCTGAAAAATTCATCCTCCGACCTGTCCCTGTACCTGGTAGTTACGTCGGAAGCTATAAATACTCCCCTTTTACCGGGGTCAAATACGGACTCAGCATAGACCTCATAATCTTCCGGCTGACCGCCCAAAAGCCCCTTATAGTACTGCACGGGCAGCATCGTGGCGGAAAACAGCACGGAAGCCCTCCCCAGGCCGAGGCATTCGCCTATCTTACGCCTCGGATCCGTGCAATAAAGCAGTACCCTGAAGCCTTCTTCCGGAGAATCGGTGTCGTAAATGACGTAATCATTGCCCATATCTTCGAAAACCGTAAGGAAATCCGAGATTCCGAAATAAATCTCCAGGATCTCGTCCCTTAGCGCCCACTGGATATCTCCCGGTTTCTCCCGCTCCTCCATATAGTCGGAAAGAGTTGAATGAAGCCTCTCCATGCTCTTTATCAGGTCTTCGATGCCTGTTTCATACTTATACCAGTCCTCTTCAAAGCCTGCGATCACGGTATCCGTTCCATAGGCTTCCTTTACCTTCCGCAGCTCTCTGATAACGCTCTGGGCACGGGATGAGATCTTTCCAGCGTATTCTTTTACGAGGAAAACACTCTTAGTCTGACCTCCGAGAGAGGCTTTTATCATATTTTTCAGCTCTTTTAAATCCTTATCGCAGACTGATGCCGAGTACATTGATCTTGCCCTGGATGGAAGATTATGGGCTTCGTCCACCAGAAACAGGTACTGCTCCGAAGATCCGCTCTCGAAAAACCTCTTGAGCCTTACATGGGGATCGAAGAGGTAATTGTAATCTCCTATGACGCCGTCCGCAAAAAGAGAAGCATCCAGGGACAGCTCAAAGGGGCAAACCTTGTATTTTGCGGCATATTCCAGGATCTTTTCCCTGGAAAGGCTCTCGTTTTCGGATACCAGAGCATACAAAGCGTCATTTATCCTGTCAAAATGGCCCTTCGCATACATGCAGCCTATGGGATTGCAGTCAGTCTTCTCCAGAAAACAGATCTTTTCCTTGGCAGTCAGGGTCACCGTTTTGAACTTAAGCCCCTGCCCTCTCATGATATCGAAGGCTTCCTCGGGTGCCGTTCTGGTAATGGTCTTGGCCGTAAGGTAAAAGATCCTGTCCGCTTTCTTCTCACCGACAGCCTTAACGGAAGGGAAAAGCACCGAAAGGGTCTTGCCACAGCCCGTGGGAGCCTCGAGATAGAGCTTTTTCTTCTCCAGAATGGTCTGATAGACGCTGACAGCAAGGTTTTTCTGGCCGGCTCGGTATTCGAAGGGGAAGTTCACTCCCCTGATGGATGCGGTCCTCTTTTCATTCCATTCGATCCTAAGATCCGCCCATTTGCGGTACTTGGACACCAGATCCGTGAACCACTCATCCAGCTCGGCCCTTGAATATGAGGAGTCAAAACTTCTTACGGAGTCATCATCCATGTTGACATAAGTCATTTTAATTCCCGCAAAAGAAAGCTCCTCTCCTTCCGGTACCGTATTCAGATACATATATGCATAGCATTTGGCCTGGGCCAGATGAACCGGCACAGGCTCTTTCATTTTATCTATTTTCCTGTAAGTTCCCTTGATCTCTTCGACAGTGACCTCGCCATTTTGGGGGTCCGTAAAGATGCCGTCCGCACGGCCTTCGATCAAAATATCATATTTTTCATAGGGGATGCGGACCTTAAGAGGGACTTCGGCTTCATAGCCTACTCCCCTGGAATTTTGAATCTTGCGGTGAATCCGGCTGCCCTGAAGCATCACGTCGGTACCGGCGGGGCCCGCACCGGTATTGTCAATGTCACCGCTTCTTAAGATAAACTCAACAAGCCCTCTGACAGATATGCCGATCTCATCTTTGATAATATCATCAGCCATATCATTTTCCATCGGTAGCTGTAGTTATTTTATCCTGTAAAAAGTAGGAATCAGCCTTTTTCACAGCCGCTCCCACTTTCGAAAATCCGGGTGCCTTACCCAGAGCTTTAAGCAAACGGGACGCAACCGAGCGACCGATATAATCTGTGATAACACCTGCTACAAAAACCACAATTGCGGCAAAAACCGTAGAAACGATCAATCCAGTAACGGTTGTGATTTTATCGCATCCGAAGAGTTTTTCCCATGCATATCTGACTGAAAGATTCTCGTGAAGCAGGTATACTCCCAGGGAATATTTTCCTAAGAATGCAAATATCCTGCCGCTCTTTTCAGGTACCTTAAGCTGCAAAAATGCGATGAATAAGAAGACGGAAGATGCAAGTACAAAGATATGATTATAGGCATAACTTATCTTAACAATGTATGATAAACTGCCCGTCTTAAGGAATACATGTCTCAGGGCATATGCCTCGCCAAACACCAGAAGTGCCGTAGCGATATATCCCACCCAGGGAAGTTCCACCTTCTTAACGTACTTCCTGATGTAAACCGCTACGAAGAAAAGAATGATATACCACATGGCATCCATTCCTCCCACATCGGCGGAAAGAGTGGCAGGTACCACGCTCTTGAGAATGCAGTGGAAAAAGATCAGTCCGGCAATGACTACCCTGAGCTGATTTTTGTCCATGGCACGTGCAGCGATACCAAGCACGGGAACCAGCAGATAAAAGAATACATATGCCGTCATGAACCAATAAGTGGCCATAGAGACAGGCAAAAGAAGTCTCAGCCTGTAATATGTGTCAACAGGCTCCGTGGCCGTCCCAAGGGCTATCCCCGCAAATCCTACGATCACCGAATAAAGCCATACTCTGGCGACCAGAAGAAGCAGGTTACTCAGCTTAAATCTCGACTCGCACAGAAGATATCCGCTGAGGAGCATGTAGAGGTTAACCGCCACAATGCAAAACGCCTCCAGGATCCATGCAACCACATCCTTGGAGGTAAATGCACCGGTATAAGTAAAGTCCTTAAGCTGCCCTCCCTTATCAAGGAAATGCAGTACGACGACCATCATCATTGCCACGCATCTCAGGAGGTCCAGGCCGTAGTTACGTGTGTTATTTTTGGCTGAATTACGGGATTCTTCCATTTTATCACCCATTAAAATACATATGTTACTAAAAAAGTTTTTCTATTCATATAGTTCAAAATACTGATCGGAATAAACCAGCTTATAGTTTTCTTTCTCAATGAAACTGTATATCAAATCCCACTTCTTATCATTCCGGCTGTATCCTGCATTTGTATCAACACATATAATAACAACCGGTTTTTCGTAGTATTTGCCCACCTCCGCTCCGGACTCGGAGTCCTCGATCATCCGGGCAATCTCACTGAGATTCCCCGACATCTTCTCCACGGTATAGCTGTCCAGATCCGGCCAAGGATTGAATGCGGGTTCCATCTGAAGATAAAAATGCATACTTGGGATATAGCCGAAGGTTATCAGTTCTTTTTCCGCAAGGTTATTATCTTCGACAAAAGCGGATATGTTCTGCAGGCTGCAGGCTTTGTCATATCCCATTCTGATATGCGCCAGAGACCTGTTGTTGACGATACTGTATTCTCTGGGCTCCCCGGCACCGTCCTGTCCCTCGGTAAAGGCAAAATTAAATCCAAACAGCGTGGACTGGTACAGGAAGAACAGGATAACTCCCGTCATAACGCATTTTAAGCCGTAAACCCAGGGAACATTGTGATACTTCAGGAATTCCAGCATCACCATCACCAGGAATGGAAACCACACAAACATGTTGTTGTAGGAATACAGCTCCCCGTTATTTCCCCCTATCGCGGAGATAAGGAGCGAATATGCGGCCAGTGTGGCCATCAGTCTGTGCTTTGCCTTTCCGTTTCTGGAAAAGACACCGTAGAGGCATACAAACAGAGCAAAGAAATCCATAAGTCCCGCAAGGGGAAAGATGCTGCTGTAATTGTTATAGTCATATATTACAAAATTACGGTTGATCAGAAATATGACCGCACAGCCCGAAGCTACGGCCCCCAATATCCTGCCCGTCATGAGGATCCTCTTTGCCACAGGGTCCTGAGCCCGCCTTACGCTGATGGGGTTTCCGTACTTTTTGGCCAGGAACACGGTTCCCAAATAGATTGCACCGCCGCCTATAGCTATGAAAAGGAGCCTGACGATCCAGTAAAGCATATCTCTGTTAACATAGAACAGGATAAGGTGCTTTATCATGTCGACAGGGCCGTATCCGGAGGCATTATCCGGGATCTCAAAAAGCTGGAAAATACCCTCGAGATAATCGGCAAATCCGTATCTGATGCCGAGATATACGAAAAAGACCGTAAAAGCTGTCAGATAGCCGATAATAAACCAAAAGCCCCTGAGCATCGTCTTCTTAAAAGCATCGACTCTTGAAGGCATCCTGACCTTCTCTCTGTCCGCATATGCATCACGGAATTCAAATACTCCGTAGAGCCAGATGGCAAGGAGCAGGGCCGCCTGCGGAAGGTTTGAAAATCTTACGAATATTCCAAGGCCGCAAAGTGCTCCGGATATTCCTATCGTCAGTGCTTCGTTTTCCGTGAGACCGCGATACAGAGCCAGGCAGGAAGCACCGATGATAAAATATGTCAGATAGTGATAAAGTACCGTCGTAGGAGCCCAGCAAAGCGACAATGCCGCAAACTCTGCAATGAACGCCGGCAGATAGGCCATCTTAAGTACTCTCGTGAAAAACAGATAACCGCACACAGCCATTATGGCCGGTACAAAAGAAGTATAGAAATTCATGCCAAGGAGCGTATGTCCGTATGGCAGCAGGCTCATCAGATGACCGATGGCGCTTGAAAGATAAGTCGAAAAGAGCCACATGGGATCCATGGAATCAAGCCCCATATACTCGAAATTCGACAGATTATAGCCCGTATCCCAAAGATCCAGGCCGAGATGTATTTTTCTGAAGGGATATAAAAACAAAACGATCAAAGCCAGAGAATCAAACAGATCCCTGAATAGATCTTTGTTTTCCAGCAGATAAGTCTTTATATCCTTGAAACCTTTATTTAGTGTCTTTTCTTTCATCTGTCTTATGAAAATATAACAGGTAAACCGAAAGCAAGCCTATGACAGCCGACGCTCCGCAAATGCACCACATGGTATTCGCACTGAATCCTTCGCTTACATAAGTCATTATATACGAACTCAGGTTGCATATCGAATGAATTCCCATGGCTACAAATAAATTACCGGTAGCTTCGTATGTATAAATGATGAAGATCGAAAGAAGGAATGCAAATACTCCCTGAACACCGTTTCCGTGATAAAGAGCAAATAACGCGGCAGTGAAGACCATGGAGTATTTTGCGGGATAGATCCTCTTAAATCCGTTATACAGGATTCCTCTGAACATCAGCTCCTCCGAAAACGGGGACAGGAATCCGTATACGAGAACTCCTATGGGAAAAGAACACGAATACTGAAGTGCCGCTGTTTCCTCATATTCCTGAGAGATCTGAGCCATGCCGCTCTTAATGATCAGAATGTTCAATGCAAGAGAAATGCCGATGGCCGCTGCTACCGATAATGCTATAAAGTCCGGTGTCAGTTTTCTTTTATCCTCAGTAATTGGAGAATATTTCTTGTCATATTCGAAAGCCTTGGCTCTGATCATAAGTCCGGAGATAAGAAATGCCAGTCCGGAGATAAGGATCTCTCCGTTTCCGGTTACCCTAAATTCCGCATTTGGTTCCTCAAAAAGGAAGAAATCCCTTATATTCTGAGGAAATGCGGGCACCAGAGTATATGCCGTTATCTGGAACATGGTCTCAACGATCAGTCTGAACACCAGATAAAATATGAAAAATAAAACCAGTCTCCAGATTATCTTAGTATTCTCTGATTGCGTCCCCGTCATCGTCCGTGTTCTCCAGCTTTAAAATCTTTACATCATATGATGCGTTGTCGTTAACCTTAACATGACATACATCTCCCACATGTTTGTGAAGGAGTGCCTTTCCCAGGGGAGATTCATTGGTGATCATGTTGTTGAGCGAATCGGCCCTTACGGTGGTAACGATCTTATATGTCTCTACAGAACCGTCGTCAACAAATTCTACGGTAACCGTATTATTAATACCCACCTCATCTTCGGCTGATTCGTCGTCGATGATGGTTGCGGTCTTTATCATCTTTTCCAGGTAATTGATACGCGAATTGTTCTGCCTGTTGAATCTCTTGGCGGCATAATATTCGAAATTCTCCGACCTGTCACCCTGAGCGGCCGCTTCTCTTACATCATCCACAGCCTTGGGGCGGACCACCAGTTTTCTGTATTCTATTTCCTCTTCCATCTTCTTGATGTCGGATTTTGTCAGTTTATCGTACATTTATCTTACCATTCCCAGTGCAATCAATGAAATCAGCATCTGAAGGATCATAAATCTGTTAACAACCTGAGTATTGGACCAGCTTCCCTTTTTCCTAAAATGATCGTGAAGCGGTGTCCTCAGATTAGCCATAAAACGCTTCAACTTAAAGACTCTTATTACCGTCAGCTTGAGGAGGCCCAGTCCGCCGTCAAGAATGATAATGATACACAGGAACAGGAACATAAAAGGAGCGCCGGTCTGAAGTACCGTAATAGCCAGAAAAGCCCCGATAGCTCTCGAACCCGCATCTCCCATAAGCATTCTTGAGGGAGTGGAGTTATACCACAGATAGGCCAGAAGGACCATGATCATAAATAAGGTATCCGCCTTTATTCCTGCTTCCGTTCCGATCCTCATGGCAAGGACATAAATGGAGAGAATACTTACTACCGAAAGCGTTCCGCAAAGACCGTCCACACCGTCGCAGCAATTAGTGACATTAATGCTGCCCCATACCAGAAGCACGGTCAGAATCCCGAATATTACCGGATGAAGATGAATCGACACACCGGGTATCGCAAAATAAACCTCGCTTCCGTTGTGATAGATAAAGACCACTGCAGTCATTACGGATACGGTAAGATCCAGAATTCCCTTTTTGAGTTCGCTCCAGGGAACCGATGATGCATCGTCCAGAAAGCCCGTTATCATACAGAAAATAATGATCAGATGATAAAGTATGTTCTCAAAAGCCAGACTGCCGAAAAACATGGATATGAATACAAATACAAGTATGAATACGATTCCGGCTCCTCTGGGCTTGCCGACGGATTTGGTTCCGTCAACGGCAAATTCTCTTCCTCCGTCCGTAGGTAGTTTTTTCTCAAAAACCCTGAGTCCTACGAAAGTAAGAAGAAAGGCAAGGATCCCTCCGATAAGGAGCACTGTATTAACCGCATCGATATCAATCAAAAACTGATTAAGCATATTAACCCCTAACAAAAAAAGTCCTCTGTGCTGATGCTACAGAGGATGAATGAGTGGGACCAACAGGGTTCGAACCTGTGACCTCCCGCACGTCAAGCGGACGCTCATCCCAGCTGAGCTATGATCCCATATGTGTAGTCCGTTCAAACCACTTGTATATTATACAGATTTTGCCCCTTTCTGGCAAGGAAAATCTGCG
>JAEEGJ010031952.1_pt1 | contig 10147 bp, 8 predicted proteins | sample 8958761 | NCBI WGS metagenome assembly JAEEGJ01 (sample SAMN16246546, study PRJNA631951) | gut metagenome | biome: gut microbiome; feature: rumen; material: RS-attached | host: Bos | place: Iran: Karaj | collected 2018-10 | reverse complement strand
AGTGGACGGCTGCCCTGTGAACATGGTGAATCCATCCGCCGCACTGTCGGCCGGTATATATATGGTTCCGCAGGAACCGATGCTTTTCCCCAACATGACCGTGGAAGAGAACATCCTGATGGGATTCAGCGAGAAGGTGCCGGAGCTCCGGAAACGCCTGGACACCCATATGAAGGAACTGGATTTCCGCCTCAACCTGCAGCGGAAGGCCAATACCCTGTCCATTGCGGAACAGCAGCTGGTGGAGATTCTCCGCGGCCTCCTGCGGGAAGCCAAGGTGTTGATCCTGGATGAACCGACCAGCGCCCTGACCTTCGGTGAGGTGCAGGCACTGTTCCGGGTCATCGGGGACCTGAAAAACAAGGGAATCAGCATGATCTACATTACCCACCGCCTGACGGAGGTTTTTGAGGTGGCGACAGATGTGGCGATCATGCGGGACGGCGTGATCACCCTGCAGGGCCCGGTGGGGGAGTTTAATAAGGAAATGCTGATCCGCGGCCTGCTGCCCAAGGACGCGGAGATGTGCACCGGCGGAAGCTGCGCGTATACGCCTGTGGATTACGAACACCTGGACCCGGTGCTGGAAGTGCAGCACCTGACAGGATACGGTTTCCGGGATATCTCCTTCAAGCTGTATCCCGGTGAGATCCTGGGCATCGCCGGTGTGGTCGGCGCAGGGCGCACGGAGCTGATCAGCACGATTTTCGGCCGGGACAAAACGCTTTCCGGCAAAGTGCTGCTGGAGGGAAAAGATATCACCGGGATGTCAACCGGCCAGCTGCTGAAGGCCGGGATCAACTTCGTGCCGGAGGACAGGCATTACCACGGCCTGTTCAAAATCCGTTCCATTTCCTCCAATACCACTTCAGCGCTCCTGAATTCCGGGACGATCGGCCGGGTGGACATGAACCGGAAAAAGCAGAAGCAGATTTCACAGAAATATGTGGACGATTTCCGGACCAAGATCGTTTCCCTGGAGGACCTGATCGGCAGCCTTTCGGGCGGCAACCAGCAGAAGGTGGTCATTGCCCGGGCGCTTTCCACGCTGCCCAAGGTGGTAATCCTGGATGAGCCCACCCGCGGCATCGATGCCGGCGCCCGCGGCGATGTGTACAACATCATTCATCAACTGAAAGAGGCGGGGGTTGCGGTGCTGATGGTGTCCTCGGACATTGAAGAAGTCGTGGAGATCGCAGACCGCGCGGTCACGGTGTTCCAGGGCAGGATCAACGGGGAGTTCAGCCATTGCGAGATCAACCAGGACGTCCTGACCAGTGCATCCTTCGGGATCACCGGCAGAAAGGCGGTGACGGAATGACCATCGCGAAAAAACTGCTGAAGGCACGCTGGAGTTCCAGCCTGATCTTCCTGATCCTTCTGTTCCTGATCACCGGCCTGGCCAATTCCTCTTTCCTGAGCTATTCCAACATCATTGCCTGTTTCAATACAGCAACCATGTATACCCTGCTCGCCATCGGCATTGCCTTCGTCATCATGACCGGCGAGATTGATGTTTCCATCGGCGCGGTGCTGGGGCTGTCCGCCTCGGTGACCGGCATGATCGCCCAGGAAGGCGGCAGCATCGGCAAGATGCTGGTGTGCGTGCTGCTGATCGGCGCGGCGGTGGGACTGTTCAACGGCATCGGGGTTTCCTTCTTCGGCGTGCCGTCCCTGATTTTCACCCTCGGAACCAACGGCGTGCTCAGGGGCATCATCTATATGGTGACCGAGGGAAGGACCATTGAGAATTTCGGCGGGCCCGTGGCGGTCTACGGCAATATGTCGGTGTTTGCTGAAATCTCCCTGTATTACCTGATTGCGCTGGTGCTGGTTGTGGTTGCCCACCTGGTGACTACCCGGACCCGCCGGGGCAAGTACTTTATCGCGGTGGGCGACAACGCGGGCGGCGCGACCCTGGTGGGGATTTCCGTTCTGCGCACGAAGATTACCGCCTATGTCATCTGCGGCATCATGGCCGGGATTGCCGGTTATGTATTCGCCTCGAAGTACGGCCAGGTGATGAATGTAGCGGGCAACGGATATGAAATGACGGCCATCGCGGCCTGCGTGCTGGGCGGTATCTCCCTGAGCGGCGGACTTGGCAACATGATTGGCGCGGCCATCGGCGCGGTGATCATGTCCTCCATCAGCCGCCTGCTGGTGTTCATCGGCCTGCCGTCCACCTACGACAATACCATTACCGGCGTGATGCTGATTGCCATCGTGGTGGTGGATGCCCTGACCCAGCGGCGCGCGATCGAAACGGCCCGGCGGAAACGGCTGCTGAACCGTACAGAAAGCAAAGCGGAGGAAGGGGGGAATCAGGCATGACAATCCTGAAAAAACTCCTGAAACGCTGGGAGACCTTCCTGGTCCTCTTCCTGATCCTTGCATTTGTGGTGTTCGGCGCGGCCAATCCGAAGTTCCTGCGCCCGGCCTCCATCATGACCGCCGTGGTGAACTATATCAGCGTCTGCATCATTACGCTGTTTGTGACGATGGTCATGATCGGCGGGGGAATTGATATCCAGGTGGCGTCCATCATCGGCCTGACCAGTATCATTGAGGGTGTGCTCTGGAGCGACGCGGGCTTTAATATCTGGGCGGCCGTGCTCTGCGCGGTGGCGGCCGCGGCCCTGTGCGGCGCGCTGTCCGGCTTCTTTGTGGCCTATTGCGGCGTGCAGCCCATGGTGGTGACCCTGGGCGGAAGCTTCCTCTATTCCGGCCTGGCGCTGCTGGTTTCCGGCATGTCCGCCACGCCTGCATACCAGGGCATCAGCGGTTTCCCGGAAAAGCTGAAGGGCAATATCTTCGTTGATTTCCGCTTCCTGGGCAAGGGCGAGCTGTTCGGCATCCCCTTCCAGATTGTGATCTACGTGGTGCTGATCCTCTTCTGCATATGGCTGCTGCACCGGACCAAGTACGGCGAGCGGCTGTACCTGATCGGCGTGAACAAGGAAGCCGCCGAGTATTCGGGGATCAATACCCGGGCGGTGATTATGAGCACCTATGTGCTGGCGGCGGTCAGCGCGGCGATCGCGGGAACGCTGCTGACCTCCAATGTCAACTCCGCCAAGTATAACCTGGGCAGCGGCTATACGCTGGCCATCATCACGGCGGTTGTGCTGGGCGGCACTTCCAATACCGGCGGCAAGGGAACCATCCTCGGAACGGTGCTGGCTTCCCTGATCATCTGCATCATGCGCTATGGCCTGCCGCTGTGCTTCGGCGTCAGTACTCAGAACCTGGATCTGCCTGTCGGCATCATCCTGGTCATTGTGGTGCTCGGACGGGAGATTGCCGGAAAGCATATGATTTCATCCATGTTCAGGCGGCTGAAAAGCCGGTCCGCCTGACCTGAAACGGTTGTTTCCCGGGGCTGTTGAGACCCCTGGAGATAAATAAATCACTTTTATAGGAGGAACCTATCATGAAAAGGATTCTGTCTCTTGTGCTGGCCCTGTGCCTGGTTCTTGGCATTTCCGCGGCGTTCGCGGAAGGCAAGAGCCCTGTGGATGGCCTGACCGTTGCTTTCATCCCGAAGGTATCCGGTAACAGCTTCTTTGAAGCGGCCAACGACGGCGCCCAGAAGTATGCGGCCGAATGGGGCCTCACCGTGAAGTACATCGGCTCTCCCGATGCTTCCGTCACCACCCAGCTGGACCTGATCCAGCAGGCGATTGACCAGGGCGTGGACGCGATCAGCATTTCTTCCGTTGACGCGACCGCACTGGATGAGAAACTGCAGGAAGCGCAGGCTGCCGGCATCTATGTCAGCACCTGGGACTCCGACGTTTCTCCCGACAGCCGCGCGCTGATGGTTTCCCAGGGCACCGCTTCCGTGCTGGGGCCGATGCTGGTTGAAATGGGTGTTGAATCCCTGAAGGAACGCGGCGTGGACGTGAACGGCGAAGTCAAGTATGTATGGCATTATTCCAACCCCTCCGTGGCTGACCAGAACTCCTGGTACGTGGCGGGCGAAGAATACATCAAGGCCACCTATCCCACCTGGGTCGCCATCCATGATCCCTACTATTCCGAGCAGGATGCCGCCAAGTCCGTGAACATCGGCGAAGCTGTGCTGGATGACAACCCCGACGTGGACCTGATCATCTGCAACGACTCCACCGCTCTGCCCGGACAGTGCAAGGCCGCCCAGAACAAGGGCCTGACCGCTGAAAACGTGACCATCACCGGTTTCTGCCCGCCCTCCGGTATGACCGAGTACCTGGAAGCCGGCGTCTGCACCCGCTGGGGTCTGTGGGACTGCGGTATCCAGGGCGCCATGGGCTGCTACCTGGCTGCTTACATCTCCGCCGGCAACACCGTGCATGTGGGCGACAAGGTTGACATCCCCGGCATCGGCGAAGTTGAAATCCTCGCCAACAGCGACCTGGTGGCTGGCCAGGAGACCGCTGAGGAAAACAACGGCGTCGTGCTGCTGCCCGAGCGCGTTGTGTTCACCAAGGACAACGTAGCCGATTACAACTTCTGATGACTTTTCCGGAAGGGGTCCCGGGCGGGACTCCTTCCCTTGCGGCGGAAGCGGCGGCATGACGCAGCTTTTGCCTTTTCTTCCATCTAATGTACGGAAAGGATGATTCTCTTATGGCAGATAAAGACGGTCTGAAAATTGCGAAAGACTATCATACAGAAACCCCCTTTGCCAATAACCGTGCCTTCCATGTGAAAGGCGCGGAGCACCTGGACTGGGGCATGAAAAAGCACCTGGCAAACATTTTTGATCCCCAGTCCGGCAATACGGTCATGTTTGCTTTTGACCACGGTTATTTCATGGGCTCCACAGCGGGCCTGGAAAGACTGGACCTGGTTGTGCCCAAGCTCATGCCGAACATTGACTGCCTGATGGGGACCCGCGGAGCACTGCGCACCTGCGTTCCGCCGGAAAACCGGAAGGCTGTGGCGCTGCGCGTATCCAGCGGCTCCAGCATGCTCAACGATGACCTGAGCCATGAAGTGGTTGCGGTGGATATTGAGGATGCCATCCGGATGAACGCGGACTGCATGGCGGTGCAGACCTTCATCGGCGCGGACGGCCAGCTGGCTTCCATTGACAACCTGAGCCGGGTGATTAATGCCGGTTTCCGCTACAGCATCCCGACCCTCGGCGTGGTGGCTGTGGGCAAGGATATGGAGCGGACGGACCGCTTCTTCAAACTGGCAACACGGATCGTTGCGGAAATGGGCGTGCAGATCGTCAAGACCTATTATTGCGATAACTTTGAAGAAGTGGTGGCGGCGTGCCCGGTGCCGATTGTTGTGGCCGGCGGCAAAAAGCTGCCCGAAGACGAAGCCCTCACCCTGGCCTACAGGGCGATCCAGGGCGGCGCGCGCGGCGTGGATATGGGACGGAATATCTTCCAGAGCAACCATGCCATTGAAATGAGCCAGGCGATCAGGAAGATCGTTCATGAAGGATATACAGACAAGGAAGCCTATGAATTCTTCCAGGACGCGATTCACTGACCGCGGGTATACTCCGGGAAAGCCGGCCGGCTCATGGCCGGCTTTCTTCACTGTGATATACTGAGAGACAGGACTCCCGATCAATCCGGAACAAGGAGGAATGACGATGTTCCTTTCAATTACCAGGATGGTTGTACCGGTGCTGCTGATGTTCCTGCTGGGCTGGTTCTGCCATTACAGGCGGATTATCAGCGCTGAAGGGCTGAAAGGCATCAAGGACCTGGTGAGCAGCGTGCTGCTGCCGGTGGTGCTGTTCAACGCCTTTTTCACCGCGGAATATTCCGGAAAGATTGCCCTGACCTTCTGCACGGTCTATGTGGCCTGCGCCCTGGGCCTGGCTGTGGGGTTTCTGCTGCGGCGCTGCGCCGGGAAGCACGGCCGGTTCCTGCCCTTCCTTGTGACCAATTTTGAGGGAGGCATGATGGGCTATGCGCTGTTTGGGCTGCTATATCCCGGGCAGACGCATATCTTTGCCATGGCAGATATCGGGCAGACACTGAACGCCTTCACGGTATTCCTGATCACCATGCAGGCGGTGAATTCCGGCAAGGTGAATCCCGGCGCGCTGGCAAAAAGCGCTGTGAAGAACCCCGCGCTGATCGGATCGCTGCTGGGTGTGCTGCTGGGCGCCACCGGTATCGGGAAGGCGGTGCTGGCCTCCCCGGCAGGCGGGGTTGTATCAGACGCCATCTCGTTCATTGCCGCTCCGGTATCCGGACTGATCCTGGTTATTGTCGGATATGAACTGAACTTCAGGAAAAACCTGATGAAGCCTGTGCTGATTACCGCCGCGCTGAGGATCGCGGTGGCGGCGGCGCTGCTGGGGCTCAGTTCCCTGGTGATATTCAGCATTATCCCGTTTGACAAACAGCTGTTCACCGCCCTGATGCTGGCCTGGTCGCTGCCGGCGCCGTTTATCATTCCCCTGTTCGCGGACATGGGGGAGGACGCGGAATATATCTCCACCACGCTGTCCATGGAGACGATCCTTTCCATCCTGCTGTTTATCGGCGTTGCGGCGTACAGTATTGCATAAAACAGTCCCGCTTTCGGAACTTAAAAACCTGCAGAAGAACCTGCAGGTTTTTCTTTTGGCGGATATTCATTCAGATGCATTTCAAAATATGATGTAAAAGCAAAGAAGATATTCCCGGCGGTGATCCGGCAAACTGTCCCCATGCCCGTTGTGGCTGGAAACACGTGACTCCCGCTACCTATCAGCATGGCGGAGTTGACTGGTGGGTATGCCTGGACTGCGGAAAAGCATTGTATTTCAGGAATACTCCGAAGCTGGAGCTGCCGCCTGCCCATACCATTCATGGATCGACTCATCACAATCACGACTGCGGCCACGATCATCCCTGATTGTTCAGGATTGCGGCTGAATCCTGAGGCCGCTTGATATAAGAAGAACAGTTTGGATATACATTCTACGGGTTAACGATAGCACACCCCCTTGGAAGTCGCATAAAATAAGGCTTCCAGGGAAACTTTGCGGAATATTAGTGTTCCGGTTTTTTGGCCTCTTGAAATCAGAAATTGTTTAGCTGTTTTCGGCAATCGTTAATCAGTATAGCAATCGTTAGACAGTACAGCTTTTTTGCCGGTCAGCATGGTTTCGCTTTCCAGGCTTTCATGGTATCATTTGTGCTGGAAGTGGCTTCGGCCATCGACTTTTATCTTTCAATTTAATGAAGTATCGAGGAGTAAACGCATGGCTTTGAGCATACATTACTTTGTTAGAATCATTCTTATATGGCTTTTTTGTCTTTTATCTGTTTTGCTCCATGAATTAGGCCACGCATTGGGATACCGGATTTCCGGAGGAAAGGCTGGATGGAAGGTCATTGTGGGATCCGGACCCAGGTTGATCAGTATATCCAGGTTTACCTTCGGTCTTATCCCGGCAGGCGGTAATTTCGTTCCCGCGGAAGAACCCAAGACGGATAAGGGACAGATCATCATGTTCGCCGGCGGGCCCTTCGTTTCTTTGCTGCAGGCCGTTCTGTACTGGATCATTTATTTCTGCATTTTCAGGTTTGTTCAGCCCGAAAGCAGCCTCTGTGAAATCCTGCTTCCGGTATCCAGCTTTCTTCTGTATTTCAACTTCTTTCAATTCCTGTTTACTGCCATTCCAATGCGCTACAGAGTCGTATGCAGAGGATTCGAAAGCGACGGTTTGCAGATCGTTCATGTGTTGAAACAGAATAAAGCAAAAGCAGAATAAGCATATGCCTTTTCAGGTGCTCAATGTCCCGGAAACCCGGAAGTTAATCAAACAAATTCCTGTTTGTCGGGATATCCGTTGGAAAGAAAACTCGGAAGTTAAACTTACAAACGCTAGTATTTTCAAGGCTTTCGTCAATATGCACCCCCTTGCACCCCCTTTTCTGAACAGGGGGTGCATTTTATGTCATCGTATTGATCTGAGGAATCAGGTTTTGGTGTTTTTCACTGGGCTGTTCTTTTCTTTTTCCGGAAGCATGAAAGATACTGCTGCGGCAACTTGCGGCAATTTGCGGCGAGCTGCGGCCTGAATTCGAATTCGAATACGAACATGAATACGAATCAGAATACGAATAGGAATCCGAAAGGAAAGAGAAGAAGAAGCAGAAGGAACTCCCTCCTGTATAAAAGATCACTTCTTCCAAAGAACGAACAGTAACCGGAACACCTTGTAGTATAGGGGGCATGAGAGTGCCGGGAGAATAGGAGGAGAATAGGATGATAGTACCCGGAGACTTGAAAAATAAGGGTTCCTGGTGTATTCTGTAAGTAGGGAGGTTCGCCTGATGGGCGGACCTTTTTCTATTCGCCAAAAAAGGAGGGCCTGAAATGGGCAACAGAATCCTGAAAGATACGATCCGGATCAACAGGCGGATCGACGCACTCAGCTATTTTGAGGAGGTGGTGTTCTACCGCCTGATCACCGCGGCGGATGACTTTGGCGTGTATTCCGCGAATCCGGTCATGCTGGCGCGGACCCTGTTTCCGCTGCGGGAGAGCGTTGACGGAAAGACGATGGCGGAAGCGCTGAAGCACCTGGAGGACGTGGGCCTTGTGCGGTGCTACAGCGTGAAAGACGAGGGAGACTGGCTGCAGATTGTTTCCTGGGGGAAGCACCAGCGGCTGCGGAACAGCAGGCGGATCTATCCGGGACCGGAGGAAGAAGACTGCGCGCCGGAAGGGGAGCAGTCCTCGCAGGAAGGGGACGAACTGGAACAGGAACAGCAGGACCAGCCGGAGCAGGAGGCGGAGGTCAGGGAGCTTCCCGTGGCGGAACTGCCGCTGAATGATAATACCGTTTACGGCGTGACCCGGCAGCAGGCGGATGATTATGCCGCGCTGTACCCGGACGTGGATGTGGACCGGGAGCTGTGCAGGATGCGGGAATGGTGCCTGTCCAACGGGGAGAAAAGAAAAAGCCGGAACGATATCCGGCGGTTTATTAACGGATGGCTTTCCAGAGAACAGAAACGGGGCAGCCCGTCGGGGGTGCAGCCGATGAACCAGTTCGCCATGATGGCTGCAGCCGAAGGGATAACAGAGACGTTGGACTGGCTGACGGGAGAGTAACCTGCTTCAGGGACGGTCCACGGTCTGGAGGACGTTGGAGTAAAGCCGGCCGTGGACCGGGGTGACGCCTTTGCGTTCAAAGAGCTGGGCGACGGTGACGAACTCGAAGCCCCGCTTTTTCAGCTCGGGAATGATGACCTTCAGGGCGTCCGCGGTATTCTGATTCCACTGCATGTCATGCAGGAGGACGATCTGCCCGTCTTCGGCATTGGCGAGCACGCGGTCGATCCGTTCCTGGGCGGTGACGGTGGGAACCCAGTCCTCACAGCCGGCGCCGCAGATGAAGGTCAGGTCGATGTTGTCATACATGGTTTGGTTAACGGCGATGAAAGGCGGACGGAAGAACTTCGGCGCAATGCCGGTAATCTCCACAATTTTGTCGGTGCAGGCCTTCACTTCCGCCCGGATTTCCTCCGGGGTCATCTTGTCCATGAAGCCGTGCGTGAGGGAGTGATTCTCGATATCACAGCCCATGGCTTGTGCCCTGCGCACAACTTCCGCCGATTCCGGGGTGATGTTCTGCGCAATGAGGAAGAAGGTACCGACAGCACCGTATTCTTCGAGCGTGTCCAGCACCTGAGGTGTGATGACGGTATTCGGCCCGTCGTCAAAGGTCAGCGCGATAATGGACATGACAAAACCCCCTATGCCAATTTAGTTGTTCGTACAAATAATTGTATACAGGACGAACATTTTGTCAATTGAAATCATGCAGAACTGCACAGAATGCACTAATCATGCACAATAATGGTTTTTTGTTGCGAAGAAAACTTATCTGTGAGTATAATAATAGATTGTGAAGTGTTTTGCTGAAGAATGTTTCGGTGCAATACGGAACAGATCATGGTTAACAATGTTCATAATTATGAATTGTGAATTGTGAATTATGAATTAATATTTCTGGAGGGATCGTCGTGAGGGAAGAGATCAGGAAGACGGTGGAGGCGCTTGACCGCGTGACAATGGAACAGATTCAGTGCGGTGCCCACACCTGTCCGCCGCCGGACCGGCTGGAGATCGTCAAGGTGCTTCATGAGCTGCAGGCACTGCTGTTTCCCATGGCGTTCCGCCGGGAATATCC
>JAEEGJ010031951.1_pt1 | contig 10147 bp, 1 predicted proteins | sample 8958761 | NCBI WGS metagenome assembly JAEEGJ01 (sample SAMN16246546, study PRJNA631951) | gut metagenome | biome: gut microbiome; feature: rumen; material: RS-attached | host: Bos | place: Iran: Karaj | collected 2018-10 | reverse complement strand
CACGTTGATTATCCAGCGGAAGCTGTTGGTGTCCTCGGAATACTCCACGCGGTAGGGATATGCTCCCGAATTGTCCGGCGTGCCGAAGTTCCAGGCGTTCTCTCCGTCCTGTGTGGCGCTTATGGACTCTCCGCCAACGGTCATCTTGAAGGTGTCCGCTCCGTCGATCTTAAGTGTGAACTCATCCGGAATGATGTCGGTAACGACGCCGCTTGCCACCATGTATATGATGTCTTCCTTGATGGAGTTGAAAACGTTGTTTACATCGTCGATGTTTGTGATCTCAGCGCTGTACTCACTGACGTCCGGTGTCTTGATCCAGTCGCAGAAGGACTTGGCAAGTTCCAGTCCGGAGCCGCTGCCCCATCCGGAATAGACAATGGCTGCGGTGTGATATTTTTTGCCCATGTCCGTCCACAGATGGCCGGTGAGATAAAGGCCTTTCTGCAGACTGTCGGGGTGCACCTGGTAGAAATCGGGGTTCGGCGTATCGAGATCGTAGGTATAGGAGTTGTCATCCGTCTCAACGAACTCGTAAGGTGCGGCCTCCAGCCAGTTGAGTTTGGTCCAGTCAATACCTGTCTCCGTATCATTCACCGGAGTGAACTCATAATAGTTCTTGTGGAGGGCATATGTGAACTGTGCCCCGTTGGTCACAGGATAGGTCTCCAGGCTGCCCTTTGCTGTCGTACCCTTCTTGTCTGCGTAAGCGCAGTAGAAGTCGTACTTGGTATCAGTGCTGCTCAGTTCCGCGTTGGTGCTGTTGTAAATATCAACATAGTACGGAGAGTAGAAGCACTTGTTCATGTCGGATACCGTCACCGTGTTTCCGGAGCCGGTAGGCGTAGTGGTGTAGTTGTAGTAATAGTTATCTTTATGCTTGTAAGCCGACTTGGTATATGATCCTGTGCTCTGACCTACAGCCGGTGTGCCATAGACCTTGCCCGATGCCATGTACTGGGTATATACCGTGGTGGGCACATCCTCATCATTGTTCCAGATGTAGGTCTTGCCGTCCATCAAAAGGATGACGAACTTGTTGTCATTCGGTACTTCCTCGTCCGCTGTGAGCCAGTCATTAGCCAGATCAAGTCCGCCGTGCATGTTGGTTCCTGAGCTCCGATCCTTCAGCGCCTGCTCAGGATAATCGATTCCGTCCTCAATAGCCTTGGCTGTTGAATCTGAATACTCAACAAGTCCGGAATAGGCATCACCGGATGCCAGCGCGATAGTATCGAAGACCCTTCCGCGGCACTTAATGACTCCCACCTTGATCACTGCATCCTTCTCGATAACTCCATTCAGCAATGGTGTCACATAGGTTGAGAAGTCCACGTCATTGTTGGTGGTGGACGTGGAAGAGTCCATTACGAAGACCACATCGTAGACGTAGTGTCCCTCTGCCGCAGGAAGCGACAGCGTCACATTGGTCTCGCGGTGGTTCTTGTCCAGTTCCGTGGGAGAAGCTGTTTTACTTCCTTCGATTCCCTGGGTCGCAGCGTCCGTAGCATCCGCAGATACTGTCAGAGACGCAGCCGGTATGAAGCATAATACCATCGCCACTACCATCATCATTATCAATACTCTTTTTAATTGTTTCTTCATAGTAAAATACCTCTCTGAATATACCCTTCCAAATACTATTCTATCTCTTTTGTGTCTTTTAATCAAGTTTATGTTTTTGGTTTTGTTAAAAAAAATAAAAGAGCCGCGGGCTTTCGCTCCGCGGCTCTTCAAGAGTGTGATGAACTATTTCAGTTACTGACTTTTATCTTTTGCTGATAAGTCTCTTGACTCCAATGATCCCCATGGCGGCCATTGCCATGATCATGAGGCTGATCCAAAGTCCCAGGTTCATGTCGTCACCTGTCTTCGGTTTCGGTGTATGGCTGTTGGTGATGGTGAATCCTTCGATCTTGGTGGTGTAATCCTTGACCGGAAGTTCTCCGATGGTGTAGACGATCTCCTTGCCGTCCTTCATCTTCGGAAGGTCTGTGAAGGTGAACTTCCAGTTGTTGGCTTTGGTCACCACCTGCTCATCGATCTTCTCACCGTCTGCATAAAGCTCGACTGTGATGCTGGTCGGTCTCAGCTTGTCAGCGTCGTTTCCGTCATCCCAGATCTTCTCGCCCTCGATGTTGATGAGCTCAGGAGGATCCTTGACCGTCAGCGTGTTGGTGTTTGCATCGTAGTCAGCATCCGCTGCTGCCTCGAGTTGGTAGAACCATCTCCAGACCTTGCCTCCCGGTGCGTTCTCATCATCCACCAGTTCTACTCTCTGGAATACCTTGTCCACTGTGATGGTGTACAGGGTTCCGGGGTTCACATATCCGTCCGGAGCCTTGGTCTCCTTAAGGGTGTAGGTTCCGTCCTTGGTGAACTCGATGGTGAGTGTTCCGTTCTCGTCTGTGGTAAGCGGTTTCTCGATTCCATCCGGGTCGGTCAGCAGGAACTCTGCTCCGCCAAGTCCCGGAATATCTACGCTCTCGGCTCTCACCGTCGGTTCTTCAGGTTCATCCGGTTCAACCGGATCATCATTCACGGGTTCGGTCCATGTGAGTGCATCCACCTTCCTCAGGAACATCATCGTGGGAGCAACGTTCTCATCCTTGACAGGAGTGTTTTCCACGTCGGTTCCTTCCACAACTGCAGCGTATCCGGGAACTGTTTCCTCAGCTACCGTGTACTCGATCTCAACAGCCTTGCCGTCTACGACCTTGTACTTGGGAAGATCTGTGAATACATACTCCCAGTCGTCGTCTTCAGTGACTGTCTTTGAGTCGATCACTGTTCCGTCTGCAAGGAGGTCGATGGTGATGCTCTCCGGTCTCTGATATCCGTTTACGGGCACTCCGTCAACGAAGAAGTCATCGTCGCTCCAGGTCTTGAAGCCGCCGATCTCTGTGGTGATCTGCTCATTGGTGATGGTCTCACCGTCAACTGCGTAGGTCACGTTCTCATTGGGATAACTTACTGTGTATCCCGGCCATGTGCCTGTCTCCTCCACGGTGTAGACGATCTCCACTGCCTCGCCTTCCTTCTCGTCGATCCTGTACTTGGGAAGTCTGACGAAGGTGGCTGTCCAGGCAGGTGTTTCCTGTCCGCCCTGCATGATGGATTCAGCGCTGTCGACGCCTACCAGTTCCACGCTGTAATTGGTGGGCTCACCGTCTGCGTACAGAGTGAAGGTGACTTTTGCGCCCTCGGGTGCTGTGGTGGATCCGTCTGCGTTCTTCCAGGCCTTGGTCACTGAAAGTCCGGTCGCCACCTCGGTGTTGGTGATGGTTCCGCCGTCTACCGCGAAGGTCTCGTTGTTGTCGCCGTAGCTTACGGTATATCCCGGCCAGTCGCCTGTCTCTACCACGGTGTATGTGATCTCAACAGCCTGTCCGTCCACCAGCTTGTACTTGGGCAGACTTACGAATTTTGCCTTCCAGGCTTCACTCTCGTAGCCACCTGTTACGGTGACTGCGGTGTCTGCCGTTCCGTCAAGCGTCACCGTGTAGTTGGTGGGCTCGCCGTCTTTGTAGAGTGTGAAGGTCACGTTGGCTCCTGCGGGCACGTCTCCCATCAGGGGCTGCCATGCCTTGATGACAGAAAGCTCTGTGGTCTCCTGCTTGTTGGTGATGATCTCGCTGTGGTTTGCATATGTGGCAGTCTCGCCGCCTGCATAGGTCACGGTGTATCCCGGCCATGTGCCCGACTCAACAGCGGTGTAAACGATCTCCACAGCTTCGCCGTTGACTGCCTTGTACTTGGGAAGATCTGAGAATGTGGCGGTCCAGGGCTTGCCTTCGTATCCGGGCTTGCCTTCCTGCTTCTGATCTGCTACTCCGTCAAGTTCCACTGTCTCGCCTGTGGCAGCGCCGTCCGCATACAGTTCGATGGTCACGGTGGCTCCCTCAGGTGCATCCGTGGTTCCGTCGGCATTCTGCCAGACCTTGTTCACGAAGAAGTATGTGGTCTCCTGCTTGTTGGTGATAACTCCGTCGGCGATGGCGCTTACTGCCCCCTCACCTTCATAGATCACTATGTATCCGGCCCATGTTCCGGTCTCCTTAACGGTGTACTGGATCTCAACGGCTGAGCCGTTTGCGGTCTTGTACTTGGGAAGGTTCACGAAGGTCGCCTTCCAGGCTTCGCTCTCGTAGCCGCCAGTCGTAGTGATGGCTGTGTCCGCTGTTCCATCAAGTACCGCAGTGTAGTTGGTGTCCGTACCGTCTGCCACCAGTGTGAACGTCACCGATGCGCCTTCAGGTGCAGTTGTGGTTCCGTCGGCGTTGAGCCACGCCTTGATAACTGAAAGCTCAGTCTTTTCCTGAACGTTGGTAATGGTCTCTCCGCTTACCGCAAAAGATACAGTCGCGTTGGGATATACAACCGTGTAGCCGGGCCACGTTCCGTCTTCCTGAACGGTGTATTCGATCTCCACAGCTTCGCCGTTAACGACCTTGTACTTGGGAAGTTTCACGAACAAAGCATTCCAGGGCTTGGCTTCAAATCCGCCTGCAACTGAGATGGGCTCTTCAGGCGTTCCGTCCAGAGTTGCGGAGTAGCCTGTATCCTCGCCGTCGGCATAGAGGGTGAACGTCACCTGCGCTCCATCCGGCGAAGTCGTGGACCCGTCCGCGTTCTGCCATGCCTTTTTGACCAGGACTTCTACGGACGGTTCCGTATTGGTAACTGTGGCCACATCGCCATCCGTCAGAGCTCCGGCGTTGCTTGAGTATGTATCCGCGAAGGCCGGCCATTTCACCGACTCGGTAAGTGAATATTCTATCTCCACCGCGTGTCCGGAAGCATCCACATCATACTTGGGCAGATTCTGGAAGGTGGCGTACCATGCAGCGCTTTCAAAAGCTCCGATGGCATTGGCCTCCAGAGGATCGTCGGGTGTGCCGTCAAGCTCCACGCTATAGGCGTCGCCGCCGCCTGTCAGGGTGAAGGTCACCTTGGCGCCCTGAGGCGGTTCCTCACCGCCGTCCGCGGTCTTCCACTCCTTCTGGGCATAGATGTTAATGGCGTCCACGAGACCCATGTCTTCGTTTCTGATCATGTAGGGGCTGGCCTTGATGTCATCGGCCACAGGCATGGTCACGTAAATGTATCCGAAGTCTACACGTCCCTCATCGTTGGGTGCCACGATGGCATTGCTGTTGTTGACCTCGCGGGCGGTATCCGCCTCAAGAGGCGACATGTAGAAGTTGCTGAGCACAGTGTCGCCGTCAGTGAAGATCACGACATAATCGCCGGCCGCAAGATATGCGAACTCGTACTTGCCGTCAGTGCCGGTGGTGGTCACGCACTCCTCGCCCCTTAAATTGATGGCGGGATCCAGATCTGTAACTATGCTGCTGCTTCTGATATTTCTGTCTTCGCTGTTGATCTGGTCAAAATCAGCCTTGTTCACAAGCTTCACACTGACGCCGGCCAGCTTCTTTTCGGTAGCCTGACGGGCTCCGTCGAAGTTCTCATCGTACCAGGCCAGACCGGAAAGGATCCTGTTGAGGACGATTCCTCTGGCGATGGTGATGCTGCCCTTGATGGATATTGCGTTGACGTACTTGTCTCCGGGCTCGTTGTTGGACGGATCGATCACGCAGGCCGCCTCCACCATCTTCTTGGACTTGAGAGGTCCGAGGATGCAGAAAGCCGTAGCATTCGGATCGATTCCGGTCACTGTACCGTCTGCGTTTACAGTCGCCTCGGTCCACTGACAATTGAATGTGTTGCCATCAATGTCAGTCACGGTACCGGACTGGATCGAGTCATCCTTCCAGAGGCTCACGTCTATGTCTCTGACAGCAGTGTCTGTGGTGTAAAACACCCTGAGCCCCGTAAAGTCTTTGATTGGCGAGGTCTTGGTGCCGTTGTTGTTGGTCAGCTTCACGGACGAAAGCGTATATGTTCCCGAGAAGGATGTTCCGTTTCCGTCGCCGTTGTACGGAAGGGTGTCTATCATGGGCGCATTGGTCACGTCATTGTTTCCGACGTTCTGCCACGCCATGGTGTAGCCGATCTGGGCGCTGATGTCCACGAAGGACTTCTCTGTGAGCTTACTCAGAGAGATGGTGAATGTCCTGATGACTGAGAAGTCAACTTCAGATCTTGTCTCGTATACCTCATCGCTCAGCAAATGGACATCAGAAGTATCCACCTCTGCGACGTTGGTGTATGTCTGACCGTTTTCGGCGGAGTTGTCGATGGTCACCGAGTAGAAGATGTCTACCGGATCTGCTCCCACCGGGAAGTCTGCGAATCTGAAGGTGAGGGTGGTCACACCGTTTGTATTAGTTACCACCTCCGGTTCGGGGAACTCTATGGTATATGTCTGACCGTTGGCCAGAGTCAGTTCATAAGGCTCTCCCGGAAGTGCGCCGCCGCTCCAGGAACCGTGGTAGCCCGGTGTGGCGCTCTTGGTGTATGTGCCGCCCAGCATGGCGTCCTCGTTGTAGGTCACACCCTTGGGCAAAGTGTCTTTCACTATCAGAGTGGTGGTAGAAACAAAGTCTGACTCATTGGGCACTCTCTGATAGAGTTTCGTCGTCAGCCTGAAGTCCACGATGTTCTGGTTCTCGTCCATGTTGTAGACTTCCTTGGTGGTGCCGGACTCCTTCACCTGAAGGATATATTTGGTTATGCTCGGGCGGAAAGGTATGATGTACAGAGAGTCTCCGCGAACTGTATCGTGGGGGCTGTGTCCTCCGGTGTATACGCCGGTCTCATTGTAAGTGGATTTGACGTAATACTTGGTCTGATTGCCCCTGTATGTAGGATGCTCAAAGAAATACTGCTGCTCAGTCGTAGCTGTACCGTTCTGGATATCCATCCTGCTTACGATATCTCCGTCTGTATCCACAGATAAGCCTGCATCCTCATATGTCTTCGCCGTCCAGGCTCTGCTCTTGATGTCGATCTGATAGACATAGCCCATCATTGCATCATCCCTTACCTTTATAAGGTTCTTGAATGTTGCATATTTGGTACTCGAACTCTTGGTCAAGGATCTGGCCTCGCCCAAAACACCTACGCAGACTTTTCCATCCGCAACAAGATCTGCATATGAGGTATAGTAGACCAGATCGCCCTCCTGCGTTGTGGTCTGTTCGTAGTCGTATGCCAGGTAGGTCTTTTTGTCCGTGGTTATGCTGCCCGTGGCCTCATCGTAGTACCAGACTGTACCGTTTTCATCGGTGCTGTCCGGTTTAAGGCCATAGTGCTTCCAGCCGGTTCCGTCCGGTTTTGCGGCGAAAAGGAATTTACTGCGCTGGTAGCCGGAATGCTCTGTATTGGACATCCTTCCGGCTTCGCTGTTGAGTCTCACTCCCGCGTCGTCGAAAAGAACCAGAGCGTTGGTTCCGTATGACGAGTTCAGGACATCGCTGTTCTTTCCTAAGCCTACCGAAGTTCTCCACCAGAAGCTTATGGGCTGTGATATTTCTGCCACGTCCCTGCCATTAGCCTGTGCGGGACCCACCTTGGTTATTCCGGGAATTGAAGATGCGTCATATATCCAATACAGGTCCGTGATCGAGGGGGAACTGTACTTGACAGAAGCAGAGTATGTGCCTGCTGACCATTTATAGGTCTCTGCGGTAAAGGACAGCTTATCATCGCTGGTCTTCTCCTGGTTGCTTTTATCCGTCACCTGTGTGTAGCCGTCACCGGGTTCACCTTCTCCAACATAGTAGTTGCCTTCGGCATCTCTGTATCCCACGTTGACTCCGCTGGCGGATGTGGCGACAAGGGATGAATCCTCCACGAAGAAGGTCTCGGTACCTGAGCCGTATTCTGCTCCGTTGGGGGCCTTGTGGTCTTCCAGTCTCTCGCCGTCCGGTGAGATCAGCGGGAGCACCACCCAGAGTTCCGCGGCAGAGAAACAGCCGATATGGCAGCTGTTCTCTATTCCCAGTCTGGGATCCCAGTAAATATTGAACCTATGGTTATGCGTAAGCAAAAGCCCATCCTGTGCGGGGAACCAGGCAGAATTGAATTTATAGTTTTTGACAGTATACCTTATGGTGTCATTATCGATACGCCGGACGTTCCATGTGCCGCCGTCATAGCAGCTGGCGGTGCCCCACATATCCCCGTCTGTAAGAACATCATTGGCACCTTTTTTATTGTATGGTGCAACGTAGCGGGGGAATCCTTCAGTTGTGAACTGAGAAACGCTTCTTCCGTCCTGCTGTCCTGCTCCGCCCTTGTTCCCTTCAGTACTCCAGATAAGGGGTGCGAATCCGGCCTCTGCTCCGGTATAGTCCATGGGATATACGGCGCCGTTGGGACTGTCCGGGGTAAACTTGCCGGAGAAATTGATGTCCAGCTGGATGTCCCCTCTGGGGAATTCTATGCCCTTCAGGTTCTTGTCGCTGTTGCTGTTATACAGCTGGACCGTGATACCCATTCCGTATCCGCGGCCGTAGACGGAACCTGCGCTCTTATCCAGAGCCTTATCATTTCCTGTGCTGAAATCGTAGGTCCCGAGAACACCTCCGATGCCCCAGATGTTGCCGTCAGAATTATATGTTCTGAGCTGAATGTTGTATCTGGGGAATGCGGATACTATAACCTTGGGGATCGCTACCTGTACCAGCTCCTTGCCGCCGTTCTGGGCCTGAGCGTGGGTGGCGTCATTCTCGCAGACGTGGGTCGTATCCACGACGTCCACTATGCCGTCGCCGTTGGTGTCGCCGAAATCGTTGTACTGGCACCATACGTAGACCAGGGGCTTGATGGTGGAGCCGTTGATCATGGCGCCTGCGTTCACGTCGAATTCTACGGATGAAGATGCTACGGGCATTACGTTGTCCGCCTGCTCATCCGCCACCAGGTGCAGATAACCCTGAACGTAGGAATAGGTCTGAGTCACGCCGTTTACGGTGAACTCCTTCTTGCCTATTTTGCGGTTCAGCTTGGTGTTGGCTGAATCGGTCTTCATCCAGCTTAAGGAGTCCTTGACGACGTAAGCCTCTGACCCGTCCGGATCCAGGGGGTTGCCGTTCTCGTCAGCCATGAGGATCAGGAAACCGACATAGCCTTCCTTGTAGTAGTTCTCGGAATAGCTCTTGGTCTGATAGATCACCTCATAGTGGATGGAGTCAAAGCTCCTTACTATGTTATTGGTGGCGTTCTGGTCGTTTCCGGGATTGTTGTCGGCGTCCCAGGGGGCAAAGCCAGTCTGGTAGGTGGAGGGGTCCACCCATGCCTTGGTCACGTACTGATCGTCGGAATCCAGAAGGGGCAGGATCTGAGACGAGTTGTAGGTCTTGATGGTCCTGGTGTAGGTAGGAGAGACCTGTTCGCCTGTGGCAGTTTCGAATATGGCGAACTGAACGGTGTAGATCACATCGTTCACCGGAGAGAGAACGTAGCTCTCTCCCATGTCCCATTCGAAGCCTTCCTCCGTTCCTGTTACATCGATGATGTGGAAGGCATAGCGAGCGCGGATCTCCTCGTCAGTGACCACATTACCTTCGCCGTCGTAGACTTCAAAAGTGGCTCCTCCGATCCATTCGAAGAGCCTTCCTGCGTATGCGTCCGTGTCCAGCGGGAAGTCGTCGTTGAGAGACACAGTGTATGTTTCGTCACGGTTTTCGGGCGCCTTCTGCTCCTGGGGCTCCCCGGAGGTGTCCTTAAGACTTGCGTCAGCAATGTTGTCCGCAGGGTCTTCCGGCGTCACGTCCGGTGTGACTTCAGGAGTGACCTCCGTGTTATCCTCCGGAGTGTCTGTCGGGGTGTCTGTCGGAGTGTCCGTCGGAGTGTCTCCTGTGTTGTCCTCCGGAACAACTTCCGTGGTATCTTCCTTGGTCGCTCCCGTGGTGTCTTCCACGGTCACTTCTGCATTTTCTTCCTCAAAAAAAGAGTCCTCGCCATCCACCTCATCGGCGTAACTCACGTTAACCGAAGACGGTAAGATGGTAAAGACCATCAAAACAGAAAGAAAAATAACAAATACTTTCCTTAAATAATTCTTCATGGCAGTTCGTCATCCCTCAAAATAAAAAGTCATGAAAGTTATAATTTTTTGTCCCATTTATTTTACCCTATTTCGCCCCCCGCCACAACGATTTTTTGCTGTCGCGGCCACCTTCTTTCCAAGCAAAAACCGGGCCCCGAAGGACCCGGCTCTGAATAGCCTTGATCT
>JAEEGJ010031950.1_pt1 | contig 10147 bp, 10 predicted proteins | sample 8958761 | NCBI WGS metagenome assembly JAEEGJ01 (sample SAMN16246546, study PRJNA631951) | gut metagenome | biome: gut microbiome; feature: rumen; material: RS-attached | host: Bos | place: Iran: Karaj | collected 2018-10 | reverse complement strand
AGTATTAAGGAGGGCACTATGACACTGGTACCGATTCGCGAAGAAGATAAAACAAAATCGTATTATAAGTATTACGAACAGGGCATCCCTTCCCCAACGGAAGGGCAGCTACAGGTGGTTGCAGCAAGCGGGCATGAGAAAGGAATTGTCAGTGTCCATGACCGGCATAAGCTGATCGAGGGAGGGATGTTCCCTGCAGAATTCGGTTTTTATCCTTTACAGGAGGGAGGACTGCTCTGCGCAGCCAATATCCCAATGCCGGATGTGACTTCCGAGATGCTTTACTGGTGGTTCGCGTGGCATGGACTGGATCCGTTCCGCTATGCAATCTGGGATCCGGAGGATCACTTTGATGTGCAGATCAACGAAGAGGGGCGTGAAAGAGCACTGGATCCGGCAGTTCCGATGGAAGAGAAAACATGGGGCGCCACTCATACGGTGATGGAGTCGATTGGCGGGCCGCCGCAGGAGATCGTCATTCATTTTACCGATCCGAAGTTGAACGGATTTGATCCATCTTTCATAGGCACCAAAGATTGTGAGTTTTTGATCACTGCAAACGGACTGCTTGACGGGAAAGTCAGGACGATCATGGATGAGTGTATGAAGGAAATTGACGGTGTTAAAACATTCATGGCAAGATTCTGGATCGGCTATAATTATATTGATGGAGAAGCAAAGTGTCTGGTACCTGGGACGCAGATCCTTCCGGAAGAAGAATGGACGATGATCGCAAATGGACTGATCGTACACAGCCTGAAAGAGTTTTCAAACTTGAATACGATCCTACCGTCTTTGTACGAGGAACAAAAGGGGACCTGGTAATACGAAACAGTTGAAATCAACCGCGCGGAGAAATAAAATAGAAATGGTTTATTTTATGAGGTAATAATAGGAGGAGAAATCTATGTACGAAGCAACAACCCCTGACAAAGCAAAATGGAGTTTTCAGATACCGCCGCAGGCGCCGGCTGAAAAAGATATCGTGGAAACCGTTGAATGCGACGTGGTCGTAGTTGGCGGCGGAATCGGTGGATTTTCTGCAGCATGCCGGCTCAGAGAGCTTGGCGCGGATGTGATCCTGATTGAAAAAAGCGGTAACTATTCCGGACGAGGTGGCCATTTTGGCGTTGCCGATTCCTCTCTGATGGAAGAGAAAGGCGTGCGCAATGATCTGAAAGAAGTTGCACGTCAGTGGATCCTGATGAGCGGCAACAACGTAGATGAAGAACTGATCTGGCTGTTCTTAAAGCGCGGCAGAGAGGCAATGGACTGGCTGATTCCAAAGACTGTTGAAGCTGGCCTTCGTCCGAAACTGATCGACTGTGCTTATAAGGCAGATCCATATCATGAGTACTACGGCTCACATGCATTCATGCCGGAGAACGCACTGCGTGGCAATCACGTGACTCGTTCCCTGTATGAAGATTCTTTGAGAAAAGGCGTACAGGTGCGCTTCAATACAGCAGGCCAGCTGCTGATCCAGGATGATACCGGCAAAGTAACCGGTATCTACGCAAAGGGCGAAGCCGGCTGCATTCGATTCAATGTAAAGAAGGGTGTTGTACTTGCAACCGGTGACATCGGCGGTGATCCGGAGATGTGCCGCGCTTATGCCCCGGATGCATTGCGTACACTGGCAAGCCAGTACGTGCCGGCCGGATGCAATACTGGTGATGGCCATAAGATGGGTCTCTGGGCAGGAGGCGTTATGGCAGAGGAAGTGTTCCCGCTGATGATGCATCCGCAGCACTATGCATGGCAGAATCTCTTTTATCTTTTTGTGAACAAAGACGGCAAACGTTTTATGAATGAGGACACCTATGTACAGGGCCGTGCAACAAGCTTTATGCGGCAGCGGGACGGCGTGATCTACAGCATTCTGCCAGGTGATTATATGAAGCACGTGGAAGAAAGCATGCAGTACGGCGGCGGTCTGTTCTGGGGCATTCCGCGTCATGAATACGGCATCGATATCGATGTAGAAGAAGGCTGCCAGCACTTTGTGAACTTAGCCTTTAAGGAAGGCAACGCATGGCAGGCAGATACGATTGAAGAACTTGCAGATATGATCGATGTTGATAAAGAGCAGTTCATTAAAACGTTTAATGAGTACAACGGTTACTGCCACGAGAAAGATGATAAGCAGTTTGGCAAACGTCCGGAATTGCTTTATCCGATGGATCAGGGCCCATACATTGCACTGCGCATCGGTACCGTCCTGCTGGAGGTTGTAGGAGGTCTGGAGATCAACACAAAAATGCAGGTCATGAAGAAAGACCGGACACCGATCGAAGGTCTTTATGCAATTGGAGACACGACCGGTGGTATGTACGGTCACGAATATGTAACAACGATTCTCGGCAACAGCCATGGCCGTGCCCTGACTTGGGGATATATTGCGGCAGAGACGATCATGAGCTGATGCTGCAGGAGATATAAAATATTGTATTGGGGGAAGAAATAATGGCAGAAAAAAAATTTGATTTACGGAAGCTTCAGGAAGCAGATGTGCCAAAGCACTATATTTCAGCTGAAGAAAAAGAAACTGCAAAATTTGGCAAACTTGTTTTTGAATTTCCGCAGGAACGTAATGAGATCGTAGCAGAAGGTGACCCGGTAGACTATATCGTAAAACCACAGGCTTATTTCCGCGGTGCCAGCCAGATTCCGGGATCGGAATTCAATCAGAGCTATCAGATCTTTGTAAAACCATTTTTCCTGGACCGTGTGCAGCACAGGCATGTGAAGGATGAGTTTCTGGTCTTTCTTGGCGCAAGTTTTCCAAATGTCTTTGACTTTGACGCACACATTGAGCTGACGATCGGCAAAGGAGAAGAGGCAGAGACTTATATCATTACGAAACCGACCATCGTCCGGATCCCGGCAGGCGTGTATCACTGCCCGCTGAACTTTAAAGAGATCAACAAACCGGTATTATTCCTGGCTACACTCTTTACACCGATGTTTGGCGGCATCTACGATATGCCAGACGGCACAACACAGGAGATGTACTACAATGGTCCGGTGCCATGCAAATATGATGCGAATAAAAAATGTGACACCTGTGGAAAATGTCTGCAGGAATCTTGGGAGAGATAAAGAGAAGGGGGTTTAGATATGGCAGGAAAATATGAGAGTATGATTCATTACTTTACACCAGAAGATGCGGATTTCGGACCATGGAGCCACAGCCCGCAGCCGTTTTTGCATGGGGAAAAAGATATTCCTGGATGCAATCTGACGGCAGGATACCAGGTTATTACGGCCCCTGTGGTCATGGATGATGAACCGATCTTCCACCGTGAAGAAGAAACGCTGTTTTTCTTTGGCGCCAAGCTTCCGGATGTTTTTTCATCCTGGGATGCAGAGGTCCATCTGTACATGGGACCGTCACTGGATAAAATGGAGAAGATCGTTATTACTGAGCCGACGGCAGTACGTGTACCAAAGGACTATTGGCATTGTCCGCTGAAGTTTGTCCGCGTAGACAAACCGGTTCTGTTCCAGGCAGCGCAGTTTACCGGTAATCCGGGATTTGTTAAAAAGGTCCAGACTTCTGAAGGCGAGATGATGGAATTCATCGAAGGCGAGACGCATCGTAAGCCTAGAGAAGGAGAACGTGCCAGCGTAGCATGGAACGTGATCAATGAAGATGGAATTGAAAGATATACAGACCAGGGAGCTTATGATGAATCAAAAGCACCATTCTGGGAGGACTGTGTGCTTGTTCCGGGGTATACCCAGATTTCTTATTCAGATGCCACTACGCTTCTGCATGAGAAACCGGCACTTTCCCGCGACATCGCAAAGAGCGTTTTAGCAATGCCAAAAGAGATCACGGACTGGGGCACCTGGATGCAGAATCCAAAGACTTATCTGCGTGGCCAGACTTATATGGAGGATTGCCAGTATCATATCGGCTGGCAGATCTTATCCGGTGCGCTTAACATGGAAGAAGCACATTTCCATCAGGGCAAGGATGAGTATCTGTTCTTCATGGGCGCAGATCCAATGAATATGTTCGACTTTGACGCACAGATTGAAATATTCATCGGTGATGATCCGGATAACATGGAGTCTTATATAATCGACCGCCCATGCGTGATCCGGTTCCCGGCAAACAAGTGGCACTGCCCGATCAAGTTCCGGAAGATGAAAAAGCCGGTGCTTTTCCAGGCAGCTTTCCAGGACGGCGTCTGGGGTACGATCACCCGTTCTGAGGCTTCGGAAGAAGTCAAGAACAAACCATATTTCAGCCGGAAGTGGGCATATGATTATATGGGAGATAACGTCCGCCGCTGCAAGTTCAATGAAGATAAGATCTGCATCGTCTGCGGAAAGTGCTTCCCACGTCAGGAAAACATTGAGAAGGATGAAGAAAAATGATATCAGCAGCAGAATTCTTTTCTGAATATGATGCTCTTCAAAAGACCGCCAGTGATGCGGAGCGGGAGGCATGGCTAATCTCACAATGTGAGATGGCAAATCCGGAAGGCCCACAGGAGCAGAGAGTGCTCAGCACAATGTATAACGAACTGGGCAGTTTCTATAAGCATCGGGATATGCTTGAAAAAGGCGAGGAAGCCTTTCTGAAAGCGAAAGAGCTTTGGGAGACATCAGAAAAAGATGCTAATTACGCAACGATCATAAATAACCTGGCAGGAAATTACCGCATGATGGGGAAATTCAGCGAGGCGACGGAACTCTTTGAAGAGGCAATCGAGTTGTATAAAGCACATCCGGAAACGCCGAAAGAACTTTCCAGCAGCGCCTATAATAATCTTGCACTGGTCTATCTTGACACAGGAAGATTTAAAGAGGCGGCGGAAATGCTGCAGGCAGCCTATGATGCCATGAAGGATATCCCGGACTGCTATTTTGAAAAAGCAACCGCGAATGCAAATATGGCGATCGCTTATTACAAATGCGGGGAAACCGATCTGGTCGATGAAAAGATGCGGATAGCAGAAGAACTGTATCTGAGCGGTGGTCTGGAAAACACAGCGGAATACAGAGCATTTACACAGCTGAAAGAGATACTGAAGAAATCATGAAGGGATTAGATCGATCAAGAGCTTTATTCGAAGATCATGTGATGCCAAAGATTCGGGAGGAATTACCGGAGGTAATTCCTCTTTTGGCAGCTGGCCTGGTTGGCGAAGGTTCAGAATGCTTTGGGTATGATGATGAGATCAGTCTGGACCATGATTCAGAAACCAGGATCTGCCTCTGGCTGGATGAGGAACATTTTTTCCGATACGAAGGACTCCTGCGCCGAATCCTTGAAAACTTGTCTATGGAACTTTCAGGAAGGACGTCTCTTCTTCAAGGATGGAGAAGCGGGGTGTTCGAGATCGGACGGTTTTACGAGCAGCTGATCCGCGTTCCCGATTGTCCAACGTCCAACAAAGAGTGGCTGGAGATTGATGAGACCAGCCTTGCAGCTGCCGTGAACGGAGAAGTATTTCTGGATACGTACGGCGCCTTTACAAAAATACGTAACAAACTTCTGGAGTATTATCCGCAGGACGTGTTCTTATTTAAGCTGGCAAGGGAGAGCGCTGTATGCGCGCAGACCGGACAGTATAACTATATCCGTGCTGTGAAAAGAAAAGATTTTGTTACAGCCAGCATGATCCGCGCGGCGTTTATTGACCATTTTACCCGTGCCGTCTTCCTTTTAAACCGGACTTACCGGCCGTATTACAAATGGGCCTATCAGGCGTTGTCCGCCCTTCCGATCCTGGGCGGAGAAATGTATGACAGAATAAGCGCTTTATTGAATTGCTCGTGGGATGGCGCGGAAGAGGACATAGAGGAAATGTGTCAAAAACTGATCGAAGAAATGCGCAGGCAGCAGCTGACGGAAAAAACCAGTGATTTTCTAATGGACCATCTGCCGGATCTGTTATCAAACATAGAGGATGGGTCACTATTGGAAAATGGTATTTCACTAGTTATTTGAAAAAAGAGAGAAAAACATGAAAAACGAATTAATCAATCAGATCATTGCTATGGAATGGGAGATGTTCCAGAAAACACAGAATGTCGGAGGACGTGCCTGGTGTCAGGATGACAAAGTACAGTTTGACGCAAACCGCAGGGCACAGTTTGAAATCTGGGATGAAAAAACACTGCAGTCCTATTTGCACGATCTCCAGGAGGCAGAAAGTACAGGACAGAATCCGGTCACATTGAAATATGCTTATATGATGGAAACAACTTCTCCGGAAGAGTATGCGTTATTAAAAGACAGACTCCCGGAGATCAGCGAAGAGAAGCGTTTGCTTATTGACCGTATGGCAGAAATGACCGCATCCTGGTGCGAAGAGTTTGCAGCTCAATATCCGAACCTGGGCCGCCGCGGGCGTCCTGCGCGTCCACTCCCTGGAGCGCCAGGAATCACTTCCGCGCAAACGTACTGTGCAGGTGAATTATCTACTTACAGTCTGGAAACGCTGAAAAATCTTTATGAGATATACGGGCAGTATGCAAAGGAAAACAAGAATTTGTTTGAGAAGTCTGTGGAGAACGAAATAAGTTTCCTTTTGCATAAGAGTCTGAAAGAAATTGAATCCGAAATGAGCGTGTGATATGATAAAAAAGCAAGAATTTTCATTAGTTGTTCTTAACTAATATAGAAGGAGGGTAATTTATGGGAACATGGAATGAATTCCTACAAAAAGAGGGGACACCCCCGGAGTGGCCGTATCCGGTCAAATTCGGTGAGGAAACCGAATATGATGTGGATGTTGTTGTCTTAGGCGGCGGCATTGCCGGATGCTGGGCAGCAATCACCGCAGCACGGAACGGCGCAAAAGTTGCTATTATGGATAAGGGTGATATCCGCCGAAGCGGTTCTGGCGGACCGGGCTGCGACCATTGGTGCAATGTTCCGGCAAATCCGCACAGCCGTGTAAATCCGGATGAATGGGCAAACGATGAGATGAACACCCTTGGTGATTTCTCCAACGGTATCGGTATCGAGATCCAGTGCCGCGAGGACTTTGACACACTGCTTGAGATGGAGCAGATGGGCGGCAAGATCCGTGACACAGATGACGATTTCCTTGGTGTTGAGGGACGTTATGATGACACCAAGTTTATGTTCTCCCCACGTTACAGCGTTGATGGACGCCTTGCACCTGCAGAAGGCTGGGGCGTACCAGGCTATAACCCACCGGATCAGCGTAAAAACACCGTTATCCGTGTTTGGGGAACAACGTTCAAACCGGCACTGAAAAAAGAATGCCAGAAACTTGGCGTTATTATCCTTGACCGTACGATGGCTACCAGCGTTCTGAATGAGGGCGGCAAACAGGGTGGCCGCGTTGTTGGTGCTACAGGTATCAATGTCCGTACCGGCGAGTTCGTTATCGTTAAAGCTCCTACAGTTATCATTTCCGCTGCAGGCTTAGGATTCCTTTATACTCTGGATACTGAGCACGGCGGCATTTCTACAATGCATTCCCGTAATGAGTGTGGTGACGCTACTGTTATGGCTTGGAAAGCCGGCGCAAAGATCACGATGATGGAAGGTTCTTCACCGAGCCGTTTCTCCGGTGGTCTGAAACATAAATGGTACACCGGCGGCGCAGATGCAAGCTATGAAAACATCCCACTCGTTGATGCAGATAACAATGTCCTTCCAGCACCGAAACAGAGCTGGGAAGACGGCGGCGTTATGTTCTCCCCTAACGCAAAGGTTATCGCTGATCTTCGTGAAGGCATTAAGACAGGCAAATATAAACTGCCATTCTTCGCTGACTTTGCCGGAACAAAACCGGAAGAAGCTCATGCAACCTGGGATCTGATGCTGACAGAAGAATCCACCACAAAAGTCATGGTAGATACCATGGAGCAGGATGGTTTCGATAAACACAAAGACCAGATCCTTAACTACACATTCATCGAGATGCAGCCAAGCCAGCAGTACCGCGATGCCGGAAGCGGCGGTGGTATCATGACCGACTGGGATCTGATGAGCAACGTTGAAGGTCTCTATGCTGCAGGCGGCAGTATGTTCTCACCTCAGGACCACAGCTACTGCGCAGCAACCGGACGTTATGCAGGCCGTAAAGCTGCTGCTTTCGCTAAGAAGACGACTCCTGGCGAGATCTGCCGTGCGCAGGTTGATGCAGAGAAGGCACGCTGCCTGGCTCCGACCAAAAACGAAACCGGTATTGACTGGAAAGAAATGAACTTTGGTATTAACCGTGTTATGCAGTATTTCGCAAGTGAGTTCAAGAATGAGACATTGCTGAACATGGGATTAGAAGAGATCGATCGTATCGAGAAGAATGCAGTTCCACAGCTTAGCGCAACTGACCCGCACAAACTGATGCGTACACTGGAAGACCTCTTCATCCTGGATTCTGCAAAGATCGTTATGAACGCTATGAAAGAGCGTCGTCTCACTTCTCCGAAACTGCGTATTGAACGTACTGACTATCCGAATAATGATCCGGAAGAAGAGAAACACTATCTTGCACAGTATCTGAAAGATGGAGAACTCCACTTTGAGCGTATCCCGACCCGTTACTGGGGCGATCTGAAAGAAGGATATGAAGCTCATAACCAGGATTACACCGGAGTTTATGATTATGGAAAGGAGGAGTAAACGATGAGCAATAAGGTTTATGCAATGCCAAATATCGCTACACCGAGCACACCGGTTAAGATCGATCCGGAAAAATGTATCGGCTGCAACACCTGCGTCAATACTTGTCAGATCGACGTATTTATGCCGAACCCGGAAAAGGGTAAACCGCCTATCATCCTCCATCCGGATGAGTGCTGGTATTGTGGATGCTGCCATCTGGACTGCCCGACACCTGGTGCTCTGCAGTTCAACTGGCCTCTGCCTCTGAAACCGAGATGGAGAAACAAAGAGACAGGAAAGATCAGCCAGACAAGATAACACATATCAGATATAGCGATCATATTCAGACCCCGCGTTGTAAAACTGCAGCGCGGGGTTTTGGTATGTTATAATAACACCGTCAAATTTTTAAACTTCATTTAATGTTCAGACGATATCATCGGGTTGAATAAAATGAAAGAGGACTGAGAATATGCGTATTTTACTGGCAGAAGATGAAAAGGCTCTGGCAAGAGCCGTCGCTAAAATTTTTGAAAAGAATAATTACTCGGTGGATGTTGTCTACAATGGAGAAGACGCACTGGATTATATCGAAGCCGGCAATTATGATGCCGCGGTTTTGGATATCATGATGCCTAAGATGGATGGGATCACAGTGCTCAAGAAAGTAAGAGAAGCCGGCAATCAGATTCCGATCCTGATGCTTACGGCCAAAGCAGAGATAGATGATAAGGTCCTCGGACTGGACAGCGGGGCAAATGATTATCTTGCTAAGCCTTTTGATTCCAGAGAACTCCTGGCGCGCGTCCGCAGCATCACCAGAACCAGAGCAGAGGTGGACTCCAAGCTGACGATGGGGAATATCACGCTGGATAGGGCATCCTATGAGCTTTCTTCTCCGACGGGCAAATTCAAACTTGCAAATAAAGAGTATCAGATGATGGAACTCTTTTTATCCAATCCGCACCATCTTATTTCCGCAGACAGATTTATGGAAAAGATCTGGGGCTATGACAGTGACGCAGAAATCAATGTGGTGTGGGTATACATTTCTTATCTGCGCAAGAAACTGACAGCTTTAAAGGCAAATGTCCAGATCAAAGCATCAAGGAATGCAGGCTACTCTCTGGAGGATGCAAATGATTAAAAAACTGAAAAAGAAATTCATCATTCTTGCTACAGTATCCATGCTTGTGCTCATGACGGTTCTCATACTGGTGATGAACCTGGTCAACTACAGAACGGTCGTGGTGGAAAGTGATAAGGTGCTCAATATTCTGAAAGAGACCTCTGAGCGAATGGATGGCGGATTCCCTCCTGACGGACCAAGAAAAGACGGGGAAGAAAGAGACTGGGACGAAAAAGACTGGGACGAGAGAGATTGGGACGACGACATGAGAGGACAGGGAGGCATGTTCGGCTTATCTCCTGAAGCCCAGTACGAAGCACGCTTTTTTGAGGCGGAGATTTCTGCTGACGGGCAAGTCGTTCGTCTGGATACATCACGGATCATAGCGGTAGACAGCGACGATGCAGAAGAAT